>Ga0209712_10003681_pt1 | contig 12384 bp, 9 predicted proteins | sample ArcOceMetagenome_FD_187443 | JGI IMG/M metagenome (GOLD analysis project Ga0209712, IMG submission 187443) | Marine eukaryotic phytoplankton communities from Arctic Ocean - Arctic Ocean - Greenland ARC118M Metagenome (SPAdes) (version 2) | ecosystem: Environmental > Aquatic > Marine > Oceanic...
CAAAAGGGAATATCCTCATCAGATTCTGTCTGAAGATCAGCTTCGGCCTCTAGTTGACTGTATTCAGAAACCCGTTCAACACAAACCATTTGATTCACAACTTCGGCAGACTGTCTAATAGTCCTGCAATAAAGAAAAAAGTCGAACGGCGAAACCATGTGTGTATTAGCACTGGTCGGAAAAAAAATAGAACACACAGAAAATCTTCTTACCACTGAAAAATGGATCCAAGTTGCAAGAGCATCGAAAGCGCTAATCCAAAGATGACAGGATCTACTCCAAACCAATCCTGTCGGCTAAAAAGGACAGCAAGTACGCATGCTACTGAACAGTTGATGAACATCAGAAAATCCATCCTGAAGCCTAGCCAGCGCGAGGAAGCAAGAAAACCCCAAAATGCACGTGAATGCATATCGTGAGATTCTTGGAACTTTGACTTGATAAATTCAGTTGCATTATTCGACCTGATAGTAGCGACACCACTTATGCTTTCGTTGAGCATCGCATAAATTGGGCTTCTGGACAGACCCTCAATCCTTTTCAACTCTCTGCTCGTAACGACGAACATATTCCTAACCCTAAGGAAGTACCAAATCAAAGGAGGCATAATGATCAGGATGAAGGGAATGGCAGCGATGGCCGTGATGAGAGAGCCACCAACTAGGAAGGCGCACATGAAGAAGTCAAAGAGAGTTTGAGGGAGGAGGTCGTCATTAGATCCTACATCAGCACTGAACCGATTGAGAATACGTCCACTTGGATTTGTGTCAAAGAACTCAATCTTTGCTCTAAGCACCGCACTCGCCATTGAATCATGCAACTTCTTAGAAGCTCGGAGTGCGAGGGCAAAGCTCGCCACGGATCGAATAATCGAACAGACACAAAGACCACCTCCAAGCAACAGAATCGTAACAACAATAGTTGCAGACTGTTGACGATCAGGAGGATATTCCGACCACCTACCAAGCATTGCAATGGATGCCAATTGAAGCGCCTGTGTGACAAGGAATAAAACCATGAGAGCAAATGCCCACCATAGACTTCCTGTAGACCTTGCGTAATGAAGAAAGGTCGCTTTGGTCACTACACCAGTGATTGTTTTCTCTTCTTGATTGTTCTCAGTCTTGTCAGACAGCACGCTTTTCTTCGGAGCTTCAGGGCTCTTGATTTTGGCCTCCTGAATTACGAGCGGGTCGGGACAAGAATCCTCATCCTCCACAGTAATTTCGGCCTTCTCCCCCGATTCTTCCGCATTGTGAGAAACAAGATGCAATTTACCCCCAGAATTTGTAACACATTCCTCAAAGGTCCCGATATGCTTTAGTTCACCATTAGATACGAAAGCACAACGCGCACTGCCAATATACTGGTGTTGATGTGTGACTGGAAATGGGAGGGCCAACGATGAGAAAATTTAATTATATTAAAGAGCGCGACAAACAAGACACACCGGCAACTTACCTAACACTACACATTTCCCCCTCTTGTAAGAAAGATCCTGAATTGCGGAATAGTAAATAAGTCTTCCAACTCTGCTGTCAACAGCAGAAAGGGGATCATCGAGCAAAAGAACTTCTGCATCCCCGTAGAGGGCCCGAGCCAAACCTATCCTCGCCTTTTGTCCTCCGCTACATTGGACACCCCTATCACCGACGATAGTTTCATCTCCGTCTACAAATTGGGTGAAATCTTGTACTAATCCACATGCCTGTACAACTTCGTCATAAAATTTCTCATCAAGTATCCTTCCCATGAGAATATTGGATCGAATAGTCCCATTCATAATCCAAGGTGACTGAGAAGCATACGCAAGTGACTTGTAAGATCGGTTGACGGTACCATTGGAAGGTGCAAGTTCACCGGCAAGGGCATACAGGAGAGCACTCTTGCCGCTTCCCACAGCTCCTACGATAAAAAGAAGATCTCCATTTCTCTTCAGGGAAAGATTGACATTCGACAATGCAAGAGTCCGTCCACACCCCACTTCTTCATTGCGCTCAGAAGATTCATTTCCATCCCAGTAACACGTCACATCGGTCAGCTTGATGGCACAATCGGCATCCGATGAGGAAAAAGGGTCATTATCTACGAGTAGCTCTGGCGACTCGAGGTACTTCTGGATGCGCCTCACAGATACCCAGCATTCCGATCCAGCCATGACTCCAAGAGACAAGTGTTTCGTCAGTTCAATCTGAAGCACACTCATGAGGCTCAAGATGGTAAACACATTCCTGGTGGTCAACGAACCCTCAAAAATGAACACATGGGAAAGAAAGATAGCAATGGAGATCACAACATTGACTGAAAAGAACAGGGCTTCATTCAGGGCTTTGAGTTTATTAGCTCGATAAATCTGGGCAATTTCAGATGCCCTGGTATCATCAATACGCTTTTGCAGTTCCTTTTCCCATCCGCTCATCTTCATGACACGCACACCTTCGATGGCTTGGGAGACTAATGTCATACGTTGATCAGTGATTGAAGCAACCTTGGACCTTAGTGATGCAAACCTCTTGCTCAAGTAGAGCTGGAGAGGAATAAAGACAAAGATCAGAAGTCCAATACCAATAGCAAATGCTGGACCAATAAGGTAGAGACCTATAATCAGGATAGCAATGGCTTGAATCGGCGCCCAAATCATGTAGGATATGAACAGGGTTGTAAGCATGAAGCGCTCCACATCATTGCTCACTAAATTCATAATCTGCCCAGTGGAAGTAGCTTCACCTCCTCCCACTGAGTTGAGCCTGAGAGACTTGCCAAAAATTGAAGCGACTGCACCGATTCGAAGCTGCATTCCTTTCCGCCAGGTGATGAAGAAAACATGATGGTGCTCAAATAACACAACTGCATTACAGAAGATCAGAACGCCCGCCCACCAATACCCGTCCCCCGTTTTATCAATAAAGGACTGGATCAAGAACCCTAATGCAACAGACATGGTGATTCTAGCCGCCGAACTGGCAAACATGTACGGTTGAACTATCCAAGTAGTGCGAAAAAAGTCTATGATCAAGGCTCTCTGCAAGCTTGGTCGTAACAACGCCCTCTTTTTCGAGTCCAAGGGTAACTGGCTTTTGAGCCTTTCTACACGATCAGTTTCGTTCTTCCAGATCTGTTCAAATCTTTCGCGGTTGTGCTTAGACTGTTCAGCGGTCATGATAGCTTTACCAAAGAACGAAAGGGTGGACAACAAATAACACATGAGATCAACAGGTTGCTGTACGTGTAGTGATTGGTTAATCAAGTTAATACAAATCTCACTTACCAGGAAGATCCCTCTCTTCGATAGGTTTGATCAAGCCTTCTTGTAAAAGCTTCTGGGGCCAAGTGAAGAACAGCTTTGACATGCATGATGCATTTTCAAAAGGGTTGCATGGTCTCGTCCCAATCATTTCTTCTTCATCGTCTGGCGTCGAGACCTCTTCCGGATTCAACTTGTCAGAGGCAGTTCCTTTTTCCATATTGACTGGGGGTTGTATTGTTTCTTCACTTACTTTACAATGGGTGACTTTGATGTGCAGTAGATCGAATTGTGTGAATGGAGTCAATGGTGTTGGCATATATTGAATATGGATGTATTTGAGCAATGAATGATGTGTTCATTGTTCATGTGTTCGCTTCAGGAATTCGAAGAAAACATTATCGCGCGTATCAGTGTGGAAAAGAAGGGGCGGGAAAGGGAGAGTAACTTCAAACTGGGTCGTGCTTATCACGAGTATCAAGATAACGGTCAAATGTATCAATGTAAACGGTCATGAGAGCTATTCACTTTTTTCAAAACCATCCCGGTACGTAAACTTAATTGTAATTTTGATCCAATGCATCCACACATTTGCGAGAAAGTATATGTTTACGGAAAGCAGCGAAATGATATGAAAAGTTGATATTATCACAATATATGTAATGATTGAATAGCTACAGCATTGGCTTGGGAAATTTGGCAAAAAGACTCAATGTTTATGATTCTTTTCGCCTTTACTTTCGGTACTCAAACAGTAATACCGTCTATAGATGGCACTTCTAAGAGTTCTTTGTTATCAGCAAGAATAGGATCAATTTGTTCAGAAATAAAGTCGTCTACTTGCTCAGGAGCGCGCCCAACAAAGAGCTTTGGATCAACAAGTCTATCAAGATCTGCATGGACAGCCGCAAATAAAGGGTCCTTTGCAATACGCTCCAACAAATCGTTTGGTTTCCCTTCACCTTTCACCACAGCGCCCGCAGCCATAGAATGAACTCGTATGGCTTCATGAAGTTCTTGCCGATCTCCCTTATTCTTGACGCATTCCATCAAAATTACCTCTGTCGCCATAAATGGAAGTTCTGCCATTACGTGTGCTTTGATAACATTTGGCCAAACATGAAGTCCATCAGATATATTTGAAAGAAGATTCAAAATCACATCTATAGCTAGGAACCCCTCTGGAAGGTACATTCTTCGAATAGCCGAGTCATCTAGTGTGCGTTCAAACCATTGATTGGAATGTGTGCTGGCTGCCATACTAGGTAGCCCCATGACATATCTTGCCAATGAAGCAACTCGTTCTGATCTCATGGGATTACGCTTGTACGCCATTGCGGAGGAGCCAATCTGTGTTTTTGAGAAAGGTTCCTCGATTTCCTTGAGATTAGACAAAAGGCGGATATCGCCACACATTTTGTAAGCGGACTGAGCAATTCCCGAAAGCACAGATAAAATGTTGTAGTCGATTTTGCGAGTGTACGTTTGTCCAGACACAGGAATCACCTTTTCAAACCCCATCAATTCAGTTACTCTGATATTTAAAGCCTTCACTTTTTCATGATCTCCATCAAAGAGTTCCAAGAAAGATGCTTGTGTCCCTGTTGTCCCCTTCACACCACGGAATGGTAAATTGTTTATCTCACTATCCAATTTATCAAGATCAAGAAGGAGATCTTGCATCCATAGCGTGCAGCGTTTCCCGACAGTTGTGAGTTGAGCAGGCTGATAGTGGGTAAAGCCCAGAGTAGGAAGGTCTCTATGTGTTACTGCAAACTCACGAAGAATTTTGATAGTTTGCAAAAGTTTTCTTTTGACAAGCAACAACGACTCTTTGATCTGCACCAATTCTGTATTGTCTGTTACAAAGCACGAAGTTGCCCCTAGATGAATAATTGGCATGGCTTTAGTGCCCTCGCCAAATGTGTGTACGTGTGCCATAACATCATGTCGGAACTCTTGCTCCTTCTTTTCTGCAAAGTCAAAATCAATGTCATAAAGTTTCTCACGTAATTCAGAAAGCTGCTCATCTGTAATGTCTAGTCCCAATTCCTGTTCAGCAGTTGCAAGAGCAATCCACAGTTTTCTCCAAGTTGTGAACTTTTTTGCCGGGGACCAAATAAAGGACATTTCCTTTGTTGCATATCGCTGGACAAGCGGATGCTCATACCTTTGATGATCGGAAAGAACATTATCTGGAAACTGTTCATTAACAAGAGAAGCAAATTGTTCTGCGTTGCTCCGTTCACACTCTATGTCGTTGGAATCGACTCCACATTCATTATTTCTGAAGCTTTTCGCTGCTGAAAAGAGAAGAAAGAAAACTAGGGAACTGTAGTACATGATTGATGAGTGTGTACTGTTACTGTTGTTGGCTGTTCCACTTTTATCAAAATGGTGATTGGTTGTTGCTTCGCGCTTCGCTCGCTTGCTTGCCTCATTTTTGTTGGGGTTCTTTACTGGTTCTTTACTCGTCGGTCGTACAAAAAAGTATCATCAACAAATAATTTAAAAAAAATTGAAATTTGTCTTGTTTAGGCTATTTTGAATAGTAGATACCCCCCCCGTTGAATGAAGCATCAGCAATCAGCATTGCCTAAAACGAGTTCATAATAGACCATAGACCATAGACCATAGACCACCCTTCATCATTTATCATTGAATGATACAACGCACAACGTGCAAACATCAAACCATACATGGTACACGAACCATACACAGCACCAATTTTCTTTCCACTACACGTTGAACGTACTACAAACTCTTGTAGTAAGTTCTGCTCTACTCACTCTAGAAAAGCACGGTTCCAACTTTCATCATGCGAAAATTATTCCGTTACCGTCATGCTGAAAGTTCTATTCGGTCTGCAGACCCTAGTAGTACTAGTCATACAACTGATCCTAACAAGAGGATCGAACAAGTGCAACAACAACACCGTAGGACACGTTTCCGCAAACGAAGTACAGTAAACGTAATCCTCTGCTTCTGTTTCATCGGTTGCATTATGATTATCACAATTGGGAATCTTCTGGCGGGCTTGGCAGCAGATACGGCAGACAGGCCTCCTGCGGTAAACTCGAAAACAACAGACCTTAAATCTGCAATGCTGCGTAATTTCATGAGGGGTAAAGGTAAGCGAAATACGGAGATAGCAGCGAAAGAACAAGCAGGCACAGGACAAATGGTGATAGAGCAAGCAGTGACAGAGCAAGCAGTGACAGAGCAAGCAGTGACAGAGCAAGCAGTGACAGAGCAAGCAGTGACAGAGCAAGCGACAGAGGAACCTTCGCTGAACAAGGCCGATGGCCAGGTGAATGACTTAAATATTATGAACAAGAACAAAGTTGAAAAAGTGGAAAACATTGTTGAAGAAGTTGAACAAATTGATAATGTTTTCCCAGCAAAGTACATAGGTTCATCTTTACTTGATACTCAATCCTATCGGCCGCCGGGTGGCAAGCGATTCAAAGAATGGATGGACGGTTCTCTGCCGTACAATATAACTCAGGAAACACGTGGTATCAGTGACGAACGTGCCAGAGAAAGGAGGGAGCATGTCAAAAATGCTATGAAACATGCTTGGCATGGATATAAAACCAATGCATTTGGTGCTGATGAAGTTCGACCTGTAACCGGCGGACCAAAAAATCATTGGGGTGGATTGGGAACTACCCTCGTCGATGCATTGGATACACTTTGGTTGATGGATATGAAGGACGAATTCTACGAAGCGAGGGATTGGGTGAAGGATCATTTAGATTTTAATAAAAACATCGACGTGTCAGTCTTTGAAACAACGATCCGCTCACTTGGAGGTTTGTTGAGTGCTTATGATTGGAGTGGGGAGGATATATTTCTTGAAAAGGCCACTGACTTGGGAGATAGACTGGTAAAAGCTTTTGACGTTACAAATGGTATACCACGTGGACAAGTCAATCTACAGACAGGGCGGTCTTCATCTCCAGCATGGCTCAACGGAAAAATTATCCTTGCTGATGCGGCTACACTTGCTGTTGAGTTTAGGCAGCTGTCCAAACATACGAAGAATGAGCAATATGCACAGAAGGCGGAGCATATCTTTCATACTCTAAAGGGTATGGAACCTGCGAATGGTTTGTTTCCCTACTTTCTAGAGTCGTCATCTGATGGGACCGTAGGTTTTCAAAATAATGAGATATCTTTTGGCCCATACGGTGATTCTTTTTATGAATATCAATTGTAAGTACTCTGCTCTACAACCGTACTGCAAAACGCGGCGATTCCGCAATGAGCAATTACAACGACCTTGCGGGCCATAAAACTATCTGCTGGTCTATTAAAATCCTGGCAGAATCTGACTCCTTTCTTTTTCCTTATTCAACAATTGATACTTATTGGACCGTGCATTGCGTATATCATCGTACTTTGGTGCCTTCCTATGCATGTATCATGATTTGTAGAAAAATATGGCTACAAGGGGATAGAAAAGAAGATATGTATAGGGAAATGTATGACAGATCTATGGATGGAATGCACCATAATCAACTGCAGGAATCGAATGGACTTACCTTCATCAATTTTGGACATGATCGTAAGCGAATGGATCATCTAACCTGTTTCATGGGAGGGTTGCTTGTACTCGGAGCTTGGACGGATCCCAAAGGCTTCAAATCAGATCGCGCACAGCGAGATCTCAAGACCGCAAGGGCAATGGCCTACACGTGCTATCAGATGTATTCTACAACGCCAACTGGATTGGCTGCTGATATCGTACAATTCAATCCTAATATTATTCCGTACCTTAGAGAGAAAGCGTACAAGCTTCGTCCAGAGACGGTAGAATCGCTGTTTATTCTCAATAAGATCACAGGTGATCCGATCTATAGAGAGTGGGGTTGGGAGATTTTTCAGTCTATCGAGAAGTACTGCCGTACAGATATTGCCTACGGGAAAGTTGGGGATGTCTACACTATCCATGCAAAAGCAGAAGATGATATGGAAAGTTTCTTCTTAGGAGAAACATTGAAGTATTTGTATCTTCTGTTTGATCCTGATAGTGAATTAGATTTAGAGAAGTACGTCTTTAATACTGAGGCTCACCCAGTAAGAATAAAATAAGAGATGAATATGCGTGTGTTGCCAAGCATAAATTGTAGTGATTATAGAAATTTCAAATTGCTTTGCCACAGTCAACTGCTATCTAGCTATCTGACCTTTTTATCATCCGTACGATAGCAACAAGACAATATGCTGTAACCCCAATGTACGTGTAATTGTAATTGTAGAAAATGTAGGTTATTCCATTCGAAGCTGGATTGCTATTACAAGCTATGAATTTTCCATTACTGCTACGAGTTATTCTTAGCAATCAATCTAATGCTTACACTCTGCAACCATGACGCAAATCTAAGTCTTCCTGCTAGTGAAGTCCACATATGTTCCTCCGCGGCGAGATGTACAAGGTGATCTCTTGTGCGCTCAAGAATCAGATGACGGAGAGCAAGGCGGAAAACCATTGGAAATGAATTCCTTACGAATGTATCATGTTATTGAATTTGATTCTCGGAGTCTAAATACACAGCACAAAATCATGGCGGAGAAGGGATTTTGTGTGAGATATATTCACGTTAGCCCACCTCTTGGTATCTTCCAGCTAGCTAGTTTGGTTTACATGCTATGACAATGCTCTCCTCGGTCAAGCTTGAGACGAGTTCGTATTCGCCACAGCGTACATCGCGGAGCTGCAGTTTCAATTCCATATTATAATATCCGTGACGCTGAAACACAGGACACTCACAATCAATTACAAATCTAGTGTCAGATTTGAAATTTGGCAGCAAGTCTGACGTTGCTGTCGTAGTCAAATCCTCAGTGTCACTTGTTTTATCAACAATAAGATCTTCTGCATCGACATCCCGCTGCAGTGGTCCAGTCAAGGAGAAAGTTAAGGTAACAATGATTTGGGAAAATGGGGACAAAGACTTCCTCATCAAAGTCTCCGGTAAAACCCCCGAAATGCGTGCCTGGAAGGGCGTTCCAAGCTGGACTCTAGGAAGCGATTCTTCTAGCGACAAAGCAGCAAAGTGTTGGTCGCCTTGGCACTTCATTGCAACTTGCACACTTACTCTAGGAACGCATTTCAGAGCAGTGAAACTCTTGGGGAACGGATTTGGACATTTTAAAACTGAATCAATTACTTCGCGAAGAATCTTGCTGCGTACAGGTGGCTCCATTGCGTTGTCAATATTATCAATTAGTTCGCTGCGAAACATCTTGATAATTCGAGCCTGTATTCGGCTCATATCGCCACGAGGAAAGTTATCAGATTCATCTCCGCTTTTTGAACTCTTATCCGAGGGATTGAAAACTTTTCTCGCCGAATCTCCAAGAAATCTACACAAGGCAAACTGGCTGCGTATCGTGGACTGAGTGTGCTGGCATGTGAAGAAGCCATACCGCTTATATAATGTGAAATACCTCGAACCCAGCATATAAAAGCACTTGGATACATTCTTTTGATGCAGGAATTGCCGACTTGTTCTGCTCCCTATGACGTTGGTCAGACGAATCTCAGCGCATAAATTTGTAGCAACGAGACATAAATGAAGAAAATCTTTTCTCAAGGAGAGGAACTCAATCTGGAAAGAGGCAAGTATAGGGAGAGAACGGATTTTGCTCACTGCTTTGTCTAGATCGGATATAGCCTGAGGGAGGTGCGTCACACCAGTATCGGAAACTAAAACTTCAGATCGAGCAACTAGCGACAAACATGATATCCATATGTACGAAGATGCAGAGGATGTAGATGCAAGCAGATGATTCTCAAAGAGATCGTGAGCTGCTTGAAACTGCGCAGTGCTTAGAGCGTGTCTTGCGAGCTGAAATCGAGACCACTTGCTTTTCACTTTAGATAAGGGGCCACTAATTTGAGTCGAGTACCTCTGGACTGCGGATTCGTCGGAAGCATACTGCAAGCCAAAACATGTCAACAAAAGCGCTGCCCATTGCTTGGTTATGTCCTCATCGTCCATTTTGGAGGTGATTGTATTTTGCATATCAGGAATCATTGAAGATACAATCCTTGGTTCTCCAGTTGCAACTAGATTCAGCATACGAAGAGCAATGGCCGACGTACCGTTGTTGCTCAGACCCGGTTTTTTAACTATGCATACCAAACACTCACACACAGATTTAGCAAATGATGTTGACCTCCTAGCCAATACTTCAACAATATCACGGTAGTCATCGGGGTTCGATGTTTTTTCCAACGCAGCCTGTAATCTTGCAAAAATCTTGCTCTGCATATCGTCGACACGAGTTATGCTTTCATACGAAGCTGCCAATGCAAGTAATGACGAAGATGCAATAACGACACATCGATCAGGGGAGCCAAGTAGCTGAACTACGCATTCTAAAAGTGCACCTTTCATCCCCATCTCTAGCTGTTGGGCCTCTGGAACTTCTTCTTTATCTTTATCTCCAAGAAGGAAATAGAAAAGGGCGCTAGCGGCATCCAGTACACTTGCTATCGTACAGGCCGTTGGTAAGTCCGAGACGTTAACATCCTTGGTTTCATTGTTGTTTTCAATTTCCCCAAGAAGAGTAGCTATTGCAACTGTTAGCTCCGCAAGAGCTTGGCTAGTGAAAGTTCCATCTGCATACAGTCTCGCCCCATTGTATCTGATAATAAGATCTGACAACAAGTCCCCATTTGAACAATGGATGCATAGGTCAGCACTAACACTTTTCTGATAGTAGATTTGCTGTTGTAAAGTAGAATCCATTCCATGATTATAAGCATCGCCCACATATCTCCTCCTGCAGATGTCCAACTCTCGCACCCTTGGGCCTTTGAGGCTTACGCTTCGACAATTACACTGCCGTCTGAAACGCTTTGCCTTATTGCTCACTAGGGACGCCACCAATGCTCTCATCTCAAAATGTGCGAAACATTCAGTATCGATTGCACTCCAAACCAACCCCCGTCTAGCGTCGATGACCTGGTGAACTGATAATGCACCCACAGAGAAGGACTTTAGTGCTGCTCTAAAGTGAAGAACGCCGCTCATCAACAAACTTGAACTTTCCTGTGGTACATTAATTTTTGGAAGTACTAAGCTGTTCGTTACAACTTGCACAAGTTTTCCACGCTGTCCTGCAGATATTTGTAAAAACTCAGATTGTCGCTTAGCCACTAACGATTTGGTCCTATCAGAAAAAGCAAAGTTCACTTCATTTCCATTTTCATCTGACCCAACAATCTCTCTATCTTCAGAAACACTTCCACTAATGGCCAAACTCAAGACATGAAGAAGATCTGCCGAACCACAGTTTGTTTTGGAATTGCAGCCCGCTGAGATCGCATGGGACATTGGTCTGCTGCAGAGAAAGGGGCCAATCCCATTATGCACGAAATCGAAGAAAGAGGAAGAGATGTATTCATCATTTACATTGCAGGAATCAAACTGTCCAGTAGAAAGATGCCGAATTTGGGGAGATCTGTTTAGTACCATTTCAAGCGTCAAAAGCCTACCTCCAAATGTCAAACCATTTTTTTCTTTATCTGTATGTTGAATAGTTGCAGTTCGATCTGGATCTATTTCCAGAAAACGACAGGTTTGGGGCATAAGGTACGCCAGAATGCACAGTGAAAGAAGCCGTGAAACCAATGCATGCTCCTCATCGGCGACGAGTGGCATTATAGAACATAGATCTCTCAGGATCTCAGTCCAAGTTCGGCTTGGACCTGAATCACTGTTCATACGCCTTCTTTGATTGCCACTCCTATCGAATTTTCTCTCATGAAAGATGACTGCCTCTTGATACTTCGTGCGTTGACATGCCAAAATCAGCTCATTGATGATGGTAGTTGCCTTCATTTCGCTGTTATCTTTTCTCTTGTCCCGAAATGATGCGACACTTTCCCGAAGTCAAAGTCGGATGTCTTAGGCTTTCTCCTTGCTTTGGTATTGATTCAAACGATAATGAGTTATACGAGTCAGCTAAGGAAGGTCAAACGTATATAGCAGGTAGTGTAGCAAGTATTAGTTCGTAGCTAGCGATAGCAAGGTAGCCTGTAGTAGCACGGTAGTACTGTAGTACAATTAATACTCGTAGTTGAGTGTGTTTTGTGTGTGGCATTTGCTTTTAGTTATGACATG
>Ga0209712_10003683_pt1 | contig 12375 bp, 10 predicted proteins | sample ArcOceMetagenome_FD_187443 | JGI IMG/M metagenome (GOLD analysis project Ga0209712, IMG submission 187443) | Marine eukaryotic phytoplankton communities from Arctic Ocean - Arctic Ocean - Greenland ARC118M Metagenome (SPAdes) (version 2) | ecosystem: Environmental > Aquatic > Marine > Oceanic...
AAAGCTCTGATTTGTTTGAACCAAATAGAACTACTCCCTCCAGCACCATGAATAAAGGTAACCCACTGGGCATCTTCTCGACAGATATGTTTGGTGTAATGAAGCATTCGCGGTGCAAATATCGGTGTTTTCATTAAATTGAATACACCGATTTTATAACAGGCCAGAACTAAAGTGTTAAAGACTCAATTCATGGCTTGTGTTTTTTAATTACCTCTACAGGAAAGCATTAAGGAAGATGATTTCCTGAAATTAAAGCCATATGCTTAATAGGTTTACCTTAGTTAAATATTATACGCAAATCATGAAAACACTATCTATTTTATTCTTTCTGCTCATAATGAGCTTAAACTTATTAAGTCAGTTTGTTATTTCTCCATCTATTTCTGTCACGATTGAAGATGAGGATTATGGGTTTCGCTCACCTAAGGTGATTAGTTATGGAGAGAATAATGATGAGGTCATGGTATTTTGGTCTAGAACTGGAAGTGAGCAGGCGATGTTTGTTTCTACTTTAAGTGATGGGGTGTTTGCTGCTCCTACTCCAGTCCCTACAGGAAATGCTGAGCCAAACCTTTGGTCGGGAAACCTAGGTCCTGGAATAGCTTCTTTCGGAAACCATATTTACATCACTTTTGAAGTATACGGAAGTGCCATTTACTGTGTTCATTCAGCAGATGGTGGCGGCAGCTGGGATGAGCCTGTGGCAGCTTTTACTCCGCCAATAGGTAGATTTTCTACCATTCCTAACATAGCGGTAGATGCCTCGGGGAATGTTTATGTAGCTTATGTAAACACGAATTCTGCTGAAGAGGATGCGCACTATGGGCTTGTGAAATCTACTAACCAAGGAGTGAGTTTTACAGATGAGGTTATAGTAAGTGCGGGTGTTATTTCGGATGAGGTTTGTGAATGTTGTAATGGAAATATAGAAATAGGTTTGGATAATGAGATATACGTGGGTTTTAGGAATAACTCTGAAAACCTAAGAGATTGTTGGTTAGTGAAATCTTCTGATTTAGGCGCTTCATTCGAGGAGGTTTATGACGTAGACGATTCCGATTGGATCTTAAATGGATGTCCATCCAACGGTCCTGACTTCACTGTGACTGAGGGTGAAGTAGCCACAGTATTTTTTACTGGTGCAGATGATTTTGATGGGGATGTCTACTTTACATTATTGGATACTGAAAGCGGTGTGGTTTCTGCAGCTGAATCTGTACTGCTATCGAATGAAGGAGCTGTTGGACAGAACTCAGCGCGGATAGCTTCTAATTCACAAGGAGAAATTATGGTAGTTTTTCAGGAGTCTCTTCAGTTCAGCCAGAATGTAGGATTCGCTTTAGCTCAGAATGGTTCTGAGTTAGGCCAGCAGTCAACTATTTTAAATGATTCTACAGGGAACCAAAAACAACCCGATGTAATGGCTATAGGAAATGTGTTTCATGTCGTTTATGAAGATTCTTCTTTAGGAACAGTTATGTATCACACCGTAAGCTCTGAACCCAATTCAGTTTTGGAAGAGGAAAGCGCATCGTTTCTTCTTTATCCGAATCCAGCTGAGAACTTGATTCACATTAAAGGAACTACACCTGTGGTGAGTTATGAAATAATATCTCCGCTTGGGAGATCTGTGCTAAAAGACTCCGCTTCCTCTACGAGGGAGGACAAACAAGCTTCTATAGATATTTCAACCTTGCATTCAGGAGTTTATTTTTTATCGGTAAATGGTTCTTCTTTTAAGAAGTTCGTTAAGGAGTAAAAAGGATGGCTTTTGGAAATTTTTGCTTGGCTATTAATGCTGTTGTGAAGTGACCTGCTAGCATAAGTTCTATTTAATATTGATTTACTTTTTTAATTCTGAATTAATATAACTCTTGATTGCTTCACCAGCTTGAGGCGTATATCCAGAAAACAAAAAGACTGCATTTGAATTTTTATCTAAAACAATATGTGTTGGGTAACCGGGTGGATTGAGTTTTTTTGTAATATATTCTTGGCTTTCCGGTATGATATTATAATCAAATTTGTGTTTTTTTAGAAATTTATCCACAAGAGGTTTTGGGTCGAGGGCAAATGCTAAAAATAGGACATCCTCATTTTCTTTATACGCATCAACAATCTTATTTAATTCTGGCATTTCATGGATACAAGGTGCACAAGCTGTAAACCATAAATTAATAACAACAACTTTTCCTTTAATACTCTCTGAGGTGTGTGTGGTCCCTGATAGATCTGTTAATGTAAAGTTAGGGAAAGGATTACCTTTTAATTTAGCTTCAAAATCATTTTGCATTTTCATAGCATCTTCCATGCCTTGGTTCATCTGTTCTTGTGTCATTTTAAGAAGGTAAGCCAACTTAAATTGATCGTTATTATCACAGTAGGCATCAACTTTAAACATCCCGCTTTTGAATTTACTAAGGGCATCTTCTGGCATTAATTTTTCATTATTAGCACCATAAAAGCTGTAGTTTTCATCCTCAAAGCGAATCCTTCTATTAAAAAAATCTTCTTCACTGATTTTTTTCAATCCTTCAGTATGAATTTTATTTACAACAACGTCTTGTTCTTTTTTAGGAAATATAATCAAGGAGATTGCATTGTTAGTATCAACATAAATTTCAGATTCTGGATCCATCAACCCATACGATATTGCAGATTGTAAATCCTCTTTATTTAGAAGATCTCCCTCAAAGGTATAAGCCTTTACACCTTCACTTAATGATATAGAAGAGCCTAAATCTGAATTGGATACTTTTTTCAATGATTTTTTAAGACTATTAAGCTGTTCTAAATTGCTTGAGGTACTATTATTTTGACTAAAAGAATTGGAGGTCATAAACGTTAGACAACAAATTAAAAATAATGATAGTGTTATTTTATTTTTTTTAAGGTTCTGGGTTGTGCTTGCCATCTCTTTTTGTGTTTTCATTCTAATTTTCATTTTTTTCTAATTTTCATTTTTTTCTAATTTAAAATAAGGAGAGAACAACCCCTCCCTATTTTAAAATTCATACGTTTTTTTCCAATTCCCCCCCCCTGTTTAAGCCTATAAATTTCAATTCAATAATCAATTCTTAATTAATTGTTCTGAAGCTATTATTTGCGAATCTTTAAAGATTTGGATGTAGTAAAGACCAGCTTCTAGATTTTGAATGTTAATGCTTGTAGAAAGGGTATTTATTTGTTGTTCTAGAACAACCTTGCCTTCCATTGATACTATTTTAATTTCATTATACAGAGGTTGATCACCAACAGCGGTCAATATCAGTTCTGAACTCGCAGGGTTAGGATGAACCTTAATAGGTGATTCGTTTGTGTTTTCTGCGATGCTGTTAGCTGAATCACTAATGATTAAATCAAAATCATAAATATTTCCTTGCAAAAATCCTACAGGATCCTCTGTGCAAGCTGTCATTGAAAAATCATTATCATAAGGCATGAATGGATTATCAAGGTTGGTTCCTCTAGCCAGTCTCATTCTGGTAGACCCTAATACAGCATCTAGTGGCACAAGAAATTCACTATTTACATTCGAAGGAGCATTTGCGTCAGCGTTGCTAATTATTCCATTCATAATAGTATTTGAGTTTTCTAGGACTCTTTCTGAATCTTCAAATATGTTATTTTGATTGAAATCAACCCAGAGGGCAAAATATAAAGCCCCTACATCATTTACTTGATAAAAGTTAATATCAATACTCACAGCAGAGCCAGTTTGTACTTCAGGAAAGTCAATATTATTGTAATACGTGAAGTCAATTTCATCTCCAAATAGCTCTCCAGGTGCACCGAAAGAGTATTGGAAATCATTAACTGTTAAGTCCTCCATCATATTATACATGCCTCCATATGTGTGAGGGCAATAAGGAGCAGGATCTGAAATCTGTGCCGATAAAGAAACGGTAAAAGGTGTAAGTAAAAAGACGACTAGCGTCTTGTGAAGTAAATTTTTATTCATTATTAAGTAATTTTATTTCGCCTACTCTAAAGGTTTTCGGCTATCCCTTTTGTTTAGATGAGTTAAACACTTTAAGTTTTTGAATGGTTGCATTAGAGTTTTGTTTGAAGTGATGTTTCTATTTATTGTCAAATAATGAAAATGTTGCAGTGTAAAAAAAGGATATCACACACAAAAAAAACACACTGCAAAGCAGCGTGCTTTTTTAATTTATTGACTAGCAACAACCACAAGGACAGTCACAGCAGTGAGGTGCAGTCGCTGCCCAAAGAACTAACGATGTCATTCCGAAAATGAATGTGTTCATTTTGAATGTATTTTTAGATTTATACTTCTTAATTCACAAGACCAATACTGATAGCATACTTAAAATGTAGTCTGCCTCTCCCTATTTACTCTAGAATGAAAAGCAGTATTTAGTGCTGGGTGCTTCTACTGGTCTTTAAAGAATTGGTTTGCATTCCAAGTATTCCATGTTAATTTCTGTAACTAGAATTCTGCAGTTTTTTCTTTGAAATCAGTAGGGGAGAGACCTTCCTTCTTTTTAAAGAATCTGCTAAACGTAGGAATATCCTCATAACCTATCTCATAGGCCACCTCCTTTATAGATTTATCTGTATAAGTAAGCAGTCTTCTAGCTTCTAGCATAATGCGGTCTTGGATGTATTGAATTGGAGTTTTCGCTCCAAGTTTAGAGAAAAGGTTAGAAAGAGTTTTAGGCGATTTAAACATGAGTTCTGCATACTCCGCCACAGAGTGTTTGGTTTTGAAATGCTTTTCTATCAGGTAATTGAACTCTCTCACCTGTTCCATCTGATTAGGATTAGCCTCTGAGAAATCATCTTGCATTTTATACAGACGAGTCAGCAGAATAAGGAGTCGTTTAAGCAGCATTTGTAGCATCTCTAATTGAAGCTCATCTACAGACTCCATTTCCATCTCGAACACGCTCCAGAGCATCTGGAATTTCCTAATATCGTCCTTAGGAAGTGAGATTATTGGTAGAGTAGAGGCACCAAAGAACAAAAGACCTTTACAGCTAACGTCACTGTCATGGTTGAGGATACAGAAAAACTGACGGTTAAAACGAATCATTTTGATTTCACCTGTACTTTTTATTTTAAGCCCGTGAAATTCAGTTAGTGTAACAATTTGGTTTTTCTCAAAATTAAACGCTCTTCCGTCTATATCTAATATGGATTCGTCATCTAGAAACCAGACCAACGTAAGTCCACTCTCGATGCGTTCTTTCAGTTCCTCACAATTGGAAGAGGAGATGTCCGTTAGCTTAAGGTATTCTTTAGATTTCCCTTTAAAGAGCATGAAGCTAAGTTACGAGTAAATCATCATCAAATGAACATCTTGTGAAATACTCTTGGCGGGTTTTTTATGGTTTTGTGTTTGCTTTGTCTTGTTAAAGTAAATAAGGGTAAGTCGACTTTAGAAATACCGGTTTGTGCACTCATTTAAAAAAAGAGAAGCGAACAAAATATCGAAGAGTATTAGGCTAAATAGATATGATTGGTGTTAAAAATGGTTAGGGAGGTCATAATCTTAATTACCACCTAAGTATTTCCCGCCTTTCTCTCATTCGGCTAGCGCTCAGGGAGCTCCCGCCTCACAATGAGCGAAGCGAATTAAAAAACCTCAAACCTCAAACCTCAAACCTCAAACCTCAAACCTCAAACCTCAAACCTCAAACCTCAAACCTCACGTCAATTAAAGCTAAGTCTGAATAACCCCAACCTTATATTCCCCAGTAGGAGTGTTGTTGGCAGCTTCTATTCCCATAGAAATCCATTTACGCGTATCCTTAGGCTCTATGATGGCATCTAGCCACAATCGAGCTGCAGCGTAGTATGGGGAAGTCTGCTCATCGTATCTACCCTTAATTTTTTCATACATCGCTTTCGCGTCTTCCTCAGAAACCTCTTTTCCCTGTTTTTTTAGAGAAGCAGATTCTATCTGCATCAATACTTTGGCTGCCTGTGAGCCGCCCATAACTGCCAGCTGGCAAGTAGGCCACCCCACGATTAATCTCGGGTCATAAGCCTTTCCGCACATAGCATAGTTTCCTGCCCCATAAGAATTTCCTAATATCACAGTGAATTTAGGAACCACAGAATTACTCATGGCGCTCACCAGCTTAGCACCGTCTTTAATAATTCCACCGTGCTCGCTTTTAGAACCTACCATAAACCCAGTAACATCTTGAAGAAATACCAGCGGAATATTCTTCTGATTGCACGTCATAATGAATCGAGCTGCCTTATCAGCAGAGTCGGAGTAAATGACGCCACCGAACTGAACGCCTCTAGTTTTTGATTTAACTATAGCTCTCTGATTAGCTACTATTCCCACACTCCAGCCGTCTATTCTGGCATAGGCACACAGAATGCTCTGTCCGTAATCTTTCTTGTACTCCGTGAATTTAGAATCATCTACCAGTGATTTTATCAGTAGTCTAGTTTCGTATGGCTTGTTTCTTTCTGGAGGTAGAATACCTGTGATTTCCCTCTCCTTTTCAGATGGGAGAGAAGCCTCTGTTCTGTTGAACCCCGCAGATTTATTATCGTCACCTATTCTAGAAACCAAGTCTTTTATCAAGTCTAGGCACTCTTCATCAGTCTCTACCTTGAAATCACAAACACCACTAATCTCGGTGTGTGTAGAAGCTCCGCCCAGTGTTTCGTTATCTATGTCCTCACCTATAGCAGCTTTTACCAAGTATGAACCCGCCAAAAAGATAGACCCAGTTCCGTTAACTATAATACTCTCATCACTCATAATAGGGAGATATGCTCCTCCAGCCACGCACGATCCCATTACGGCTGCTATCTGCGTGATTCCCTGGGCGCTCATTACCGCGTTGTTCCTAAATATTCTCCCGAAGTTTTCCTTGTCCGGAAAAATTTCATCTTGCATAGGCAGGTAAACTCCCGCAGAATCTACCAAATAGATAATCGGTAGGCGGTTTTCCATAGCTATTTCCTGTGCTCTTAGGTTCTTTTTTCCTGTAATAGGAAACCACGCTCCAGCTTTTACAGTGGCGTCATTGGCCACTACTATACATTGCTTTTTCTGGATATACCCAATCTGAACCACTACGCCACCAGCAGGACAGCCGCCATGCTCTTTGTACATATCGTATCCTGCGAATTCGCCTATTTCCAGAATCTCAGAACCTTTATCAAACAAGTATTCAGTTCGCTCTCTGGCCGTCATTTTTCCTTTAGCGCGAAGCTTGGTCGCTCTTTTTTCGCCTCCACCAGCATGGACTTTCTCTAGTTTTCGGTGCAAATCAGCGACGAGTTGCTTCATTTTGTCCTCGTTCTTGTTGTGTTCTAGATTTTGCTCCTTATATTTTGCCATGTGCCTGAGTTTAGACGAATTTTACACTTACAAATATAAAGGTTAGATGATTGGAATTGGTAGCAGAAGTATGCTGTTTGCGGTGAGTATTGTAGTGTGTTTTTTAGCGTTGCAATGCGCTCCTGAATCTTCTCCTAAATCTACGGCTCAATCTACGGAGTCATTAGAAGATTCGCTGCTGGTAAAGCTGGAGTTCGCAGAAAACTTTTCTGTATATCACTCCGGAAATGATACAATCATTCAAGTGACTGATGGCAGACAGGTGTGGAATAGTAAAGTCTCTAAAGCTGCGGGTAAAGGGTCCATTGAAATCCCATTGAAAGATGTGAGCTGTCTCTCTACGAGTCATTTATACTATTTCAGCGAGATAGGCGGGTTGGATAAAGTAAAGGCCGTTTCCTTCGCAGAAAGTCTCCAAGATGAAGAGGTGAAAACTGCTGTTAAGAATGGTTCCCTTCTAAATCTTACCAGCGGTTCATCAGATTATGATGCAGAATTGGTCTTGGAGCTACAGCCTAGCGTTTTTACTACCTATCCTTTTGGAGATGATGAGTTTGAGAGATTGAAACGCGCAGGAATACAAACCATCCACTTTACAGAATATCTAGAAAAAGACCCGTTGGGTCGAGCAGAATGGGTAAAGTTAGCCGGGTTCTTGCTGGGTGAAGAAGAAAAAGCCGAAGCCTATTTTTCTCAAATAAAAGAGAGTTACATGCTCACCAAATTGAAAGCATTAACCAAGAAAAGCGAACGCCCATCAGTTATCAATGCCAATGGATATGCCAATAAGTGGACCGCTCCAAGCGGAAACAGTCTGGTTGCGCATTTCATTAAAGATGCAGGCGGCTGTTATGTTTTCGAGAACGATACTTCTTCAGGCAATCTCACTCTAGATTTCGAGAGAGTGTATGAATTGGCCAATTCCTCTGATTATTGGGCGGGCGTGGTATTTAGTGATTCCGTGACCTTAGAGACTTTCGTAGGAGAGGAACAGCGTTTGAACGATACGGAAGTCATGAAGGCTGGAAGTGTCTTCTATTGTAATGCTCAAGAAAAAGATTATTTCGGAAAGGGAATTCTTCAGCCTCATCTTATTTTAGAAGATTTGTACCAAATATTTTATCCAGACTCATCAAGCTACGCACCACATTATTTCGAACGATTTAAACAGTGAAGCGAGCTGTCATTCATATTGTTTTAATGGTTTTGGCTGTGGTGCTTTTTTACACTGAGATTCGTTTCGGGAGCATAAAAATGACCAACGCTGACTTTTGGGACAGACTCATAGAAAACGACCCAGTGCTCTGGGCGTTTAGAATACCTGCCGCTTGCACTGCGGCATTGGCAGGAGCATGTTTAGGATTATCTGGTTGGCTACTTCAGACTTTATTTAGAAATCCGCTGGCTGGCCCTTCCATCTTGGGAATTACTTCAGGTTCCAGTCTAATGGTAGCATTGGTCTTACTAGCAGGATTCTCGTTCTCAGGTATATTCTCATCATTAGGCTTAGTAGCCGCAGCGCTCATAGGTTCTTTTGGCGTGTTGGCATTGATTTTATTGGTTTCCTCTCGCGTAAAACAGTTGGCTACGGTACTCATATTCGGACTGATGATAGGTTATTTACTTGGAGCGTTTCAGTCCATACTCATAGATGCAGCCGGTAAAAGCGAGTTGAAAAGCTTCGTGAGCTGGGGGTTGGCCAGTTTCGGTAATTACAGAGACGGTCAATTATGGATTTTGTTAGGCTCACTTGTGTTAGGCGTTCTCACGGTCTTAAAACTCGGGTCTAAGCTTGATTTTTGGCTTCTAGGAGAAGATTACGCCAGAAGTTTAGGGGTGAACGTAAAGTCCTTTAGAATGGCTCTTTTGGCTGTTTGTGGGGTTCTGGCAGGAGTGGTGACAGCTTACTGTGGGCCTGTAGCTTTCTTAGGATTAGCCATGCCGCATGCAGTGCGCATGTTTTACAAAGAGCCCCACCACCTAAAATTCCTCACTGTACTCTTATTAACAGGCGCTTGCGCAGGAATGCTTTGCGAGCTAATCACCAGAATGCCTTGGAGTTCTTCAGTTCTTCCATTAAACGCAGTTACCTCGTTTTTAGGAGCTCCTGTTGTCATTTGGTTGTTAGTTAAGTCTAGAAAATCTAAAATTAGATTTTGAAATGATTTTAGAATTAAAAAACATATCTGTAGGGTATAACGAACCATTGGTTTCTTTGGTAAATGCTGAGGTTTTAGAGGGTGAATTGGTGGTTTTAGTAGGCAAGAACGGAGTAGGGAAAAGTACGCTGCTGAATGCCTTGAAAGGGATTCAAGAACTAAAATCTGGAAGAGCCAGTTTGTATGGGAAGGCCATTGGAGATTACACGGTGGGAGAGTTGAGTCGTAATGTCGCTGTTGTAAACACCGCTAGGCCTTTACTCAATGGATGGACGGTTCTAAATGTGCTAGAAAGTACTGACAAGTCTACGGGAAAAGAGAAAAGTGTAATCACGGAGGCTTTAGCGCTCTGCCAAATAGAAGATTTAAAACGAAAAGAAGTAGACGTTTTAAGTGATGGTGAGTTCCAGAAAGTGATGATAGCCCGGGCTATTTGTCAGCAAACACCATTAATGATTCTGGATGAGCCCACATCCTTTTTAGATGTTATTTACCGCGAACATGTTTTACAGATTTTTAGCGAATTAAAAGACACTTTCGGAACCACTCTAGTGCTTTCGAGTCATAACTTTGCGCCACTATTAAAAATAGCTAGTCAAGTGTGGGTAATCAGCCGTGGGAAAATGGAAGTTATTCAGTCTGATTTTGACTATGATGGAATTATTAAAAGGTTAAAATAAAAGTTTAAGTGTTCGGTTTTATTGTATTTATAATCATTTTATTAGGACTTATTGTCTTGCTTGACTGGTATTCCGTTAAAGCAATGAGGAGAGTCTTCAAGTCGAAGTTCAAAAGGTGGATGGTTTACGCTTGGATTTCGCCTACGGTTTTGATGATTTTATTCATGGTCGTGTTCTTTATTATGCGTTCAGAATATCCAAAAGGAGTGAGCAATAAAGTAGCCTATATGATCTCTGGAATTTCCTTCACAGCCTTGGCTACTAAGGCTACTGTCTTTCTGTTTCATTTCTTAGATGATATTAAGAACTTCTTTCTATGGGTTTGGGATAAAGTTTTTCATCCAAAAGACACAAATACTGAGGGCGGAAGAATCACTCGAGGAAGCTTTTTAACTCAAATGGGTATAGGGTTAAGTGCAGTCACTTTTGGGTCGTTTGCTTACGGAGTTACTAGAGGGAAATATGCCTACACAGTGGTGGATCAGCCACTTAAATTTAAGAATTTACCGATTGAGTTCAATGGGCTGAAAATCATTCAAGTGTCTGATCTTCATTTGGGTTCGTTTTTAGAAGATGCAGAGCCGGTGCAGCATGGTTTTGATTTGATAAATGAACTCAATGCAGATTACATTTTCTTTACTGGAGATTTGGTCAACAGTGTAGCAGAAGAGGCTGAATATTGGATTCCGTTTTTAAAAGGATTAAAGGCCAAAAGAGGCAAATTCTCTATTTTAGGAAATCATGATTATGGCGATTATGCTTTTGAAGAAGGTTCACAAGAGTTGATAGATAATATGGATCAACTGAAGAGAATTCATGCAGATATGGGTTTTGATCTATTATTAAACGAGAACAGAAAGCTAGAAAAGGACGGTAAAACCATAGATTTAATAGGAGTAGAGAACTGGGGTAAAGTCCTTAGGTTTCCCAGAAAAGGTGATTACGAATTGGCTTCGGAAGGACTTAATCCGGAAGATTTTAACATTCTTCTATCTCATGACCCTACGCATTGGGAAGAGAAAATCATGAACGATAAAGATGTGAACCTTACCATGAGCGGTCATACTCACGGTTTTCAATTAGGAGTGGGGTTGGGGGATTACAAGTGGAGCCCAGCTAGCTTGAGCTATGAAAGATGGAAAGGGCTTTACCAAGAGAATGGAAAATACCTTTACGTTAATCCTGGTTTTGGCTTTTTAGGTTTTCCAGGGAGGGTGAATATGGCACCGGAGATCACTGTTTTTGAGTTGAGTAAAGCTTAGTCTTGATTCTAATTAATCAATTTTTAATGATGAAGGATTGACGTTTAATTCGGGATTCTAATTCCGCTTTAGTCCAAAGTCTTTTTGATTCTAATATTTGTTTAGTCGGAAATAGGGCCGATTCTAACTCTATTTATGGTTGGTAATTTTGTTGATGTATAGTTGTTTAGGTCTCAGGAAAGATGAATCTCAGTTATCAATTCCCTAATCTTCATGAGTTGCTTGATGACAGAACTGGTTCCGTCATTTAGAATTACCCAATCGGCATAAGACTCCCTTTCTTTATCTGAAAGCTGTTTATCCATTCTGGTTTTAACTTCAGCTTCAGAAACTCCATCTCGAGCCATTACACGCTCGATTCTGAGACTTTCGGGTGTGGATACGGTAATTATACCATTACAGCTCTTGTAAGCTCCAGATTCGATTAAGATGGCTGCTTCTTTGAAAACAAGATCAGAATCTTGTTCTTCTACCCAGTTTTTAAAATGTCTTCCTAAAGCAGGATGGATGAGTTGATTTAATTTTTCGAGAAGTTCATTGTCTGAGAAAACTTTAGAGCCAAGGTTGACTGTGTTTAACTCGTTTCCAGAATAGACGTCTTCTCCAAAAATGGAAATAACTTCCTTTTTAATTTCAGGAGTTATATAGAGTCTTTTAGCTTCTCTATCAGAGTTGTAGGTAGGGTGTCCTAAACTAGATAATAATTCAGAAACAAGACTTTTTCCAGATCCTATTCCCCCGGTTATTCCTATGATTTTTTTTTGATTCACCTTGTAAATGTATTGCAACGCGAAAGCTACAAAAAAAGCAATCGCTCTCTTCGGTAAATAACCCATAGAACAAGTGAGTTGGTTAGCTGTGTTAATTTATTGCCTGCAAACGCTATGTGAGTGCGGCCAAGTTTCTGTTCCCCGACTATTCTAAAGTTTTATAATAGG
>Ga0209712_10003684_pt1 | contig 12373 bp, 11 predicted proteins | sample ArcOceMetagenome_FD_187443 | JGI IMG/M metagenome (GOLD analysis project Ga0209712, IMG submission 187443) | Marine eukaryotic phytoplankton communities from Arctic Ocean - Arctic Ocean - Greenland ARC118M Metagenome (SPAdes) (version 2) | ecosystem: Environmental > Aquatic > Marine > Oceanic...
TGGAAATGCAGTACCTGAATTAGCCCAGAAAGTGGCTGATAGGCTTTATACCAAACTCGGACATGCGAGTGTTGGACGTTTTAGCGATGGGGAAATCAGTGTAGAAATTCACGAAAATGTACGTGGCTCAGATGTATTTATTATCCAATCTACTTGTGCACCAACTAACGACAATCTAATGGAATTGATTGTGATGATCGATGCCTTTCGTCGCGCATCAGCTGGACGTATCACTGCGGTTATACCTTATTTTGGTTATGCAAGACAGGATAGACGAGTACGTTCGGCTAGGGTACCTATCACAGCTAAAGTAGTGGCTGACTTCTTGTCAAATGTAGGTGTAGATCGTGTTTTAACAATCGACTTACACGCCGAACAAATTCAAGGTTTCTTCGATGTACCGGTAGATAACGCTTTTGGTACCCCAATTTTACTAGACGATATGCGTCAACGTGATTTCCATAACCCTGTTGTGGTATCGCCTGATATTGGCGGCGTAGTTAGGGCTCGTGCTTTAGCCAAATTGATGAATGATACCGACTTAGCCATTATCGATAAGCGTCGTCCTAAAGCCAATGTTGCTCAGGTCATGCATATTATTGGTGATGTTCAAGATCGAGATTGCATCATAGTTGATGACATGATTGATACAGGCGGAACGTTGGCAAAAGCCGCCGAGGCACTAAAAGCCCATGGCGCAAGAAATGTATATGCTTATGCTACACACGCCATTTTTTCAGGTAATGCCGCTCAAAACTTAAGAGACTCAGTTATTGATGAAATTATCATCACTGACAGTATTCCTTTGTGTCCAGAGATAAAAGCCATACCAAAAGTTAAGCAGTTAACTTTGTCTAATATGCTTGCAGAAGCCATTCGCCGCGTCAGTAATGAAGAGTCTATCTCAGCGATGTTTGAATATTAATTCATAACGAACTTGTTTCACTAAAAAGCGGCTTTCATCAGCCGCTTTTTTATTACTAAATAAAGAAGCAAAGACATTGTTTCACTCCCTTTCTGATGTTAATATTCGCCGCCCTTTTTTGGGGATGTTGTTACTTTTACTATCTATTGATAGGAAACTAGCAATATAAACGTAAATTTTGGTCGCAAAAATTTACACACATTTTACTATTATTTGGAGTTACCTCAATGTCTGATGGAATTTTCACACTAGACGCAGAAATCCGTACTGATTTAGGGAAAGGTGCGAGCCGCCGCCTACGTCACGCTGGTAAAGTACCTGCAGTCTTATACGGAGCAAATAAAGAAGCCGTTTCTTTGACCCTTAACCATAACAAACTTTTCCAAGCCCAAGGCTTCGAAGCGTTCTACTCCCATGTTCTTACATTGAACATTGGTAAAGAAAAAGTAGAAGTGTTAGTTAAAGACATGCAACGTCATGCCTTTAGACCTATTGTTATGCACCTTGACTTTTTGCGTATTGATGCGAACAAAGCACTACAAACTAATGTACCTTTGCACTTCATTAATGAAGAAAACGCTGACTCTATCAAATTAAATGGTGGCCACGCTGAGCATCACATGATTGATGTTGAAGTGAGTTGTTTACCAGGTGACTTGCCTGAGTACATCGAAGTTGATTTGTTAAACGTTGAATTAGATCAAACTATTCACTTAACAGATTTAGTTATGCCTAAAGGCGTTACTTTGGTTGAACTCAACAAAGGCGAGCTCCATGATTTAGCCGTTGTTACAGTTAAATTAGCAAAAGGTCCTAAAGTTGAAGATGATGCAGAAGATGATGCAGCTGAAGAAGCAGCACCTGCGGAATAATTTGCTTGACTGATAAACAATTAGCGCACATTAGCCTAATTGTGGGCCTGGGTAATCCAGGCCCTGAATATCAACATACCCGTCATAATGCTGGTTCGTGGTTCGTTGAGTCACTAGCAAAAATGTATAACTGCTCGTTAAAACTAGAAAACAAGTTTTATGGTTACACTGGTCGTATCACGATTGGTGGACAAGATATTCGCCTTCTTATTCCCACTACTTTTATGAATAAAAGCGGTCAAGCTGTTGCAGCGATGGCGAATTTTTATCGTGTCCCATTATCTGGTTTATTAGTAGCATTTGACGAGTTAGATCTGCCACCTGGTGTGGCAAAATTTAAAATTGGTGGTAGTTCAAGCCAAAATGGCGTGCGTGATATTGTCAGTAGCATGGCTAACCAAAAAGATTTTCTGCGCTTGCGTGTTGGTATTGGACACCCCGGCGATAAAAACCGAGTCACTGGTCATGTGTTAGGCAAAGCGCCGCAAAAAGAGCAACAGCAAATCGAAGATGCGATTGATGAAGCTACTCGTTGCCTTGAAATATTATTCAAAGACGATCTAAAAAAAGCTATGAACCGCCTGCATTCATTTAAAGCAGAATAACAGTTCATTAAAGAAATTAATAATGACGAGCTCCGTCAGTTTATTTATAAAAAATTAAGAGGAAACACAAAATGGGTTTTAAATGCGGCATAGTCGGTTTACCAAACGTCGGCAAATCAACACTTTTTAACGCCTTAACTAAAGCCGGTATCGAAGCGGCTAACTTCCCATTTTGTACTATCGAGCCCAATACAGGGGTAGTACCTGTTCCAGACTTACGTTTAGACAAACTAGCCGCCATTGTTAATCCTAAACGAACGATACCTACAACTATGGAATTTGTAGATATAGCAGGGTTAGTTGAGGGCGCATCTAAAGGTGAAGGATTAGGTAATAAGTTTCTAGCTAATATCCGTGAAACTGATGCTATCGGTCATGTTGTACGTTGTTTTGATAATGACAACATTGTGCATGTCGCAGGTAAAATTAGCCCACAAGATGATATCGAAATCATCAATACAGAATTGGCCCTATCTGATTTAGAAACAACAGAAAAGGCGCTGCATAGAGTCGCAAAAAGAGCCAAAGGCGGCGATGCCGACGCTAAAGCTGAGCTTAAAGTATTAGATAAAATCAAACCTCATTTGGATGAGGGAGAGTTATTACGTTCAGTTGAGCTAGATAAAGAAGAATTAAAACTTATTAGCTACATGAACTTCTTAACCCTTAAACCCACCATGTATATTGCCAATGTTAATGACGATGGTTTTGAGAACAATCCATATTTAGACAAAGTGCGTGAAATTGCTGCAGCAGAAGGCGCAGTGGTAGTAGCAGTATGTGCTGAGATCGAGTCTGAAATTGGTGAACTAGATGATGAAGAAAAAGCCGAATTTATGGCAGATATGGGCTTAGAAGAACCCGGTCTAAACCGCGTAATTCGTTGTGGTTATGAGCTACTCACCCTCAATACCTATTTCACAGCAGGCGTACAAGAAGTGCGAGCATGGACTTTCCGAGAAGGTTCTACCGCTCCGCAGACTGCTGGTGTTATTCATACAGATTTTGAAAAAGGTTTTATCCGTGCTGAAATCATCGGTTATGATAACTTTGTTGAATTTAACGGTGAGCAAGGAGCAAAAGACGCGGGTAAATGGCGTCTAGAAGGTAAAGATTATATTGTTAAAGATGGTGATGTGATTCACTTCAGATTCAACGTATAAGTATATAATGTTGCGCGCTCGCTAAATAAGCGGGCGTTTCTAATCTACTTCTGTAATTCATTTTCTTCACCAAGCAAGCTAACAAGCTCAAAATCAAACTTACTCATATTAATTGTTAACCCATATTTTTTATAAACCGGTTCAATCATGTTTTTCTGTAGCATATATAGCCAAGCTTGGTTTAGTCTTTTTCGAATTTCCACTGACACAAATTGGTGACTGACCCCCCAATACACTGGGGTAGCTTGAAATGTAAACCTGATACTGTAATTTTGTTTGAGGGTTGATGATTTTGCTAAAAAGCGTTGCGCCGACATTTCATCGAAGAACATACCGTCCAATCTTCCCCTAAGTAACATGGCAACACGATCTTGGTTGTTCTTAATAATAACCAACTTACTTTTTACTTCAGCTGTGTCAAACACATATTGACTAAATTCCGTGCCAAACTCATCACCTCTGGTAATACCAATAGTACCTTCAAACTTAGGTAGTAAAGTGGCATGGGTGACATGCTCGCTAATTGTATTTTTAGCAACAAAAGCAATTTTCTCTGTATGATTAGGGCCTAAAAACTGACTGTATTTGGACCGTTCTGGCGTCATAGTAAAATGGCTGATCAGTTGAATATCTCCAGATTGTAATAATCTAATGGATCGTGCCCATGGCGCCTCAACAAAAGACAAACTACAGCCAGCCAATTCAACCAAACTCTTGGTTAAATCCACCGTTATGCCTTGCCATTTTTGCTTGCTATTTTTTGCATGATAAGGGGGGAAATCACTAGACAAACCGATAACCAAATTACATGCCATTGCCCCTGAGCTAAAAAAGTAGATACAACATATTAGTAAAACACAGGTTGTTGTAAGTTTATTAACAAGAATTGATATCAAATTTTGTCATGACCCTAGTGACAGGAATTGATGGCAGAGTATGCCTAAAGTTGGAAAACTCCAAGTTTTACTCATAAGATTTCAATCTAAGATAACTATATTTGGGTATACTTAAAATATAACATCACAAATAGTCATAATATTTTATTAAAATTTCAGTCCCAATCTTGCCCAAAACACCTCTTTATTTTTACAATACACAGCAACATTAATAAAAGTGTCAATTATTTTGATTATTTTTCTCCATAAAATTTATACTACGAGTTCTTTATTTAGCTATTTGTTGTCAAATATTCGTTGAATTTCATCTGTTTTCAAACAAGTTTATCCTCTCTTGCCTAGTATCTAACCAAACAGACATTTTTATGTCATAAAACGGTTGACGAGAAAAAGCTAGATCAGCATAATACGCGCCACTTCGGAGACGGAGTGATTTAGTGGCAACATAGCTCAGCTGGTTAGAGCACATCACTCATAATGATGGGGTCGCAGGTTCGAGTCCCGCTGTTGCCACCACTTTTTCCTTGTTAAGGTTAAAAGTATGCGGGAGTGGTGGAATTGGTAGACACGCTGGATTTAGGTTCCAGTGCTTCACGGCGTGAGAGTTCGAGTCTCTCCTTCCGCACCATTTGTAAGAAGTTGTTGGGATATTGTTGGGGTATAGCCAAGTGGTAAGGCAACGGGTTTTGATCCCGTCATTCGTTGGTTCGAGTCCAGCTACCCCAGCCAATTTTATTAGCAATATGCTGAGAAAACTATTTTTACCCGTGATTAATTCGTTGGTTGAGATTCAGTTACTCCAGTTAACTTTCTTTGAATAGATGTCTTTCTGTTCAATACATTTTATTTTGGGGTATAGCCAAGTGGTAAGGCAACGGGTTTTGATCCCGTCATTCGTTGGTTCGAGTCCAGCTACCCCAGCCATTTTCTTCATTAACCAGCTATTTTTTAAAATGTTTGGTTCAATTATCTTCCTTTTGTTAAGTCCAGCTAACCAAGCTATTTGGTCCTAAAATCCCCGTTTTTTTTATTTTGCGTATCATTATTTAAATTCAGTTAAGTCATCATGTTATATCGTCTTACGATGCTATTTTTCGCACAGTTTTTTGCAACTTTACTATGCTAATATCTTACATTTTGTCGCTATTGAGATACTGTATGAAAATTAAACCGTCCTTGGGAACATTGTGTATTAATGCTGGCTCACCACCCGCACAACAGGGTAAAGCATTTCGAAATGGACCAGAGTTTGCCAGTACATATCATTTGTCTGGTGAGGTTGATCACAACGTTCATCAATATGGGCGATTTAGCCAACCTAGTTGGGATGCTTTGGAGCAGGGCTTTTCTCAATTGGAAGGTGGAAGCACCGTAATTTTCCCATCAGGTATGTCTGCAGCAGCTGCTGTATTAACAAGTTTAGTTGAACCTGGTGATACTATTTTACTCCCGAGTGATGGTTATGCGCCTGTTCGATATTATACAGAAAAATACTTGGTCAAATTTGGTATCCATCTCAAAACGATAGCGACCAAGGATATAGATGGTTATGATTTTAAAGGTATTGCTTTAGCTCTGTTAGAAACGCCTAGCAACCCTATGCTCGATGTTTTTGATATACGATTAGCAAGTGAAAAAATTCACCGTTGTGGTGGACTACTGGCAATCGACAACACCACTTTAACTTTATTAGGGCAACAACCCCTTGCATTAGGTGCTGACATATCAATCAGCGCCGATACGAAAGCCGTCAATGGACATAGTGATGTGCTGTTTGGTCATGTTTCGGCAAAAGATCAACAAATCAGCGATAAAATTCGTGAATGGCGAAAATTCTCTGGAAATATTCCAGGCCCAATGGAAACCTGGTTAGTCCATCGTAGTTTAGCGACATTAGATATGCGTTTAGAACGTATGTGTGAAAACGCTCAACAGTTAGCTACTGCGCTTCAGAAACATCCTAAAGTGCTGTCGATTAGATACCCTGGTCTTAAATCAGATCCCGCGCACAAGATCGCCAAAGAACAGCAACATCTATTTGGTTTTGTCATCAGTTTTGAGTTGGCAGACAAAAGTACTGCTGATAAATTTTTAGATAAGTGTGAGCTAGTATATCAAGCAACTAGCTTTGGCGGTGTACATAGCATGGCTGAACGCAGAGCACGTTGGGGAACTGACGATATTCCAGAAGGTGTCATCCGCTTTAGCGTTGGCTGTGAACGTGCAAGGGATATTTTAACAGACGTCATAACAGCTTTGGATACTATTTGAACACCCCAAACATAATACTACTTTGTTTATCTTTGTTTAATATTTTACTGTGTTGTTTTCACTCTAGACATCAGAGTGTTTAAACGGCAAGATTCTTATAAGTTTTCGATTTCACACAGGTTTTACTTTTGATTAATGAAATAGTAGCGTTTATTAACAACATACTTTGGGGCAATGGACAGATCCTGATATATATGTTGATAGCTGCAGGAGTCTGGTTTTCAATTAAGTTGGGTTTTGTACAAATCCGTCACTTTACCCATATGTTTAGTATTATGAAAGGCAGCACTAAGAGTGATGCAGCCGGTATCAGCTCTTTCCAAGCGTTATGTACGAGTTTGTCGGCACGAGTCGGCACCGGTAATTTAGCGGGCGTAGCGGTGGCTATATCTCTAGGTGGCTCGGGAGCCATATTTTGGATGTGGGTGATCGCAATTTTAGGCATGGCCACAGGTTTTGCTGAAAGTGTATTAGGTCAACTATACAAAGTAAAAGACACCAATGGTGAGTTTCGAGGTGGCCCAGCTTATTACATTCAGCAAGGTCTAAATAAACGTTGGTTAGCGGTAATTTTTTCTCTGTTTTTATTTCTAGGTTACGGCTTTATTTTTAGTGCTGTACAAGCCAACACCATTACCGATGCCCTAAATCATGCTTATGATATCCCTACCCTATATTCAGGATTGGTAATCATTGTCTTGGCCGCGTTAATCGTGGTCGGAGGCTTACGTGCGATCGCTAAATTTGCAGAATATGTTGTACCATTTATGGCAGTGACTTATGTGTCGGTTACCTTAGTCATTACCTTTCTAAATATTGACTTAGTGCCTGCTATGTTATGGGACATTATTACCTCAGCCTTTGGTTTGCAAGAAGCCGGAGCTGGCGCTATGGGGGCAGCATTTAAACATGGTGTACAACGCGGATTGTATTCTAACGAAGCAGGCTCGGGAAGTGTACCCCATGCTGCAGCAAGTGCTTCACCAAATCCAAACCACCCTGTATCTCAAGGTTATGTGCAGATGTTGGGGGTATTTATAGACACTATGATTTTATGTACCTGCACAGCTGTTGTTATTTTATTAGCTGGCGGCTCTTCTGGTGAAGGAATGGAAGGTATCCGTCTTACCCAAGATGCAATGGCATCGCACCTTGGCGAAGGTGGTGGTTATTTTGTTGCCGCGGCTATTAGCCTATTCGCCTTTACTTCGGTGGTGGCAAATTACGCCTATGGTGAAAGTAATTTACATATGTTTAAGCTGGATAATAAATCTGGAAGAGCCGCTTATACCGTAGGTTATTTAGCCATGATTTTGTGGGGTTCTATGGCAGGTTTACCTCAAGTATGGGCAATGGCGGATATGGCCTTAGGTTTAATGACTGTTATCAACATTACAGCTTTAGCTTGGATGACACCAACTATTGTATCTATCAGTAAAGATTATTTTGCTAAAAAGGACAGCGGCGCAGAAATCACCTACAAAGCAGGCGATTGTGAGATACAAGGTAAGTCAGATAAAGGTATTTGGGATTGAGCTAGCTTATTGCTAACTTTAAAGGTGTAGCCAGAATATTATGGCCCTCTATACCCAAAATCATTGGAATTGCACGGCGACGGTAAATGAATCTGACCCAATGAGCTTATTTCACTAAGAACAACTCGGTTGGCGCAACTCGGTTGGCGCAACTCGGTTGGCGATAGAGCCAAATGAGTGCAGCCAACAAACTTGTAGTTTCAAGGATGAGGATTTTATTAAGCAATCGCTCTGCTAATCATGGGCAGGGCGACTATCTTCTAATAGTTTATCTAAATCTTTTTGTGCTTTTTGGGGATTGAGTAAATCCCCTTCTTGTAACATTTCACACTCATCATTGATCATCTGCTTCACTGTGACGGGGTAAAAACGACAGTCTTCTGGGCGGTCGTAATATATGTCGCAGGTATAGAGTGTTTTGTTTGGCTCTTCAGGGTTTTTCGCTTCCCGTAAAAAAGGGCACAACGATAATTGTTTACCACTTTGCGGTGAAAACCAAATCATGCCCTTTTTAACGTATGCGGCTATATCGGGCTTAAACAACTCCCACATATCAATATCTTGATCTGATGCAGACAGATCGCCATTACTGTATTTAACACAGCATTTTCCACAAGAGTTACAGTCTTGCATCAGGCAACCACCCTATCCAGCATAATTATTTCCTGCGACTTGATTCTTTTTTCATACGAGCCGACTGTTCTGCCCTGTCGTTCTGGCGCTTTTCTTTACGGTCTTTTTTATCTGGCGTCAGTGAACCAGTTTTAAAACGCTCTTTACGATCAACTTTGTCTGCGGCTTTTTTAGCCGCTACTGCAGCCATCTCAATCACCTCTTGTTCAATCATCGGAGGTGTTTCAAGGCTAATACGTCCAAGTTTTCCAGAACGTAATTCGTTAATAAATACTTCACATATTTTATGTAGATTAACCCGTCCACCCGTCATTAATGCTCCACGACGAGCAGCTGCAAGCTCTAGAAACTCAATTTCAGTGTTAGGTATATTCTCTAAATCAAAACGCGCTTTGAGTAATTCTGGGTAGGCTTTGATCAAATAATCTGCTGCAAAAAAGCCCACATCGTCATATTCCATAGCGGTGTCTTTAATTGCTCCTGTCGAGGCTAATCGATAACCGCTATTTGGATTCTCTAATTTTGGCCACAATATGCCCGGGGTATCGAATAATGTAATGCCATTACCTAAACTAATCCGTTGTTGGGTTTTAGTAACGGCCGCTTCATTACCTGTTTTAGCAATAACCCGGTCTGCTAAAATATTGATTAGAGTCGACTTACCCACATTCGGAATACCCACTATCATTGTATGGATAGCTTTAACGCTGGCATCTTTTTCTGGCAGCATTTGCCTGCATAGCTCCAAGATTTGTTTCATCTTGGCCGGTTCCTCAGTAGTCGAGGTAAAGGTTTTAACTGATCTTTCGCGCTCCAAAAACTCCTGCCATGCAGCTGTAACCTCTGGATCAGCGAGATCTGTCTTACTCAATACTTTGATACAAGGCTTATCTCCCCGTAGCTCAGCAATCATGGGGTTTTCACTGGAATAGGGAATACGTGCATCAAGCACTTCAATCAATACATCAACCTGAGGCAATGCTTCTTTTATTTCTTTTTGAGCTTTGTGCATATGCCCGGGGTACCAATGAACTGCCATTTAATCTGCCTATTTAATTAATTTAAAAATACGGTGAGAAATATTCTGTGGGAATGGTTCTGTGAATACGGGCCTTAGTTAGCGTAATGCATAACCAATTGGATGATTACCATAATAACTAACAAAGGTAATATCCAGCGACCAAACTTGCCCATTTGTTCGTTCGACATTCTGAAATTGGAACGTTCAATCATCGGAACAATCACAACTAAGGCAATAAATAACACTGCAATAATAATTAATACTGTCATCTATTATCTACTCTTCTAATAGTTCTATTAAACTTTCAAAGCCATAATTTTATTACAGGCCCATAGCATATTTCATAGCACTAATTTTTATTGGGCCAGCATGATTTGCCAACTTCAAACCTAAATTACGCAACAATTTGATTGGCATATTACTGTTACTAAAGGTGGAATAAAGCAAGTCCATAGCACTCATCATCACTAAGTTATCTCGACGCCGGGCTATTTCGTATTTCTTCAGCCACTTATTGTAATGACTTGAGTTTAGAGTAGTAGTGCGATCATGTGAAGCAAGCTCCTCACTGATCACCCCAAGTAATGCTGAAACGTCTTTAAAGCCTAAGTTAACTCCCTGCCCTGCTAACGGATTGATAGTATGAGCTGCATCGCCAATTAGCACTGTGTTGCCTTTAAAGTATTGATTCGCATGCATACGCGTCAATGGAAAACCTGCCACATCTAACACCTCAAAATCCTGCAAGTCGGCTGGAAAATGATGCACTATATGTTGTTTTAGCTTTTCTTTAGACAAACTTTTCAAATGTTTAATGTCTTCAGCACTGTGATACCAAACAAGCGACGCAAAACCATCATACAGAGGCAAAAATGCCATAGGTCCATCTGGCGTGAATTGTTGCCAGGTAATATCCTGTTGGACACCATAGGTTTTAATTTGAATGCCTAAAGCCTGTTGCGCATATTGCCAACCCTGAACGCCTATGTTGGCAGCATCGCGGATCATAGAATTACCACCATCAGCACCTATGAGTATTTTAGCTTGGATAACTAGGCCATTTTCTAAGGTAACTTGAGAAACGTCTGTATATGTTATGTCCGTAACTTTGAGGTTCTCATAAAAAACCACATTATGGTCAGAGATAATCGCAGTATGTAAGCCTAATTGTACAAGTCTGTTCTCAATAATGTGGCCAAGATGAGGCTGCTTAAGAGCTGCACAATCGAAATCTGTGCGGCAAGATGGTTTATCCCAGACTGACAAACGTTTATATGGGCACACGCGCATATTTTGAATATGTGTCCAAGCACCTAAATCTTGCAACAAAGTTTCTGAGGTTAAACTGATGGCAGCCACCCGCATATCAGGTGGTTGTTCTGGTTCAAATGGCTCAGGCATAGAAGGTTCAATTATTGCTACTTTAAAGCCAAGCTTTGCTAAACCCAGAACCATGGCCGAACCGACCATTCCTCCTCCCACCACACAAAAATCAAACACGTTATTTTTCCTTATTACTTCACCTTGTTACTTTAACAAAAAAAGCCGAAGATTTACGCTAAAACATCTAATAATAGGCTGTAAAAATCACAATAAAATTATCTGTATGTGAAAAGTCTGACTATGCTCGATATACAGCAACAAGAGTTAACCTTTACAAGTTGATGCGCTGAATTATTTGGAGATGTAATGTCGATATTATTTAAGTCAGTTTCGATAGTGTTTATAAATGTATTTTTAATGAGTTGTGTTAGTCAAAATCCACCCTGCGAAGATATTTTAGAAGTAAAACGTCAAACCTTACAATGTGAACGATGGCGTAAAATCATGAACAACAATAATTTTCCTCAACAAGGCTCAACAGCCAAAGACCGCTATCAACAAGAGTGCCAAAATCTGCGCTTTATCGAGATGACTTCGACACGATTTGTAAAGGCAACCAAACGGTTATAGGCGGTATTAAATAAACAGCAACGGGCAAAGAGTCAAGTGATCTTTGACCTCCCCATAGCCGTCAATGCAGATCCACTGATAACAACAGCCGCACCAATATAAGCCCAATGATCTAAATAGCTGGCAGTAAAGTGTTGCGGTAGCCACTGCACCGCAATTAACATACTTAAGAAAGTAAAGATTGGAGATGTGGCAAGCACTGCACTCACTTTAGCGGCCTGCCATATGTTAAGAGCTTCGGTAAAGGCACCGTATGCAACTATGGTATTAGCGCAACAAAACAGTAAAGCTAATACATGGATCATCTGCATATCCATCAGTTGATACACACTAGAAAAAGGCAACAATACACAAAAACCGATAATATAAATTAACAAGGTTAACTGTTTGGCAGTCAGTACTTTTAATAGAGGTTTTTGCATCAAGGCATAGGCTGCCCATGTCGTAGCGGCAAGTAATATAATTAATACACCAGTAGTAAACTGACTCAAAGACAAAA
>Ga0209712_10003686_pt1 | contig 12369 bp, 10 predicted proteins | sample ArcOceMetagenome_FD_187443 | JGI IMG/M metagenome (GOLD analysis project Ga0209712, IMG submission 187443) | Marine eukaryotic phytoplankton communities from Arctic Ocean - Arctic Ocean - Greenland ARC118M Metagenome (SPAdes) (version 2) | ecosystem: Environmental > Aquatic > Marine > Oceanic...
TTTTGGTGGCAAAATCTATCTGTGTCGTCCTTACAGTCCAAACCTTTAGTGTCAGCCATTTTGACTGACTCTGATTAATTCTTGATCTGCATCAACACTGAATAACAGAATATAGATAAGAATCAAGCTAGGTTTTTAGTTCTTATAAAAGTTATGTTTGGAGTAAAAAATGATCGCGAATGCCGAACCCTCAACCTATGTATATTCATTTAAAAACGGTGACGGCAAAAACAAAAAGTTGTTAGGTGGCAAAGGTGCAAATTTATGCGAAATGACTCAAATTGGTATTAATGTCCCTACTGGTTTTGTAATCACTACGCAAGCTTGTCTAAGTTATCTCGACACCAAAAACCAAGGCATGCCCGATGGCTTAATTGAACAAGTACAGCAACAAATAAAAGAACTAGAGCAGGCAACTGGCAAAGGTTTTGGTGATCCTAACAATATGCTGTTGTTATCGGTACGTTCTGGTTCGGCCATGTCGATGCCAGGCATGATGGATACCATTCTTAACCTGGGGCTTAATTCAAAAACACTGCCAGGCCTGATTAAGCAGACAGGCAATAAACGATTTGCTTGGGACGCCTATCGCCGTTTTGTACAATTGTTCGGCAAGGTTGCACTGGGTATTGCTGACGACAAGTTTGATAAACCCTTTGATGCCATAAAAAAACGTGAAGGGTTAACCGAAGACACAGATCTTTGTTCCGAGCATTTCCAGGAAATTACCGAAACATTTCTTGAGGTTGTAGAAAACGAAACCGGCAAACCCTTTCCTGAAGATGTTTATGAACAACTGCAAATTTCCATTCAAGCAGTATTTGGCTCGTGGCTAGGCAAACGAGCTATAGATTATCGCCGTGAGTTTAATATCACTCCCGATTTAGCTAACGGCACAGCTGTTAATGTGCAGAGCATGGTGTTTGGCAACATGGGCGATGACTGTGCAACTGGCGTTGGCTTTACGCGAAATCCAGGCACCGGCGAAAATATCATGTTTGGTGAATACCTTATTAATGCTCAGGGAGAAGATGTGGTCGCAGGCATTCGTACACCCAAACCAGTGCACGAGCTTGAGCAGGATATGCCACAAATGTACAAAGAGCTGGTTACCTTACGCAATCGTCTGGAAGACCATTATAAAGAAGTGCAGGATTATGAATACACCATCCAAAATGGTGTGCTGTTTTGCTTGCAAACACGGGATGGCAAAATGAATGCTGCCGCTCGTGTACGTACCTCTTTGGAAATGAGTAATGAAGGATTAATTACACGTGATCAAGCGCTACTGCGTATTAACCCTGAAGAACTAGAGCAACTATTACACCCTCGACTTGATCCGAAATCAAAACAGCTACCAATTGTACAAGGCTTACCTGCGTCTCCGGGGGCTGCTTCAGGAACGATTGTATTTGATGCTGATCGTGCCGAACTGGCTCGTGATCAAGGTGAAAATGTCATTTTAGTGCGAGAAGAAACGAAGCCAGAAGATATTCACGGTTTTTTTGCTGCTCAAGGTGTACTCACCAGCCGAGGGGGGAAAACTTCACATGCTGCTGTGGTCGCTCGTGGTATGGGTAAACCGTGCGTAGCTGGCGCCGAAGGTATTATTGTTGACGTTGAAAAACGCATTGCTCGCATCAATACTACCGTGCTTCATGAAGGTGACACTATTACCATTGATGGTGCAAACGGCAACGTCTACTTAGGGAAAATAGACACTGTGCCACCGCAGTTTTCCGATGAACTGCAGACCTTACTGACTTGGGCCGACGATATTTCTACTCTCAAAATCATGGCTAATGCCGACACTATGGAATCAGCCAGTAAGGCATCTGATTATGGTGCTATGGGTATTGGTCTTTGCCGCACTGAGCGCATGTTTAACGCACAGGAACGGTTGCCGTTGGTGATTGATATGATTTTGGCAAAAGACAAAACTGAGCGACAGACGGCGCTGGATGTGCTGCGTCCGATACAAAAATTTGATTTTAAAAGTCTGTTTAAGGTCATGTCTCCGCGGCCTGTCACTATCCGTTTACTTGATCCACCAATTCATGAGTTTTTGCCCAGTGAAAAACAACTTGAACGGGAAATTAAACATCTTATACGCCTGAAAGAAACGGTTGCAGGCGTCAATGATTTAATGAATACCATGCAACTGTTAAAACACGAAGCTGAGGCTCAAAAACTGCCTAATCCTTTTGGCCCTGGTGGACGCGAATTGGTGGAGTCTGCCGTCGCCAAGAAAAAACAAATGCTGTTGAAGGTGCGTGAGTTGTTTGAAGTCAACCCGATGTTAGGCCATCGGGGAGTGCGCCTAGGTATTACCTATCCAGAAATTTATGAAATGCAAATACGAGCAATATTGGAAGCCGCTGCTGAATGCACCAAAGACGGTATAGAAGTGCGGCCTGAAATAATGGTGCCCCAGGTATGCACCAATCAGGAGTTAATATGGGTAAGACAAATAATGGATAAAGTGCTGCTTGAAGTAGAAGCCGAACACAATATTAAAATCAAATTTAAATTCGGCTCAATGATCGAAGTGGTACGCGCTTGTATGCGAGCTGGCCATCTGGCAGAAACTGCCGAGTTCTTTTCCTTTGGCACTAACGACCTCACTCAATCTACTTTTTCGTTCTCCCGTGAAGACGCAGAAAACAAGTTCCTGCCATTGTACGAAGAGAACAATATTCTTCAAGACAATCCATTTGAAACGCTTGATGTAAAAGGTGTTGGCCGTCTAATGGAAATGGCAGTGCAATGGGGACGTAAAACCAACCCCGATTTGAAAGTGGGTATCTGTGGGGAGCAAGCTGGCCATCCTAAGTCGATACGTTTTTGTCATCATATTGGACTGAGTTACGTTTCATGTTCTGCTCCGCGCGTGCCGATTGCTAGGCTGGCTGCAGCTCAGGCGAAGTTAACTGAAAAGGACTACTCGATTTAGTAGTCAATAGAACTAGCAATACTAATATCAACACTTTTTACGCGAAGCATCTGAGCGTAGCAGTGTTGACGATGCATGTTTCGGAGTTATGTCATTGTGAAAACTCTTTTTCGATATACCAATATTTTGGAAATTGTAGGGGATATTGTCAAAATAAAAGTCCCTTTGAGTAAAAGTGGACAAGGATCAGCCGTCAAATTTGGTGATCTTGCGATCCTCGAAAATAGTCTTGGAAAACCTTCAACTGCGCAGGTTATTAGCATCAATCGAGAAGAGGTCTCATTACAGGTCTTTTCTGGTACTAAAGGTGTATCAACGGACTCAAGCGTAAGGTTTTTGGGACACCCGATGCAAGTGACCTATTCCAACAATATCCTAGGGCGTGTATTTGGTGGTAGTGGAATGCCAATCGACAATGGCCCTGATTTATCGTCAGATTCAAAGGTGCAGATAGGAGGCCCGTCAGTTAATCCTACTGAAAGGATTGTCCCCAAAAAAATGATACGCACCGATGTGCCTATGATTGACGTCTTTAATTGTTTGGTTGAAAGTCAAAAGATCCCAATCTTTTCTGTATCAGGAGAACCCTTTAATGCATTTTTGGCCAGGATTGGAAATCAGGCAGATGCTGACATTGTAATATTTGGTGGAATGGGATTGATATTTGATGACTACCACTTCTTCAAAACGAGCTTTGAGGATGCGGGGGTATTTTCAAGAACAGTGATGATGGTAAATCAAGCATCGGATCCAATTGTTGAGAGGTTGTTAATACCTGATATGGCTTTAGCGGTAGCAGAGCGATTTGCAACTGATGAAGGGAAGCGAGTGCTGGTACTGTTAACTGACATGACTGCTTATGCTGATGCACTCAAAGAAGTCGGTGTGTCGATGGAGAGAGTACCCTCCAATCGCGGTTATATGGGTGACCTATATTCGCAGCTTGCCAGACGTTATGAGAAAGCATGTGATTACGCAAGAGGTGGTTCAGTGACCATTCTTTCAGTGACAACCATGCCAGGAGGCGATGTTACTCATCCTGTGCCTGACAACACTGGTTATATTACTGAAGGGCAGTTTTATTTGCATGATGGTGTCATTGACCCGTTTGGATCTTTATCTAGGCTAAAACAAAATGTCATAGGTAAAGTTACCCGCGAAGACCATAGTCAGATTATGAACACTATGGTGCGTTTTTATTCTGAAGCAAAAGACGCTGAGCAAAAGATGGCTATGGCCTTTGAATTGTCTGACTTTGATCATCAACTCCTTAAGTTTGGCCGTTTTTTTCGTGAGCGTTTTATGGATATCAATGTCTCAATAAAACTCGAAGATGCACTGGATCTTTGTTGGCATACTCTTGCTGAATGTTTTGAGGCAGAGCAACTACTGATGAAGAATGAACTGGTCTTAAAATATTTTCCTACAAAGATAGGGGCAGAAGAGACTGATGGCGCAGCTACAGCTTAATAAATCGTCGCTGGCGAATGAAGCAAAGAGCTTAGTCACCTATAAGCGCTTTTTACCTTCTCTTGATTTAAAGCGGCAGCAATTAACAGCAGAGCGTAACAAAGCCAAAATGATAGTGTATGAATCGGCCAAGCGGATTTGCGCACTTGAGTTTTACGTCGCTGACCAACTACCGATGTTGGCCAATCAAAATATAGATCTTGAGGGTATGGTTGAGTTATCCCATGCCAACATCAAAACTGAAAACATCGTGGGTACGCAACTTCCTAAATTGAGCAGCGTTGAAATTAAGGTGAAGCCATTTTCAGTCATGGCGACACCTCATTGGGTTGATAATGTGGTTATTACCTTAAAAGAAATGCTTGAGCTGCAAGTCTTTGCAAAAGTTAACGAGCGAAGGTTGCAGTTGCTAGATAAGGCGGTTCGCACCATTACTCAGCGGGTTAACTTGTTCGAGAAAGTACTGATCCCGCAAACCGAGTCTAATATTAAGCGCATTAAAGTGTATTTATCAGATGAGCAGATGGCCGCGGTTGTTCGCTCAAAAATTGCCAAACGTAAACGTCAAAGTGTGTTGTCAGAATGAGTATTTTAAAACAACATAAAGTGACCTTATTTGGCCTCAATCACGACAAAAAGATCCTTTTAGAAGGGCTGCAATCTTTGGGGTGTATGCACCTGCTGCCATTAGTTCCAAAGCCCAAAGAAGTCGAAAATGTGATTAATCCAAAGTCTGACAGGGCCCACAGAGCGCTGCGATTTTTAAATGATTTGAAAACCAAGAGACGCCAGATACTGCACAAATCTGATTTCGATGTCGACAACTGTATCCAACAGGCGATGGATTTGAAACTTGATATTCGCAGAGCATCCGACAAAAAAGAGCTAATCCTGCAACGTTTAGTTGAAATTGAACCCTGGGGGAACATTGAATACCCGCCAAAAGCGACGTTAATGGGTTACCTTTTTTGGTATTACATTTTGCCATTGGATAAGCGTAAAGTCTTATCTTCAATCGCTCTGCCTTGGTCTATTGTTCACAAGGACAATAAAAACGCTTATGTTGTGGTGGTATCTAAATCTGAACCTAAGCTTGAATTGTTGCCGGTCCCGAGAGTCCATTTGGGCTCTAAATCGAAGGTTGAACTACTCAATGAGCTAGAAGAAGTTGAGCTGTTACAAGATGAATTAAATGCCAAGCGACAAAGCCTAAGTCGGTTTATCTATTTGCTCAGTGTCAATATTGCTGAAGTCGATGATAAGGCTGCTTTAGGCAACGCATCACAAAAGATATTTGAAGATAAAAATTTGGTTGCGTTACAAGGTTGGGTGCCAGTTGAACGAGAAGATGAAGTAAAAGAATTTGCCAGACAAGCTGAATTTGCTTGTTTGATTTCTAAGCCCAATAAAAACGACACTCCGCCAACTTTACTAAAGCAACCTAAAAAGATGGATGCGGCTAAAGATCTGGCTTTATTTTATCAGGTGCCGGGTTACTACGGTTGGGATCCAAGTTGGTTACTGTTTATTTCTTTTTCGCTATTTTTCGCTATGATCCTTGCTGACGCAGGTTATGGATTGCTGCTTCTAGGTGGCTTACTTTTATCTTGGAGGAAACTTGGTCGCAGCAATAAAGCAAAGGCTTATCGACTATTGGTTTTGTCCTTAACTGCAACAACCGTTGTGTATGGGGCGCTGGTGGGAAGTTACTTCGGGGTAACGCCGACAGTAGGTACTGTGTTCGACCAACTGCATATCATCGATATGAATAATTTTGACATGATGATGAAGCTGTCAATCATTATTGGTGCTATTCATATAGGCGTTGCCAACTTATCTATGGCCTATATTAACCGGCATAGACGCATAGCACTGGCTAAATTGGGCTGGTTATTTGTCATTTATGCGGGACTCACTTATTGGTTAGCAGCCGGGAATTCCACAGGTCATCTCATCAGTTATTTACTCTTAGGCTCAGGAGTGCTGTGCATTGTTCTATTTACAAGCGAACGAGTAATTAATAAACCTGTGGATCACCTGATGCGAATACTCGAAGGTATCTTTAGTTTGAAGGATTCGCTGAATGCCTTTGGTGACATCTTGAGCTACATGCGACTTTTTGCTCTAGGTTTAGCCAGTGCATCATTGGCGATCACCTTTAATGAGCTTGCAGACAATGCTTATTCTTCAATATCTGGTGGTGGTTTGCTAATCGCAATTTTAATTTTATTAGTCGGACATGTATTGAATTTGGTGTTGTCGATAATGAGCGGAGTGGTGCACGGTTTACGCTTAAATTATATCGAGTTTTATAATTGGGGCCAAACAGAAGAAGGAACAGAGTTCCAACCATTTGCTCGAACGGAGGTTAAAAAATGAGTGATAATTATTTTATTTTAATGCTTGGATGGGTTGGTATTTATGCACCTATGGCTCTGGGAGCGGTTGCCAGCGCAATAGGATGCGGGATTGCTGGACAAGCCAGTATCGGTGCGATGCTGGAATCTGAAGGTGGGTATGGGCGGTATATTGGCTTGTCGGCATTTCCTTCTACATTTGTAATCTACGGGATCGTCATTATGTTCACCCTAAATCGTGCGATAGACATTACTAACGCGGGTGGCATTTTTGCGGTCGGTTTATTTTCAGGGATCGCTCTTTTGTATTGTGGAATGTGGCAAGGTAAAACGGTTGCTTCTGCGATCAGCGCCACTAGAGAGAAACCTGAAATATTTGGCTTATCTTTAGCTCCTGCAGCGATTATTGAGGGCTTTGGTGTTTTTGTCTTTGTATTTGCTTTAGTCATCAGTGCAAATATTCCTGGGGGGGTGTAATGGCAGAACAATCAACACATCCGGCTCTGGTCTCACAAGGCGTTGATAAACTCATCTCTAAGCTACGGCAAGAAGGGGTTGAAGCTGGCAATGCTCGAGCTGAAATAGTATTAAATGCAGCGCGAAAGCAGGCAAAGACAATATTGGCTGATGCAGACCATCAATCAAGCCAAAAAATCAGTGAGGCACAAAAAAAGGCTACAGCATTACTAAATGCTGGGCAAGAGGCGCTCAAAACAGCCATGCGAGACATGGTGCTGACATTGAAAGCAGAGTTGACTGAGGGTTTCAGGACCGATGTGAAGCGCTTAGTTGAGCATGAGCTGGCAAATCCTGAATTATTAAAAACATTGATATTAGAAATTGCTGGAAAATTAAGTAAGGATGCTGATATAGAGGAAGATTCCAAGCTTGAATTTATTTTGCCTGAAAAAGTAGTAGGTCTTAGCGACCTGCAACATTCTCCAGATCAACTAGAAAACAGCCCGTTAACTGAATTCGTTTTTGGCCTAACCCGAGACATGTTGATTGCCGGCGTTAATTTTAAAACCAGTCATGATGTACAGGGCGGTATGAGTGTGAAGTTGCAGGAACGCGATTTAACCTTGGATTTTACTGGGCAAGCCGTGGCTTCGATGTTGCTGGACCATTTACAACCGCGCTTTCGAGCTATTCTCGAAGGTGTAGTGAGATAAATTGATATGTTCAATAACTACACAAAAGTATTAAAAGTGTTTGGCGGCGGCAAACCAATAAGATCCCATAAACTTAGTCAACCAAGTACCACATTGGTTACCGAGTGGGAGCAAAGCGTGCAGTCAACGAACAGGCAGTTTAAAGGATGACGGGTATAGATGAATACGTGAGCTTAATGTCTAGTTTGCCTAGTACTGAACGATTATTTTTAGCGAAGTTACCGCCTATCTCTCGATTGAGACTTGAGCAACGTTTAAAACAACTTAATGAACAAGATTTAAGGACGCTACAACAGGTAAAATCAGTTTTGAATTGGAGTATGCAAAATCTTACGTTTTCAGATCAGCAGCTTATGAACCAAGCAAAAATGGTTTTCGAAGGTTTGCAGAGTGAGACTCTAAAAACACTGGTACGGGATAAAATGGAGTTGCGTACATGTGTAGCGGCTTTGAGGCGTAGGGCGCAAGGAGAAAATGCGCCAGATAACCTGAATTGGGGCTTTGGACGTTGGGTTAGCCATATTAACCGAAACTGGAATGAAACTCATTTTGCACTGGAAGCTGTGTTTTCTTGGTTACCTCAAGCGAAAGGTTTTATGGACAATAAAGATGCTGAAGGTATGGAACGTTTTATCTTGGATCACGCGTTTAAACAACTGCAACGTAGTGTTAACCAGCATTATTTTGATCTTGAGGCTGTGATTATTTATGTACTCAAGTGGAGTATTGTTGATCGTACCACGCGCTACAACATTGATGCTGCAAAGATAAGATTTACTGAATTAGTTGAACAAGGGTTGGGGGATTTTGAGGTTGCATGAGTATAAAACTTAAGGATTAAATATGAACTCCAACAGTCGAACTGAGAATACACAAATAGATATCGAGCAGGGAAACGCCCCTGTTACTGCTAGAGTCGTAGCTGTTCAAGATGATCTTGTTGAGATACAAGCTCAGCTTGATAGTGATGGAAAGATGTATCGATTGACTAAAAATGAAGTGATATACATCTGTTCTGGTTCGATAAACGCTTTAGGAGAGCCAGAAAAGTTAAAGGCAGAAATATTGCGGGTTAAAGGGAATTGCGCTGATGCCCAAGTGTATGAAAATACTCAAGGGGTGGCAATTGGCGATCCGGTAGAGCAAAGCGGCAAGTTATTATCTGTTGAATTGGGGCCTGGGTTATTAGGGCAAGTCTACGATGGTTTGCAAGCGCCATTACCAAGAGTCGCGGCCAAATACGGCATATTTTTACCAAAAGGCGCTCAAGTTGAGCCCCTTGAGCAACAGACTAAATGGTCATTTTTTCCAACGGTGAAAACGGCTGATTTATTATCAGCCGGTGATGCATTGGGCACTGTGCAGGAAGGCAGGATAAAGCACAAGATCATGGTCCCGTTTGATTGGCCTAACACTTATGCTGTAGATTGGATCCAAGAGGGATCATTTACGATTAACCAGCAAGTGGCTAGACTCAGGGATGAAAACGCTAGGGAATATCCTATTACGCTGTCACAGACTTGGCCAGTCAGGCAGCCGTTGTGTAGCAATTTACTAAAGCGTAATCTTTCACAACGAAAATATCCCAATGAACCGCTCATAACAACACAACGTATCATCGATACTTTTTATCCTATTGCTCGTGGCGGTACTGCTTGTATACCAGGGCCGTTTGGCGCCGGAAAAACGGTACTTCAAAACGTCATATCACGTCATTCATCAGTAGACGTGGTTATTGTCGTAGCCTGTGGTGAAAGAGCCGGTGAAGTGGTTGAAACGATCAACGAATTCCCGCAGATGTTAGATCCCAAAACAGGTGGTACTCTTATGGACCGCACTATTATAATTTGTAATACATCATCAATGCCCGTTGCTGCCCGCGAGGCATCTATTTTTACGGGCATAACATTGGGTGAATATTATCGCCAGATGGGATGTGACGTTTTGTTGATTGCCGACTCTACTTCGCGTTGGGCGCAAGCCATGCGAGAGACGTCAGGTCGACTTGAAGAGATCCCAGGAGAAGAGGGGTTTCCAGCCTACTTAGACTCTTCAATAAAAGCTTTATACGAACGAGCCGGATTGATTGAAACCAATGACGGAACACTAGGGAGCTTGACGATGATTGGCACTGTGTCGCCAGCAGGCGGTAACTTTGATGAGCCTGTAACTCAATCCACCCTTTCAACTGTGAAGTGTTTCTTGGGGCTTTCAGCAGACAGAGCATATAAGCGATTTTATCCGGCCGTGGACCCGTTAATCTCATGGTCGCGATATCTGGATCAAATGCAACAATGGTTTGATAAAAACCTTGAGCCAACGTGGACCAAAAAAGTAAATGAAATGAAGATGTTGCTCTCAATGGGTGATAACACCCTTAAAATGATGCAGGTTACGGGAGAAGAAGGAGTCTCCCTTGAAGATTTTGTTGTTTATCAAAAGGCGCTGTTTTTGGACATGGCTTATCTACAGCAAGATGCCTTTGATAAAGTTGATGCATCTGTATCACTTGACAGGCAAAAATACTCGTTCAATAAAGTGTATGAATTAGTCTCGCGAAGTTATGCTTTTGATGACAAAAAAATGGCTAGAGCTTACTTTGTAAAACTCACAGGTTTGTTCAAAAACTTTAATTATGCACCTGCTAATACCCAAGAATATGACAATTTATTGAAGCAAATAGGCAACTTATCTGAACAATATTTATAATGAATTCATAGTGAATATATAGCGGTATACTGAATTTTCAAATACTCGACAGTTTGAAGGGGCGATAGCATAGGATCAGTCAAAACATTGCGCGAAATCAACAAGCTTTCAATTATCTCAGGGAAGTGTTGCCCCTTTATTCATTTATCATCCAAGCTAGTACTACTCAATAAAATGGTCGTCAATAATGAGCAAACACCCGATTCATTTCAGTTATTTATCACAGGATGATCTGATTATTTAAAGCCCCTCTTGTTTGGACATATAGCGTTTTGTATATTGTTTCGTGAGACACATGTAAGTCCTTATCAGAGTCTGTGTGCATGAGCCAACCTGCGATTTGCTGTGGCGACCAAGTTCAATGTAACTTCATCGCAACCAACCGTGCTAATACTTTGTTTAAAAGGAGTTTGCATCTCTTTGGCCTTTTCGCAGGTTCCCTTGCGGCCGTGTCAGCTTTATTCGCTCTGTATGACCCACGCCCACCATTTCGATTCACCTCCCTAGATACCGTGGAAGGTGCTCGATTAAGTTGTTTCGCTATTTCACGAATTGACAATTGTGATGATAGACCACCAGATATTTCTTCTCTTCAAAGCAACGCCTCCAATTTATCTAAGTATAGCGTTGCATTGACCGATTGAACTCACAGCGAATTTCGGTCATTCAGTCTCAGGCATACCAGCATCGAAGATCCATTGGTGATCCAAAAGATACTTAGTCACCTGAATACAAAGAATGACGAGGTCGTTGAATTATTGCCTCCATAAAGCAGAGCGCCGCCTCAGGTAAGTCTGTTTGAATAAAAGCAGTTCTTCATCATAAACAAAAGCAATGTTCAAAACTGGTTTGCACAACAGTGGGCGGCGCTTGTTTTGAATTCTGCATTACGTAAAAACAGTTGAGTAATAGCTACAGTTCGCCGAAAGTCGGGACATTATTGATATAAAAGGGATGTCGATATACAAAATATGAGTTAGGTTGTATCGTCATTTTATGAAAATTAAGTTTTATTTTTATCTATACTCAGAGAAGTTATACATGCGTACTCTTAGATTAAACACAATATGTGCACTTTTATTAATGGTCGTAACACCAAATAGTCATGCCTCTTTATTAACAATTGACTTTGGCTAGGTTCCAATGTCAGGCAGATAGTTTATGACATCGACTATCCTTTGGGCTCCTCGTTCAGGGTTACGTCTAATGACCCAGTAGATTATAGATTAGATTTTAAAATGCTCTATTCGGGCGAGACTGTAGAGGCCAAGTTTTGATATCGAATTGGTCGACGGAAGGTAGGAGGTTACTAACGCAGTATGGTATTGCGAGTCTGGTAATATAGATATCCCAACCATCAGCACATGGAGCTATAATACTAAGAGTTACACCATTACCAGTGGTTATGAAAATTCGGATTGGGATTTTAACGGTAATTGGTCGTCCTTTTCCAGCCAGACTACTTATTACTATTGTGAAGAAAGTGAAAGAGATTCAGGAGTATTTGATAGATATAATGATTCGATAACAACCCAAGAGCATCGCGATAATCCTGACCGCTGGGCCAGTGATTATTATGATTATTTGGTTTCTTTCGAGACTTCGGTTACTCCAGTCCCGTTACCTGCGACAGTTTGGCTTTTTATCCCCGGTATAATCATGATTGTTGGTGTATCTCGTCGTAAGAAAAATACTCTCAGTATTAAAC
>Ga0209712_10003687_pt1 | contig 12368 bp, 11 predicted proteins | sample ArcOceMetagenome_FD_187443 | JGI IMG/M metagenome (GOLD analysis project Ga0209712, IMG submission 187443) | Marine eukaryotic phytoplankton communities from Arctic Ocean - Arctic Ocean - Greenland ARC118M Metagenome (SPAdes) (version 2) | ecosystem: Environmental > Aquatic > Marine > Oceanic...
GCAACAGACAACGCAACAGACAACGCAACAGACAACGCAACAGACAACGCAACAGACAACGCAACAGACAACGCAACAGACAACGCAACAGCCTCATAATAATAAATAATAAATAATAACTATCTATCAAACAGCAACCAAACCACATCCTCTTTTACATTTTACGCCATCATCAGATCTACTTCAAAATGTTAATTCAATCAGTCCCAACCATAGATATATCCCCTCTCTTGCTATCTGAAACAAACAATGAAGAGGCTGAGGAGTGCATTGCGGGAATTTCCAATGCATGCCGGGAATGGGGTTTCTTCTACATAAAAAATCATTCCATTCCAACCGAAACAATCAAGTCTTTTCGAACGAATATGGATAAATTCTTCAAGAAGTCACCCCAAGAGTCTCTTTATTCCATCAAACGCAATCAACAAAATTCCAGAGGGTATTTCGATGATGAGCTCACAAAGGAAAAGTTGGACTGGAAACGTTGCTTTGACTTTGGTGCTCAAGATGGATCCTTGGATAATGAAGGATTGGATGGGTCCAACCAGTGGCCATCGAAGGATGAGCATCCTACTTTCGAACGTGTCATGCGTCAGTATTTCCATCAGATGGAACATCTGTCTGAAATTTTATTGGGTGCTATATGCCAAAGTCTTCAAATGAACTCGGATGCTTTGAAGCATAACTTTGATGGGAACCACACAAGCTATTTGAGGCTAAACTACTATCCCCGATGCCCCGACCCATCGTCCAATTTGGCTATTCATCATCATACTGATGCGGGGGCACTTACAATCTTATATCAAGATGATGGCATCACAAGTTTACAAGTCTTGAGGAACGATGAGTGGCATTTCATCCCACCTCGTGAAGGAACATTTTTGATTAATATTGGAGACATGATTCAAGTATGGAGTAACGATGAGTATAAAGCACCCCTTCATCAAGTTCAGGCCAATGCCGAAAAAGAAAGGTTCTCAGCTCCATTCTTTTACAATCCGTCCTACGAGACAGATGTGAAACCGCTGCACGTAGACGATTCAGATCCAAGATACAAGACGTTGAATTGGGGGGATTTCAGAGCAAAGAGGTTCGCTGGTGACTTCGCTGATTTAGGGGAAGAAATCCAAATCTCACACTTTCTCATATAGTATGATAGCAGGCTAGCTTCGCCATAACAATGTAAAAAAGTCATTATATCATATACTATTTTCAGACCGTGACATTCGTTCATGCGCCAGTCTCGCCTCTTCTTCCCACCGAATGAAGAAAGCAACAACCCAGAAACATAAAAGAAAATGCACCCACGTCCCCGCCGTCATTGCAGCAACTAAACCTCTAACTCCACACGTTATATCTCCAGCATTACAAACCGTTGTACCATCATACTTTTCAAAGGAGTTGTAGTATGCCATTGGTACACCAACAATCCAGTACGCAAAGATAACCATAGGCGCAACAATTGCCTGCCTTCCACATCCTTTGATCACACCATTCAATGCGACCTGAATACCATCTGCAAACACATAAAACGCTAAATACGGTATAGTTGAAGCTGCCATGCGCAGGACATCTCTATCGTTTGTAAAGATTGATGGAAAGAGCTCATGCGGTGTGAACATGAGTATGCAACCCATGGTCGCACTGATAAATCCTGCAAAGACCACACTGACCCGAGAAGCCATTTTGGCACTTTCTGGTCTGTTCATACCCAGGAACAGTCCTACTCGAGCAGAAGAAGCCGCCGAAAAGCCAACAGGAAACATAAAGAAGAACGTATTGATGGTCTGATAAATAGAAGTGGCAGCGATTGCAATATCTGGGTCTGGGGCAAGACGCCCCGAAAGAAAAACAATGCATTCGCTTGCCCACCACTCCGAAATGATGACGATACCAGGCAATGCTAACGATAGATATTGCTTGATTCCAGATATTGAAGAAACTGCAGAACGCGCTTCCGGCCAAAAACTTAAATGCGTCCTCCCTATATGATTTGCTCCAATCCCTTTCAAAACTCGCTCTCTCCCGCGTGCAGTTCCAAACAGATATCCACAAACGATGATTGGTTGGAGGAGCTGGAACATGACCGTCGCCATTGCAACTCCAAGATATTCGAATCCGAGAACATTCACGAATAATATATTGAATGGGATATGTGATGCGAATCCAACAAACGCAGCAAAAGCCGGTACATCAGCAATCTCTATAGATTGGAGCCACGAAGCAAGTGTCCAATTGAGACTGTATGCCCAAAGCCCTGGTGTTAGGACACGGAGATAAGTCTCTGTCATGCAAGATAGCTCTTCACCTTGCCCCAATGCAACTAGAAATGGTTTTAACCCCTTGATCCACCATAGTCCAATTGGTATCACGAATGCTAGTTGAATAGCTATACCCCGAAAGAGAAACACAAGGGGTTGGAGAGGTGCCAAGTCTGCTGCTGATTCAAAGGAACAATCAGTACGTGTATTGTACTCTCCTGATGATGGTTGAGAACCATTAAATGACAATGACAAGTGCTGCTTGGATTTGGTACGAAGCAAGGGTGACGATTCTATCAGTTCTTCATCATTGCTTTCATTTCCATTTTCCTCACACTCTTTCGTTCCCTTTATCGTTTGTTTTCCTTTGCGCAAAATATCCCCACGAGCTTGTCCAGTCAGCGTGGTAATAGCACTCGACAAACCAACACTAAAACTCATTCCCGTGATGTTACATAATGTCGTCGCAAGGGCAGCAGCTGCAAGTTGTTCAGGACCAAGAAGCCCGACGAAATGGAGACTGATGATCCATGGGATTCTGTTTAGCAGCAGGCCTAGTGTCGTTGGGATTGCAATGCGCGACTGTTGCCGAGCTTCTTGGAGGAAAATTTTCATTGACTCCTTTGGTGCACACATTCCACAGGTGCTACGTACGTTAGCAAACATATACAAAATGGGCTCTGGCGAAATGGCAATTCAATGAACAGCGAAGCAGCCTATTAGTATGCGAAAGGTGGGTTTCCGGTTTTCGCTAATTTCTCACAGTATCAGGTTTTTCTTCACGTTACCATTCGTACCCGCAGATTCGTTGTTGCTAGCGTTAATCAGAAGAAGGGATTGACGGAGCAATCAGGTAAGGTATGTAACTTGTCGAAGTAATGTCAAAGATTGTTTCAATGGTGTTCGCAATGTTAAATAAAATTGGTAAGTCAGAAGGTTTTTCCGCCCTGTCATGTCGGACGAAACAAGAAATTCCGCGTAAACATGAACATCCCTGAGCCTTCAGGGATAGCAATTTGTGTCAATTTTTTCGTGGCTTGACAAAAACTGTGCTTTCTTCTTTCTTCCACCCACCCTTCCTTGTTTTCCACCACTGATGATGATATGATAGATGATTTACTCAAACTCTCACCTTCATACCTACCACATTTCAGGTGTGACGATGAATGATACACTACTACACTACTGCAATACTACAATAAGACGTATCTTAGGAAATGAGGACAATAATAGCGCTTAGGAACGTAGGAGGAGTAAAGAGATACCGAAGACTGATAGTTCATGGAACTTTTGATTCCAAAGCTTGCCTTTTCAACAACATTTGTTTTTTTGGGAGTACAAGTAAAAGTTACTTCAGAAATCCTAGCCTCCAGCTGTTGCCTAGATCCACATCTTTTTCAAATACAAATGTTCGATACTTCCAATCCAGTGCATCAATACTCGATAAGGACAAGAAGGAAATCTTTCAAAAACCACGGCCAGTATCGATATTACGAGATACAGATTTGATTCAATCAATTCCATTGGAAGATTGCAGGAATTTCTGTTTTATTGCTCACGTTGATCATGGGAAAAGTAGTTTAGCTTCAAGAGTGCTGGAATTAACGGGAAATCTAGGCGTAGATCAACAGTGGGCCGCAATTGAACATGCAGGTCAGGCAGATAGATATACAAACCATAATACAAACACCGATGGAAATGCAGGTGCAGACGCCAAGAAGGAACAAATTGAATTACTGGATACTTTAACAGTTGAAAAGGAGAGAGGTATCACCGTAAAAGCATCGGCAGCTTCTATGCTTTACCCTCACCCATCTGCGAAAGGCCCAAATGGAGTATTGCTATTGAACATGGTCGATACGCCGGGGCACATTGACTTTGGAACTGAAGTTTCTAGAACACTTTCATCAGTACAGGGTGCAGTCCTTCTTTTTGACGCAACACAGGGACCACAAGCGCAGTCCTTGAGTGTTCATGAAAAAGCAAAACAAATGGAAAACGTCCAAACTATTATTCCTGCATTGACAAAAATTGATTTACCAGCATCCCGAGCTGTCGATGTTGCATTATCAGTTTCAGATTTATTTGGATTTGATCCCGATGCTGTGCTACTCACTTCCGCAAGATCTCGCTTAGGTGTGAGTGATATTTTAGAATCCGTGTGCAAAAATATTCCGCCTCCAAAGAAACTACCCGACGACGACGACGTTGATACTACTCTACTCCGGGCACAAGTCGTTGACTCGTGGTTTGAACCATTGCGTGGTGTGGTATGTCTTGTTCAGGTCCTCTCTGGGGAGCTGCACGAGGGTAGTCGTGTAAGTATCATTGAGCCATATGCAAAAATAATCGATGAAGATAAAGAAGGAGTTCCTCATAACTACAATGCAAAAGAGCACTTCTCAATTCAAGAGACAGGTCTTGTGCTACCACACCGGCTTCGCACTGGTACGTTAGGAAGAGGACAAATGGGGTACGTTATTGTGGGCCTTCGAGATCCTCGTCAAGCACGCCCAGGAACCATTATGACATTACAAAAAGATTTATCGACAGTTGTGAATATGCATTTACCAAGGACATGTTTTGCGGGAGTAGGAGGCGAAGATAATGCCGCGAAATCAGTCTTGTACGCCTCTGTTCATCCCATGGAAGGAGAAGGATTCGACGAGCTTTCGGCTGCTATAGATAAGCTTGCTTTAAACGACACTGGATTAGAGATTCAAAGGACGGCCGGAAATTCTAATAATGACGGGGGTCCATTTCTAGGCCCAGGACTAAGAGTGAGTTTTTCTTAGGCTGACCAGGTTTCGTCATCTTGCCGTATGTCATTGAAAATAACACTGGACCTCATTCACTTTTTTCAGGTTGGCTTTCAGGGATTACTTCACGTAGAAGTTTTCCAACAAAGACTCACCGACGAACATGGTTTTGAAGCTATTGTCACACCACCTAAAGTGCCATATAAAATAACTCATTTACCAAGTAAATCCCATCCGATGATGGCGGCGGATGCCCCCCGAACGGAAACAATCGAAGACTTATCAAAGTGGCCAGACCCGGGAGCAAGGTTCACTGTCGAGGAGCCTGTTGTGGATGTGAGAATACTTGCACCTATGGACTATGCCGGTAATATTATGGAGCTGATCAAGCGAAAGAGAGGTATTGGAATGGAGTCACGGCCTATCGATGAAATTACATGGTTGTTCACAGCTACAGTAAGTCCAATCCCTTTGCGAGATTTGTATTTTATGTTTCGCAGCTCGATCTGACTTGCAATCCAATACACACTTCACTCATTGATGTGCAATACAAATAAATAGATGCCATGGGGCGAGGTGGTCACCAGCTTTTTTGACGAGTTGAAAAATTGTACTGCAGGCTATGCCTCATTTGATCACAAAGAAGCTAACCCGCCATTCAGAAAAGCAAAGTTGAGTAAAATTGACATAATGTTGAACAGTGAAGTGGTTGATCCACTATCTTTCGTTTGTCACACAGACTCAGCTCAAGAACAAGGAAGAGTCGTCTGCAAGAAATTACAGAGTGTTCTCCCAAGGCAGCAATTTGTAACTGTGATACAAGCGAAAGCTGACTCGAGAATAATTGCAAGTGAACGAATCAGGGCTTATAGAAAAGATGTGTTGACGACAGGGGGCTCCAAGTCAGTGGGCGGGGGAGATATTTCGCGTAAGAAGAAACTTTTGGAGAAACAAAAGAAGGGTAAAAAAAGATCCCAAACAACTGGAAAGGTCACACTCTCCCAGGCCGCCTTCAATAGCGTGATTTCCAGGTAAAATCATCTTCAGAGTACGAGTACAGCTAGAAAATTGCTATTATTTATACACATATATCACCAGTACGTCAAATATTGACTGTGATGACTACACGTACAGGTACCAGGACGCTCTCTCATTTAGTTTGGAAAATAACGTATCGAGTGCCATTTGATCAGTTGGTTCATCATACTACAAAGTGCAAGCAATACATGTACGTGTAGTTTATTAGGCAGGAGAGAAAGCAGCAGATTCACATTTATGTACAAGTATGATAAGCTACTGTATGCACCACTACACGCCCTTAAAATTCATTAAGTATGCCATAATACGTGTATGACCATGTTCATTGCAAAGTGAGTTTGATTACACTTGCAAATGCTACATATTCAATACACGCATAGAAGAAATATAGAAATACTTGTAAAATTACTTTAAAAAATATATATAATGAATGATCAGGTGCTCAAATCATGCACATTCCTCCTCAATAAATGATAAATTACCGACACCGTACAATTCTCGCACGAAGCTGCTACCATAAATAGCGGGAGGTTGCCGCTCCGAGTGTCAGCCCATTCTTTATCCGAGGGGAGGCATTCTTCAACGAGGAATTTAAAAACTTTCTCAATGCCAAACTTTCGAACTGCGCTGCCGTAGAAAGTTTCGTTGCATCCATCATCCTTCTTTACAAATAGCTGGCCTAACTCCTCTGGATACTTTATTATATGGTTGTGCATTGTCATTGCAAGTTCCTTGAACGGGTCAATGACGAGGATTTGTTCGGAAGAATATGGAATACAATACATAACCCCATCTGTTGCTAGAGCTCCACCCTGCCATTTGCTGATGTCTATTGCTAGTTCTATTGCTTCACCCAGGTCATCCCCCGCGAACGATGGTAAGACTTTGTTGTGTCTCGGGGTCGAATTTGAGTACACGATTGGCATCCAATGGAGGCCAGTAGATACACTTATCAACTCCGATAATAGGGTCACCCTATCCCTGTCTCTGCCATCCTGAATCACAGATGCGATCCCCAATCCAGGTATAGTTCTTTCTCGTTGTATCAACCTTCAATACTTGACCAGAATCATTCGCAGCATATATGTAACCATCACCAGCCAATACACCTTTATCACCACATTCGATTTCATCAGCTTGCTCCCCTACAGTAGATGTTGAGTCAGGACTGGTTGGGTCAAACTTGATGATGCGTGTGACATCATAAGAAGGGATGCCGTACATGCAATCATCATTTCCGACCACCGTTCCACTGCACTTGAACCCTTCTCCTAGATAACCCCCGACACTGGAGAGTGAATCATTATGGGGGTTCAATTTCATCATCCGATGGGCATTGTGTGGCATGTAGTGAATGGAATTGTCAGTTGCTAGTGCCCCTGATGCCCACAAGCCACAAGCACCTTCACCGGGCTCTGGTAGCTCCACATCGTCGAGTGTTTCCACTGCGCCTTGGATCGTATTGATTTTAAGTATTCGATCGGCTTCATAAGGTGCGCAGTAGAATCAGAATGTATTGACTGACTCTTGGCAAAAACTATTGCAGCCTCAAAGGCTGATGAGTCCTTATTAAGAAAGAAGACGTTTGAATATTTTGTAAATATTTTGTAAATATTTTGTAAATATTTTGTAGATTGGGACCCCATGTATTGAACAAAGTACGTCTTTGTCACACAAACAAAACATTGCTTCATAGGTCAGCAACAAGCATACATTCTATCATATGCCCTTTGGACTAGTACTCAATGCAGGACTAAAACACTACCCGCATGAGCTTGGCTTTTTGTTTCACAAAGATGACATTGGTTTATCGGCAGACACAGAGGCTTAAAGTCAATACCGTGCTTTGCATGGTATACAATCGAAAAGTGCCTTGAAGAGACAGACAACAAGGTACGTGAAAGGAATCCATGTACCAATATGCACCCGTTCATGGTTGCTGCGGAAGGTCGTTGTGGCTGTTTGGACGTCGTATCCAACGGTATTGAAATGATCGATTCCTGATGATGATCCATGAAACCAGGAAACGAAACCGCAAATGAATTCGGCTCGGTTATGGGGATGGTACATACTGGTATACGTGTACGAGTAAAGCTAACAAATGTGCTATTATGTAAACAATGGTCTACAGTTGTGCGTCTAATACCGACTGTGATGACCACTCTAGGACGCTCTTTCATTTAGTGTGGAAAATAATTTATCAAGCGCATTCTTGCCAGGACCCGCAGTCGCTATACTCTCCTGAACAGATGTGCCAGAATCAGAGTCTTGGCCAGAATCACCGTCCTTCGTTTTGCTCTGATTTGAAGTTTCATTTTCTGCACATGTGTGTGCAAGATCGTTGAGATCATTTTGTTGTACAGGAGGATGGGCTGCTTTTGATAGCAGTGATTGCAACGCATGTTGTCCCAGTTCTACGGCGCTGTGCGCCCCAAACGTAGACAAAGAATTTACAGATCGTAGGCTCACATCATCAATATCTATTCTACGCTTCGATTCTCCCCCCTTTTGAATGTTGTTCGACGTCTTCACATCACTTCTCCCTGCACGAGGACGAGGTTTTAGCCGATCATCGTTAGTTTTCTTTCTGCCCGATTTCGCCTTTGGCGTAGAAGTCTTTTTCTTTTTAGCCGGTGGCTTCATTGCTACTGCTACACTGAGTAAAGTCTGAAGAGCATTTTGACCAGGGCCTGTTACACTAGGACCTCCACAGGTTGTTGCACTCTGGATGGAATTTATTGATGCGCAATCTAACGACGAAGATTCAACTTCAACCTTCTTTTCTACCCTCTTTCGTTGCTTGAGCTGTCTGCCCGAGCTTGCCTTTGGCGTAGAAGTCTTTTTCTTTTTAGCCGGTGGCTTTACTACTGCTACACTGAGTAAAGTCTGAAGAGCGTTTTGACCAGGGCCTGTTACACTAGGACCTCCACAGGTTGTTGCACTATGGATGGAATTTATTGATGCGCAATCTAACGACGAAAATTCAACTTCAACCTTCTTTTCTACCCTCTTTCGTTTATTGGGCTGTCTGCCCGAGTTCGCCTTTGGCGTAGCAGTCTTTTTCTTTTTAGCCGGTGGCTTTGCTACTGCTACACTGAGTAAAGTCTGAAGAGCATTTTGACCAGGGCCTGTTACACTAGGACCACCACAGGTTGTTGCATTCTGGATGGAATTTATTGATTCGCAATCTAATGACGAAGATTCAACTTCAGCCTTCTTTTCTACCCTCTTTCGTTGCTTGGGCTGTCTGCCCGAGCTTGCCTTTGGCGTAGAAGTCTTTTTCTTTTTAGCTGGTGGCTTTGCTACGCTGAGTAAAGTCTGAAGAGCATTTTGACCAGGGCCTGTTACACTAGGACCTCCAAAGGTTGTTGCACTATGGATGGAATTTATTGATGCGCAATCTAACGACGAAGATTCAACTTCAGCCTTCTTTTCTACCCTCTTTCGTTGCTTGGGCTGTCTACTCGAGCTTGCCTTTGGCGTAGCAGTCTTTTTCTTTTTAGCCGGTGGCTTTACTACTGCTACGCTGAGTAAAGTCTGAAGAGCATTTTGACCAGGGCCTGCTACACTAGGACCTCCGAAGGTCGATGTACTCTGGATAGACTTTATTGAAATGCAATCATCAGCCTTCTTTTCTACCCTCTTTCGTTTCTTGGGCTTTTTGGCAGCAGCAGCAGTCTCCAATAGATTTTGCAACGCACGATTACCAGGCCCCGAAACTGAACTGCCATCGCTATCATTACTCTCGTATCCGTCAGATTCATTAGACTCCACAACATCCTTTGAAGCCACTCCCTTGTCTCCTCCATTCACCTTTTGTTTCCTTTTATTGTTCTGCTTCGCGAAAGAAAGTAGCTGTTGTAGAGCACCTAAACCCTTCAACTGATCTTTCCCTCCGATCGAAAAATCATCCTCTTGATCTATTTCTTCATCTACACGCACTGCGCTAATTTCGTCTTCATGTTCGAAAAACGTATCATCAAAAAACCAATCATCCGCTCCATGATTGAGAGTCCTTTCATCAACTATGGTACATTTACCTGCTGCAACCCTTTTGTCAACACGCTCACGCTCACGCTCACGCTCACGCTCACGCAGACGCAAGGGTTTTATTTCAAGGACACTTCGGAGAGCTTTTTCGATCCCAAGCTTGAGCCCAGTATTAAAGGAGAGAGGACAGGATACGGGGATAGCCCTCTGTGCCGATGTCGTAACCCCCTGTGTTGAAATTGGGCCAATGACCACCATTGCTGTCATGGGCTCATCATCTTCTTCGTTTGTCTCCCCCTCCATATTATATTGTGAACCAGCACCGACTGAGAGAGTACCTGTTGCTGACAGGGACGCCCTGACTTGACCAAATAAACGCATTCCAAGATCCCTTCTTCGATTGTTTCGCCGATCCAGTGTTGGTTGCAACATCTTTTGAATCGCCATCAATTGCCTTGACGGATTTGAAGCAGTTTTATTCCGAGCCAATTCAGTGGCAACCTTTCCTAGAATATCATCATATCGTTCTCGACGGAACTGCAACGATGTTTCAAACGGGGTAATATCCAGCTCCTCCATTAAATAATTCTCACTCTCCTCCACAACTTGACCAAGTCTACGAGTACGCGTACTCGCAGCCTCCAAAATTTCTTGGAGCTCCAAAGCATCCGCATCACAGGATTCATCTTCTTCCGCTTGTTCCTTGAGTGCCACGGAATGATAATAAGCTGCACTACCCGTCAAACCCTCCAAAGATGCAGGTCCAGAATATTCACTCAACTGAAACGATGGCTGTAATCGGTCAATGACATGGATACAATCCATTGCCAAACCAAATACCATTCTCGATCTTGACCTCGTATTGGAATCAGTACGTGTACCGGTACCGGTACCACAATCCAACTCCAACTGCTGTCCAACGCAAAGATCCATCCAAACAAACGCCAAATCCCGCAATCTGGAAACCAAGGAGAAATCATTCGGATCAATTCGGATGGGCGAACGATACGATCGACGATGGGCTTTCCTCCCTCCCTGTTCGGCACAAATTCCCAATGGCATGGCGGATAGTAAATGCTTAGTAGCCTTGACATCTTGTACCGGTACCTTTGACCCATGGGTTGTGTTGTATGCGGATGCGTATGTACCAGTGGTATGTGTAGTACCAGCAGTAGCGATTGGTACATCGGGAAGTGGATTGGTTTCGTAGAGAGTGTACAATGCAAAAATTGCAAATATGGCATTCCACTGAAAGAAGAAAATTTTCTCCAGGTCATTCCCACGACCCAGCACAATCTCATTCTCATCATATTCCCGAAACGCACTGCGCAATTGATCCAAAGCACCCGAGTAAATTAGTTGAATGTATGCTTCTGTATCACAGCGCGGGGGGCAGCATCTTGTATGGACAATGGCAAATTTCGTTCTTTGGAATGTGGATTTGAACAGTTTGAATATCGTTCCTGCCTTTGCCTCTTTTTCGAGTCGTTGCCTACTTCGTTTTTCACCTCTACCGCTCCCGCTCCCGTTACCGCTCGCGTTGGGATCCATGAGCATGAAGAATCCATCTAAATCCCTTTCAAACTCTGATTTCAATAATAAAAGATCAGCCTTTAGAGCCCTCTGAACTGGTCCACCGTGCATGAGCTGCTGTATTCGATAATCCTGATTGCTATTGCTATTGTTCGCGGTTGCGCTGGTGCTGTTTGGACTTGCATTTGCAAATTCTAGTTTCTTCTTGGCCGCCAGTTTGCCCCCCAGCATGGGAACTTTGGGGATGCTTGGAAACATGGATTAAATTGCGATATATGTATGTACTATGTTCAATGTGGTGTTTATCTTGGTTGGATGTGAGTGAGGGTTGTCTTGATTTCATATCATGCATTATTTACTCAAGGAAAGCAACTCCAACCACCATTGTATGCATTGATACGGTCGAGGGTTTAGGGAGGGGTTGCAGGTTGAGTTAATACACCAATGACCAAGACAGCAAGTTAGCAGTAGCAAGTGCAAGATAGCTACAAGTATCCAAATGAGGTAGTGTACTTACTGTAGAGTGTAGATGACCGTACGTACTGTTCTCAGCTTGCTTTGGGCCGGGCTGGTGGTTACGCGATCCACAATTTGCTGAGATTGCGGCTCGCACCCCCCGGCGCGGAGGGGGCTCAAGATATTGTGACCTCTAGAACCCCAATTAATTTGTGACTCTTTTCCAAACATCATGCGCCGCGCTCGCCTGCGATTGATTGATTCTTCTTCCATGCTCCATGCAGTTCGATTGTTTTTCAACGCTATTGACGACACTACTCGTATTATGTAC
>Ga0209712_10003693_pt1 | contig 12361 bp, 12 predicted proteins | sample ArcOceMetagenome_FD_187443 | JGI IMG/M metagenome (GOLD analysis project Ga0209712, IMG submission 187443) | Marine eukaryotic phytoplankton communities from Arctic Ocean - Arctic Ocean - Greenland ARC118M Metagenome (SPAdes) (version 2) | ecosystem: Environmental > Aquatic > Marine > Oceanic...
TATCATTGGAGCGGGAAACGAGATTCGAACTCGCGACCCCAACCTTGGCAAGGTTGTGCTCTACCACTGAGCTATTCCCGCATAATGATGTTCTCGCTTTAAGCTGTGGTTGCCTAAAGCGAGGCGCATTCTACAAAAATAAGACTTCAATGCAAGCATTAAAGCCAAATTTTATGATATTTTTTGCTAATCACCGCATATTGATGGAATAGCGAACAAATATCCATAGGTGAAATTAAATATTAAAGACATGTTGACGGTAATAAACCATTTCTGCGATGGACTCGCGAATATCATCTAGCGCTAGATGCACGCCTTTTTTGTGAAAACCGTCTAACAATTCTGGTTTCCAACGACGAACCAATTCTTTGATCGTACTCACATCAATATTTCTATAATGAAAATATTGTTCAAGCTCAGACATGTACTTGACTAAAAAGCGACGATCCTGACCTATTGTGTTTCCACACAATGGAGATATGCCCTTAGGTACAAAATCTTCTAAAAACAAAATGGTTTGCTCCACTGCTTGTTGCTCGTTAACATCACTATTACGACAACGTTGAGTAAGACCTGATTTACCATGGGTATCAGTGCACCATTGATCCATACCGTTGAGTACGTCATCAGGCTGATAAATGGCTAACACCGGGCCTTCGGCCAATATATTCAAATTTTTATCTGTCACTATGGTGGCAATTTCCAAGACGACATCAGTCTCAGGCTCTAATCCTGTCATTTCCATATCGATCCACACTAAATTTTCGTTGTTTACTGGCATGCTGACTCCTAATTGAAAACTATTGATGAGCAACAAATACATTAATGATTTGGTATCCGCTCCCTCAAACGTTAATATGATACAAGAAATAGTATTAATTACAGCAAAGATAAAACGTGGCTAAAAAACCAAAGTTAACAGACAGGCAAAAACGACAAGTCTCGGTAAATCGCACGAAGCGCCTTTCGGGTGGTGCCAAGCCGAGTGAAATTGAAGATAATCAGTTTTGCGAACAGCAAAGCGGACTTGTTATAGGACGATTTGGTAAACATGCAGATGTTGAAGATCGGACAGGAACAGTACACAGATGTCACATGCGGCGCACCATTAATAGCGTGGTATGTGGCGACGAAGTATTATTTAGACCGGGCAAAGATCAAACATTAAGCATCAGCGGTATCATTGAGATTGTGCAAGACAGAAAGTCTGTACTCACCCGCCCTGACTTTTATGATGGGGTAAAACCTGTAGCGGCTAACATCGATCAAATCATCATTGTCAGCTCGGTATTGCCAAGCTTATCTTTGAATATTATCGACAGGTATTTGGTTGCTGCAGAAGATGTGGAAATTACACCCGTCATATTATTAAACAAAGTTGAATTACTGGACTCACAACAATTAAATGAAGTAGAGAAGCAGCTTAATATTTATCGCGATATTGGCTACCAGATCGTGTACACCAGTTGTAAAACATTGACTGGGCTTGATGAACTTGCAATATGTTTAAAAGATAAAGTCAGTGTATTTGTTGGTCAATCTGGTGTAGGAAAATCTAGTTTAATCAATGAGTTACTGCCTGAAGCAGACGAAATAATTGGTGACATATCCGACAACTCAGGATTAGGTCAACACACCACTACAACCGCAAAATTACTGCACTTTCCTGCTGGCGGGGACTTAATAGATTCTCCAGGTGTACGTGAATTTGCATTGTGGCACCTACCTGCAGAAAGATTAACCAATGGATTTAAAGAATTCAGAGACTATTTAGGCGGCTGTAAATTTCGAGACTGTAAGCATGGTAATGATCCTGGCTGTCTTATTAAAGCTGCAGTTGAAGATGGTAGAATAAGCTCGCAACGTTATCATAGCTATCATAAAATATTGCTTAACATGGACGAATTGCGTCCAGCACATACAAAAGTGTGATGTCTGAGTTGAAGCATAAATTCTGTCTCTATAATCTACTAGCATATAGCCTATTAAACTTAGTTTAAAGCAAACTATTATGATTATTACGGTATGATTATAAGTGATTAAGTTAGATTATTAGGAAAGTTACCTTGTTTGATTCATTAAAAATTACTTTGCAATACATCACCCCAAAACACCTATTATCTCGTTTGGTAGGCAGGTTGGCTGCAGCTCAAGCTGGTGCCGCTACTACGGCCATGATTAAACTTTTTATTAAACAATACAAAGTTGATATGTCTGAAGCACTTAACTCTGATCCTGAATCCTACTCATCATTTAACGCATTTTTTACTCGGCAACTTAAAGTCGATGCTAGGCCGATTTGCCAAGGTGAAAAACAGCTCGCCTTGCCGGTCGATGGTGCAGTGAGTCAACTAGGCGATATTGCGCACGATACTATTTTCCAAGCTAAAGGTCATCACTACAGTTTAACCACTTTGCTGGGTGGTAAACCTGAACTTGCAAGACCCTTTTTAGATGGTAAATTTGCCACGATTTATCTTTCCCCTAAAGATTATCATCGTATTCATATGCCGTTAGATGGGCAGCTTACCGATATGATTTATGTGCCTGGCGAGCTATTTTCAGTGAGTCCTCTTACCGCAGAGCGTGTACCCGGATTATTTGCTAGAAACGAACGAGTAGTGGCTATCTTTGATACTCAAATAGGTAAAATGGCTATGGTATTGGTAGGGGCAACTATTGTGGCCAGCATTGAAACAAAATGGGCAGGTACTGTATCACCGCCGGCCGGTAAAAATGTGCTGCATTGGCAGTATCCTTCCCAAGGCGAAAATTCTGTATTTATCAACAAAGGCGATGAGATGGGGTTATTTAAGCTTGGCTCAACCGTAGTAGCTTGCTTCGAAGCTGACATGATAGAATTTACTGATTTAAGTGCTGGAGACGTTACGCTTCTGGGTGACGTTTTCGCAAACATAACGAAGTAATACTCGTGGATCCTGTTAAGAAAAGCCTATGGTCTTTACATATCACTGTGATGTTGCTTGGCGCCACAGCATTATTCTCTAAACTTCTGCCTTTGTCTGCGATAGATATTACTTTTGGCCGTGCCGCTATTGCCTGCATTATGCTATTTGGTATCGTTAAAATATTTGGAAAATCAATATTTTTAAACTCTAAAAAAGATTATTTTATCGCGCTATTTTTAGGTCTACTCATGGCAGCGCATTGGGTTAGTTATTTCGCTGCTATGCAGTATTCATCAGTATCAGTGGGCATGATAGCCTTATTCACGTTCCCTGTAATGACGGTGCTTTTAGAACCTTTTTTTGAAGGAATACGTTTAGTTTGGCAAGATTTAGTCAGCGCCATAGTGGTTCTTTTTGGTATTTTCTTGATAGTCCCAGAAGTATCCTTAGATAACGAAATCACGCAAGGTGTATTGATTGGTGTAAGTTCAGCGGTATTGTATTCTTTTAGAAACTTGGTACACCGAAAGTACTTCTCTCATTACTCAGGTGCTCACGCTATGGCCTACCAAACCTTGGTCATATTTATTTCCCTCAGTTTTTTTTCAAGTGATGAGTTATTTAAAGCCAGTCAAGAAACTTATGTTGGGCTGGTCATATTGGGTATATTTCTAACGGCTGTGCCGCATGCCTTAATTGCTGCAAGTCTTAAACATTTGCGCGCCAAAACCTTTTCATTGGTTGCCTGCATGCAACCGCTCTATGGTGTAACCTTGGCAATACTAGTGTTAGATGAACAACCTAGATGGCAAACTTTAATTGGTGGTTTGTTAATAATTTCAGCGGCCATTTATGAAACTATCAATGCCCAAAAACTTCATAGTAAATAATATCTAGAGAACGCATGCTATGCTAATTTTTGCCCATAGGGGTGCCAGTGCCGATGCACCTGAAAATACCTTATTAGCCATTGACCAAGCCTTACTTCAACAAGCTGATGGTATTGAGATAGATGTCCATCAACTCGGTGATGAGTTGGTCGTTATTCATGACAGATGGATTAAAAGAACAACCAATGGCAATCGCCTATTATCTGATTATACTCTCGAAGAATTACAAACATTAGACGCAGGCCAGGGCCAATTTGTTCCGACACTTTGGCAAGTATTAGAACGTGTACAAGGGCGGTGTTTGATAAATATTGAAGTGAAGGGTGTTGATGATGTTTCGCTGGTAAACGTGTGTATTAACAAAGCGGTTAGCCAATTAAATTTCAAACCTGAACAATTTATTGTTTCATCCTTCAACCATCATTTGTTACTGGCTTTTAAAAGTATTGCTCCCAACATCAAGATTGGTGGGCTAACGGGTAGTACTCCTCTACATTACGCGCGATTTGCTCAGGAGCTACAAGCATACTCGGTTAACGCTGAAATTAGTTTTGTTGATAAGGCTTTTGTAACAGATGCACACAATCGGGGTTTGAAAATGTTTGTTTATACAGTTGATGAACATGCAGACCTTGTGAGGTTACAATCTTGGGGAGTTGATGGTGTATTTAGTAATGGACCAGCAAAAGCTAAACTGGTCCTAGCGTTAAATACTAAGAACTAGCACATCCGGAGTCGCAATCTTCACAGCTTTGACATAACTTTAAATTAACTAGATGCGCGCCAACAATTAAAAAGGCACCCGCTGCAATAGTGAAAGGCTCATAAGACTCACCAAACATGTCTTTATTCCAATAAATCAGACCACCTAACACCAGACTGTATAATGGATAAAGCTGTCTGTGATAACGATAAAATCCTGAGAACAACGCCCAAAACCCAATGATCATCGATAGTGACAGAATGCTTCTTTCAAACCAATCCTGAGCAAAAAAAGAAGCACCAACAAAAGGAATAAGTGGGATAAGAATAGGCAATAACAAACAATGCAGCGCACACAAACTCGAGGCCCAAATGCCTAGTCGATCGAATAGCGATTTATTTTTAGTTACTTGCATTAATAAATACCTCAAATTTATGAAACGTTATAATATAACATTTCATAAACTTTACAAGTGTTTGTGCCTGAAATTTTGAGAGTGTGGGAAGATAAAAAACTTGGAATAGAGCGCTTAGAGATACACTCAACCTCCAACTCACCGCCACCCTGTTTAAGAAATGGTTTAAAAAAGGTGGCTAGGGCTTTTTAATTATTTTAATAATTTAAGGTAACCACTAGTAAAACCAGTGTAATAGCTGTTACTTACTAAAAAATCAACACTATGAATGCTACGACTTAAATGGATCTAATGCCTTATAATGCGGGCCTTTGAGAATGGCAAATAATGGGGATGTCGTGTACCAAAACCCTATCTTTAACAAAACATAGCTATTGTGCCTGCTGCAGATAATATCTTCATAACGTAGGTAAAATTAATGGCTTCTGTCCTACTCACCGTTGAAGGTTCTGATAGCCGCCATTCACAGATTTCTTAGTCAATATAAGCCTATATCATCTGTCTTGATGTCATTTTTATTTTTAAGCGTCAATGAGCCTCTAAGTCAATATTAGAGTCGACTACAGCTCTTTGTTTAAGTATGAACCTTGTTTATGTCATCTTTGGAGTATATAGATTTATGTGTCAGCTTTTCGCCACCCTCAACCCTCAGGACATAGATACACCCCACCGAAACCTAGCGACACAGCGATGAACCCCAGCAAAAGTGTACTTATCAATAAAGTAGATGGCCTACAGTCAGTTTTTTAGTGGCAATATCATCTGCAAGGTCAAGTAGCTTAGCAGCTGGCATAGTATTTACTTATTATAGTATTTACCTATTTTTTTTCTAAGCTGGGGAGATAGGTTTTGACCGTGCTCTAGAATGATAGGCGTAAGTGGGACCTGAAGAAAGTATATCGCTTAATTTAATCAACTCGATGTCATGCTATTGAAATCTGCTTAAATGTACCTTCAAGTGTTTACGAATAGCAACAGGTAATACCTAACGCGTAATCATACTTTTTAGATAAATAAAGTAAACAATCAGAGCGTGTATCAATTTACTCAGGGCTTGGTGTGTGAGCACTAAACTCATTACATGTCGTATTTAGAACGCTATATTGTTTGGAAATGACTTCTACTTTACAGTGACCGGTCGTAGGATTATTAATAAAGCGTCCCCCTTTGCTTAGACAGAAATACCACCGTTATCGAAATAGATAATAAAAGCTAAGTAAACCATACTGGCCCAATAATTGTTAACGCGCTTAGCATCAGATACAGTGGATGAGTCTATCTTTAGTGTAAGTACTATTGAATTTAATTTAATTTAATTTAATTTAATTAAATTCAATGTAATTGATTTGCATACCAGAAAACAGTACATTTTTTCTTGGTTACTGCTTGCTAACGATCTCATTGGCATATCTAACATAATTTCAGATTGCTGAGATGCATCATATTTACAAACAGACTTAGATTAGAGGCTACTCTGTAAAGTCGTCAGTGTCATATTTTCTGGTCGTGCCAGAGATATCGTAATTTTGATGGTTGTATTTCATATGCTCATTGCGACTTGAAATATTCTAGCAGAGCAACCTATGCGCAACAGTTCATTTATTAGGACTAAACGTATATTTTATTCTACGGCATTTTATTTTGAGTATTTTTACTGAGATTGAATTATTTGAATGCTTAAAGAGCTAAAACTTTAGCCACTGAATAGGATTAATTGGCTTTCCTTTGTGTCTAATTTCAAAGTAAAGGTTAGGTCGATTTTGACCTCCACTTTGCCCGAGAAGAGCAATAACTTCACCTGCCTGAACAGACTCACCAGCTTGCTTTAATAACGCTTGGTTATAGCCATAAAGACTCATAAATCCATTTCCGTGATCAAGTACAGTCACTAAACCAAACCCTCTAAGCCAATCAGAATAGAGCACTTTAGCATGATGTATGGCAATCACAGCGTCACCTGCAGTGCCATTAATGACGACACCTTTCCACTTAATTTGACCTTGCCTAAATCGACCAAACATTTTCCTAAGATTCCCCTTAGCAGGCATTAATAAACGACCTTTAAGGGCACTGAGTCCACTTAAGGTTACGTCTTGTTGGTCGATTTGTTGTTGGGCTCTAGTTAATGCTTCGAGTAAATTCTTTTCGTTAATTTGTAGTTGGGCAACTTTTGCTTCTTCAGATTTTATAGCGCTCTGCAAGGCTATGAGCACTTCTTCCCTGTCAGCTTGTCTCATCTTTAAAGCATGTTGTTGCTCAAGCTGTTTAGCTTTTAACTGTCCTAGCTCACTTTGTTTGTTTGTCAACTTGGCATTCACCTTTTGCAGACTTTTGACTAAGGAGTTAAAACTGTCGATCTGTAATTTGCGGGCTTTATTCAAATATTGATAGTAAGTAATAGTACGTTCAAAATTCGTAGCATCTTTTTGATTCAACAACATCTTTGCAAAATCATAATTGCCTATCATATAGGCGCTACGGATCTGCATGGCTAATACTGATTTTTGCTGTTCTAAAGAGCTTAAGTAATCCTTTTTTTGTTTTCGCAATACACTGAGTTGTTGTTGATTGTTATCAAGGAAACTCTCTGTCTTTTTGAGTTGTGTAGCTGACTTAGCAATCTGTATTTCAATGTCCTTTAGATTATCTTGAAGCTTCTCAGTAGTCTCCAGTTGTTGATTAATGTGCGCCTGTTTATTTTTTATTTGTTGTTGGATACTTTCAAGATCTGTCTGCCCTTGTGCTTTTTCAATAAATACAAAAAAGACACAACATAACACTACCAATAAGGAAAACCTGCTAGTTAGGCTTCCCACTTGAAATAATGTTTGCTGTATCAATCTCAATTGATTAGTCCAATGTAACTATAGTAGTACCTGTCATCTGAGGCGGTTGATCCATCCCCATTAAATACAGCATAGTGGGAGCAACATCACTTAATGTGCCACCTAGTCTAGCAGTTGATTTTTGTCCTACGTGAATAAAGGGGACTAATTCACTAGTGTGTGCTGTGTGTGCTTGCCCTGTCTGTTCATCTTGCATTTTTTCGGCGTTACCGTGATCTGCTGTAATTAGACAGTCACCACCGTTACGTTTCATCGCCTCAACGACTCTGCCAACACAGGCATCAACAGCTTCACAAGCTTTAACGGCGGCGTCAAAGTTACCAGTATGCCCAACCATGTCACCGTTGGGATAATTACAAACAATGACGTCAAATTTACCAGAATCTATTGCTGCTACAAGCTTATCGGTTAATTCAGCAGAGTTCATTTCTGGTTGCAGATCATAAGTGGCGACTTTGGGAGATGGGATTAAAATACGTTCCTCACCTTTATACAAATCTTCTCGTCCGCCACTGTAGAAGAAAGTAACATGGGCATATTTTTCAGTTTCAGATATACGTAATTGAGTTTTACTATGCTGAGCTAACCAATCTCCCATAACATTCACTAATGGTACAGGTGGGTAGGCTGCTGGAGCATCAATACTCTCAGCATATTGAGTTAAGGTAACAAAATTACTTAGCTCAATGTGTTTACCTTTACTGAATTCATTAAAATCTTTTTCAACAAAAGGTCGACTAATTTCGCGGGCTCGATCTGCTCTGAAGTTCATAAAAAAGACAGCATCTCCATCTTCCAACGGCACTGCATCGCCGATGACTGTAGCTTGCATAAATTCATCATTTTCCTCACGCTGATATGAAGCATCTAAGGCTTCAATAGCACTAGTTGCAATCTTATTTCCTTTACCGTGAGCGATTAAATTGTAGGCGGCTTCGACTCTATCCCATCGGGCATCTCTGTCCATCGCGTAGTAACGACCAATGACACTGGCTGTCTTACCCAAGCCTAATTCGGCAAACACTGCGTCAGCTGATTGTAATGGTCCAGCTGCACTTCGTGGCGGTGTATCGCGGCCATCCAAAAAGGCATGGAGATATAATTTTTTTGCACCACGCTTTGCAGCCATTTTCAAGAAACTGAAAATATGGTCTTCGTGGCTATGTACGCCACCGGCTGATAATAATCCCATTACATGGATCGCTTTATCAGCTTGAATAGCCGTGTCTAGGCTTTCTATTAATACAGGGTTTTCAAAAAAATCGCCGTCTTCAATGGCCTTAGTTACTCGCGTAAAGTCCTGATATACCACGCGACCTGCACCTAAATTAACATGGCCTACTTCAGAATTACCCATTTGCCCCGGAGGCAGTCCAACGTCTAGTCCCGACCCAGATATTAATGAGTGGCTGTAGGTATTACACAAACCATCTAAAACTGGCGTATTAGCATGAGCGATCGCATTACTTTCCAGCTCTTCGCGATGGCCCCAACCGTCTAGAATAATTAATGCTGTGGTCTTTTTAGTTTGAGTCATTGTGCAGTCCTTATAGATAAAACTATTAATTAATGTAGTGAGTCATACTAGAATCGAATGTAATGAATATACACGTACTAGTATTAATACCCTGATAATAAGCTAATGTTATCCTTACTCGCAATGCGAGTCACAGCTAAATCATTTGAAAAAACCAAATGTATAACAATAAGTTATTCTTTGTCGTGTGGATGAATACATCCTAGGACTGGTTTCTACACACAAAATCTATATACTTTGGCCTCGTTTTTTTAAGTTACTCACCTTTAAGGGTCACCTGTTATGGATCAATTGGTAGAATTTGTTGTAAATCACTATATTTTATCTGGTTTGTTCGCCACACTTTCAGTGGCACTTATATACACCACAGTGGCAAGCCAGCTTTCATCGTTAAAAGAGTTGAGTACGCATGAAGCTACTTTACTAATGAATAAAGAAGACGCGTATATTTTAGATATTCGTCCTGTTGCGGAATTTAAAAAGGGTCATATTTTAGGTTCTAAGCAGCTAAAAGCTGAGTTGATCACTAAAGGCGACTTTTCTTCACTTGAAAAGTCAAAGGACAAACCCATTATTGTTATCTGCGCTATGGGTATGACGTCGAAACGCACTGCATCACAAATGCTTAAAGCTGGGTTTGAGAATGTTGTAACTTTAAAAGGTGGTATCAGTGCTTGGCAAAGTGCAAGTCTGCCCGTTATTAAATAAATGGTAGGAAACATATATGAGTAAGATAGATATTTATACTAAAGGTCATTGCCCTTATTGCCACAGGGCTAAAGATTTATTGACTAAAAAAGGAACAAGTTTTAACGAAATTGAAATTGATGTAATGCCCGAATTGCGAAGTAAGATGATTGATCGCGCAAAGGGTAAGTCGACTGTTCCACAAATTTTTATAAAAGATTATCATGTAGGCGGATGTGATGAATTGTTTGCATTAGAAGCCAAAAACCAACTAGACAGTTTATTAGCTGACTAACAACTAAATTAAAGGATGCATCATGGCTGACGAAAATCAACCAAACGAAACTACAGCGAAGTCAGAAGCGGCAAAAAGCCCACAATTTTCAATTCAAAGAATTTATACTAAAGACATTTCTTTTGAAGCACCTAATTCGCCCGCTATGTTTCAAAAAGAATGGAAGCCTGAAGTACAGTTAGACTTGGATACAAAGAGTAACCCATTAGGTGAGAACTTATATGAGGTGACTTTATCTGTCACTGTTACAGCCAAAATTGGCGAAGAAACTGCGTTTTTATGTGAAGTGCAACAAGCTGGTATATTCATGATTGGTGAAATGCCAGAACAAAATAAAGCACAAATGATTGGTGCATTTTGTCCCAACACCTTGTTTCCCTATGCAAGGGAAACTATTTCTAATCTAGTCAACCGCGGTACTTTTCCACCATTGAACTTGGCACCTGTTGATTTCAACTCTATTTTTGCTGCTTATATGCAAAAACGCGCTCAACAGGCTAATGAGCAAGCACCACAAAAATTAGACGCATAACCTTGCAGATTTCAAGATGAAGTCAGTTTGTGTATTAGGGGCAGGATCATACGGTACTGCCCTGGCGTTTTGCCTTTCTCGCAATGGTATTAAAACTGTGTTGTGGGGACGAGATAAACAGCAAATTGAATTGATGGCTAAACAAAGATGCAATCAAAAGTATCTTCCTGACGCTATATTTCCAAAAGAATTATCACTAGAATCAGACCTCAGCAAAGCCATAAATAATAGTCAAGATATTCTAGTTGTTGTACCTAGTCATGCATTTTCTCACACCTTACAACAAGCCAAGATGTATCTAAAACCTGAGCATAGAATTATTTGGGCAACCAAAGGATTAGAGCCTGAAACAGGTAGACTCTTACAAGAGGTTGCTCTAGAAATATTAGGCAACGATACACCTATTGCTGCATTGTCAGGTCCCACATTTGCTAAAGAAATGGTGGCTGGGCTTCCTACGGCCATATCACTAAGCTCTACAAATGAAAATCTTGCCATTGAATTTGCAAATAAACTGCATTGTTCTAAATCATTTAGAGTGTATAGAAATGATGACTTTATAGGTATTCAGCTAGGCGGAGCCGTTAAAAATGTTATAGCCATTGGCGCAGGTTTATCTGACGGCTTAGGCTTTGGCTCTAACGCTCGGACAGCGCTAATAACTAGGGGCTTGAGTGAATTAACCAGACTAGGTGTTAAGATGGGCGCTAGACAATCCACTTTCATGGGTATGTCAGGATTAGGTGACTTAGTATTAACGTGTACAGACAATCAATCCCGTAACAGGCGGTTCGGTTTAGCGCTAGGTAATGGCCTAGGTATCCAAGAGGCGATGGACAAAATAGGACAAGTCGTCGAGGGATACAGAAATACCAAAGAAGTGCATATTCTGTCAAAACGAATGGGGGTTGAAATGCCTATCTGTGAACAAGTGTATGAAGTCTTGTATAACCAAAAACCAGCTAAAGAAGCAGCGTTAACCCTATTAGGCAGAGACCAAACATCTGAGTAGTGACAACTTCCTTCTATCTATTTTTGATAGCCCTATCGTCATTTCATTTTTTATTGAATTAAAAATACTAACAATACTAATAAAATTTAAGAGAAATTTATAAATGCATCAAGCAAGAAGCTAAAACCATCAGAATAACTGCGGATTTCACGATTAGTAAGAATTTTTTACGATAGTACTTAGAAGTCTAAATAAAGGACAAACAGTTAACATGACTTATCAGACTTAGATTAATAAATATATCTGAAGGGGTAATACTGCAATGTAACTGTTATTAAACTTTTGACAGTCAACATTGTTCTTATCATGATTGAATAGTACTTCACTTACTTTTCGCAATACAGCATTATATGACCCTAGACTGGTAGTGTATTGGTATTGAACCTTAGCTCTTGGCATTTAAAAAATTAGTTTCAACTTCATAAATGTATCTACATATAACCAACCTAAATTATGTCACAACAGTTGCAGTGTATTGGTTCTAAAACAGAATTAAGCAGATCTCGATGATTGCTTTATATTCATCTGTTGATGC
>Ga0209712_10003695_pt1 | contig 12357 bp, 11 predicted proteins | sample ArcOceMetagenome_FD_187443 | JGI IMG/M metagenome (GOLD analysis project Ga0209712, IMG submission 187443) | Marine eukaryotic phytoplankton communities from Arctic Ocean - Arctic Ocean - Greenland ARC118M Metagenome (SPAdes) (version 2) | ecosystem: Environmental > Aquatic > Marine > Oceanic...
GAAAAATGAATAATAATGATTGAATAATTTTCTTTGTTTTGGAATAACAAATTAGGAGGAGAAAGGTTATTATTTTTTTACCACCTAAGCACATAGAAAGCATAGATTTTTTTTGTGAAAATTGCGACTGCATTCGTAATTTTTTGCAGGTGCAAAAGTGCGAAGGGTTTTGATATTGAAATTTCCTAAGCTGCTTTTTTTTCTTTTTTGTAAAAATAAAAAAAGCGACTAGAAGAATTTCTAGTCGCTTTTTTATTTATTCAGGTCTGCTAAAGCAGACTGTTATTTGTTAATTTTTCTAAACCACCCTAAAAAATAAAAAGGAAAGTTCTTTGAAAATTTGGAAAGAAAAAGAAAAAAGCAGGCAATCTTTGAGTTCGCTAAAACAAAAGAAAAATGCCTGCTTTGAAAAAAAAATGTTCCGCAAGGTACTAAAAAAGTTATTGAGTTATTATCCAAAGAATATAAAAGGTCATGCGTTGAAACGCATCAAGAAAATGGCTGCTGCTATATGTGGTCTGATTCGGAAAAAGAAACCGCATATGTCAGCCTTAGGTTCAGGACTTCCTCAAATGATAACTGGTCATTCTCAAGAGAAAGCCATGAAAACGTTTTTAGAAAATTCGTGGACAGATTTTGACTTCCATTATTTGCCCTTTATTTCCGATCTGATTGCTCAGATACTTGGATCGCTTGACCCTTTAGAAAAAATTATCCTAGTTCTTGATGGTTCAAAAATGGGTAATAAGCATATGGCATTAATGGTCAGTTTGGTTTATAAAAATCGAGGAATACCATTGGCTTGGTTAGTTCATAAAAAACCTAAAGGTCACTTCGGGGTTCAAGTACATTTAGAGTTAGTGGAAAAAGTAAGAACCTTACTTCAACCTTTACTATCCCCAACTAGTCAAGTTGGTTTGTTAGGAGATGGGGAATTTGATAGCATTAAATTACAACAATTCTGTACTCTACATGAATGGGAGTATGTATTCCGAACTGCTTGTAATTCAGTATTTTATGAAGATCAAAGCCGATTTAAGCCAAAAGATTTGGAAGCTTCTAAAGAGCAAGGATTCCTCTTTATTCCCAATGTGGAATTTACCAAAGAAAGGTATGGAAATGTCAATCTTGTTTATTGGCATACCAAAGAATATGAAGAAGCATTGCCGTTAATCTCTAATTTGAAAGAACCTATTGATATAATAGAATTGTATAAAAAGAGATACTCTATTGAGTCCTTATTTAAGGACATTAAATCGAATACTTTTAATCTGCATAAAACGAGATTGAAAAACGAACATGCTATTTCAAATTTAATTATGGTTGGTGCTTTTGCTCTTATCCTGCTTATCAAAATCGCCTTAAAGAATGAGCATAACCCTATTCGAAAATTTGTGAACCGAGTCCGGAAAGATAGAAAGGTCAACAGTTTGATTACTTTTGGTAGAGATATGCTCGACTACTTTTTGGAAGAAGGATTATCCTTTTCTTTTTCTTTTCAATTTTCCAAATTTTCAAAGAACTCTTCTTGATTTTTTTTAGGGTGGTTTAGAATTTTCTATTAGAAGATAGAATAAAATGCGAAAATGATGCACGTTGTTTTGCAAGAAAATTGACAAACCAGTACAAACCCGTGGTGGTCTGCTTTAGCAGACAGCCACATGTCTATCTGCTACTTATCGTTTAGTTCAAATAGTTGGCTATTTAAGAAAGCGGTAAAATCTTTGACTGCGAGTTGTGCTTCTTCACTTTTTTGGGAAAAATTGATTTGGTCTTCTTTGAGAATATCAGGTTTTCGGATGAGAAGTGAGAGTTCATTTTTTAAATAAAAATAGTCTTGGGAATATTGTTGGATGGCTTCTTCTAATTTTTCTTTCGTGGGGTTTTGGATGAGTTCTTTTGCTTGGGAAAAATAGATTGGCATTTCTTCCATGCGAGAAATAATTAGGGAAAATTGTTCTTCAGGTGAAATTCCTTTTTTCCCTAATTCCATGTTCAAAACACTAATAATAGAAAATGATTCCATGCTATCTAAAATAATTCCGTTCACTAAGAATGGTATTTTAAAATAAGAATATAATTTAATTGTTTTCTTGATAGAATTATTTCTTTCATTTAGTTCATCATTAGGGAATAACTGAAATTCGTTTAATCTCGTTTGGATAACATCAATCAAATTACTTAAGGTATCTTTTTCCAAAAGTTCAATTGGAAAAAAAAAATCATTTTTATTTTTTTCTAAAAAAACTATTCCTACATCTTTTTCAAGTTCTTCCAACAAAATTTGAAAATCTTGATCTGGAGTATTCTTTTTTTCACATCCAAATAATATTATCCCAAATACAAATAACAAAACGCCTATTTTTTTCATAAAATATTTTTCTCAATCTTGACTTAAAGCATAAATACAATCCTCCCGAATTTTCCAAATCTCCTCCAAGGAATATTCCATATCATTTTCCAAAATCCATTTCTCCAAAAAATCACGATGCAACCTAACTTTAAATTCACCAATCTGATTTGGTTGAATTTCTTTTTCCAATAATAAACTTACAAATGGTGATTCTTCCGTTTCAACTTCTCGAGTGATATCTATTTTCTCATTTCCAAAAACTAAATAAGTGTGGGCTTCGGGCATAAATTCTAATTTACTTTTTTCTAAAACCTCCCCCACTCCAGGTGTGTTTTTTTCATTCATTTGATAAATTCCAATAATCAATTTTAATTCTTGAAATCCATTTTCCAATGCTAAAGCTGCCAACGCGGCATGCTTCGTACTACACACGCCACACTTCTCAGAGAAGACCAAAGTCAAATCTTCCTTCAATGAATTTCGGAGATAGGGTAATTTAAAAATATAATTTACTGCTCCATGAAAATCAATGATTTCCAACTCTCGACAAAGTTGTGAAAGTGGTGCTTTTGCTTGAATTAAAAAATTCGGAATTTTCTCCATCATTTGTTCTTTTTTCGTTGCTCAATGAAGGTAAAAAACTTTACTTTTGCAAAGTTTTTTAGCGATAAGCTATGAGTGATAAAATGATGAGTTCCCATCTAATTACTCCTCACTTATCACTCTTAATTCATCACTAAATTTTAAAAATGACTTTAGAGCAACAATCCATCAAGGCCACTAATTTTGAATTCGAAAATCAAACGAATTTTTATAAAGGAAAAGTAAGAGATGTGTACACCATTCACGACAAATTAGTAATGGTCGCTTCTGATCGAATTTCTGCTTTTGATCATGTTTTGCCACGAGCAATTCCGTTCAAAGGGCAAGTGCTCAATCAGATTGCTTTACACTTTTTAAATGCCACGAGTGACATCGTTCCAAATTGGGTGGAAGCAACTCCTGACGCCAACGTCGCAGTTGGAATTGCTTGCGAACCATTTAAAATTGAAATGGTCATTCGAGGGTATTGTGTCGGTCATGCTTGGCGAACTTATCGCTCTGGCGAACGAGTGCTTTGCGGAGTGACGATGCCTGAGGGAATGAAAGAAAATGATAAATTTCCTGCACCAATTATCACGCCTGCGACCAAAGCGGAAGAAGGTCACGATGAAGATATTTCGAGAGAAGAAATTATTAAGCAAGAAATTATCAGCGAAGAGGATTATGTTTTGTTGGAAAAATATACTCGTGAACTTTTCCAAAGAGGAACGGAAATGGCTGCTGCGGAAGGTTTGATTTTGGCAGATACGAAATATGAGTTTGGGAAAAAAGATGGGAAAATTATTTTGATTGATGAAATTCATACGCCGGATAGTTCTCGGTATTTTTATGCGGAAGGATTTTCAGAGCGACAAGCGAGTGGCGAGAAGCAAAAACATTTGTCAAAAGAATTCGTGCGAGAGTGGTTAATTGACAATGGTTTTCAAGGTTTGGAAGGACAGACGATGCCTGAAATTCCAGACGAATTTGTGCAAAGTGTTTCTGATCGCTACATTGAATTATTTGAAAGTATTACGGGAAGAGGTTTTGAAAAAGCGAATACAGAAAATATTAAGGAACGGATTTTTAGAAATACGGCAGCGTATCTAAAGTAATACGAATCGTAGCGGGACACTCCGAGTCCCGAAATCATACGATATTATTTTTTAGAACTGAACGATTGATCTGAACGGGACTCGAGAGTCCCGCTACGAAAAAGGCGGTAAAAAGTGAATCACTTTTTACCGCCTTTTTTTACGACTTGTAAATTCGTGTTACCTTACCGAACTACACTTACCGTCATTGACCGATCAAAGGATCCTTTGATCACCGGCGACTGCCGATTATCCGTATAGCTTTTTACATTAGAAGAAATAAAATCGAAAAGTTCGGTGACCGTTACAACTTTATCAATATTCCGATCTGCTTCTCCTTCCAATCCTCTGATCAAAAAGTGGCTAAACACCCCTTGTCGCAATCCACTTGACTCCAAAGAAATTTCTTCTAATTTGGAAGAAAGAATCAAAGCTGTTCCTGCATCAGATTGAGCTAAATTATTGTAGTAAGTATTGATCACTTGCTCATCTGAATATTCAGTATCAGGGCTTCCACCTTTCATCGCTAAACCTCCTGAGTGACAAGCATCAGCGATACATAATTTATATTTCGCAGGACTTTGTTTTAAGATCTCATTAATTTCATCATGAAATAATTTGTTGTTATATCGATCAAAATCAATTGGCAAAAAACAATCTTTTAATCCATGACCGCTATAGTACATCAAGACTAAATCGTCTGGTCCAGCATTCATAAATAATTCATTCATCGCACTTTTGATATTCTTCCGAGTTGCTTCTTCATCGATCAACATTCGAATATTATCATCTCGAAGTGCACCACCTTCTGGACTTTTCAAAAACGCATACATTCTATAAGCATCATCATCAGAATATTTCAACACAGGCATATGCGTATACGTTGAAATTCCGATCACTAATGCGTGAACTTTTATTTTAGCATTTTTTCTAATCTCTGCAAGAGTCGAAATTGTTTGCTCCACAATTGGTTCTTCGGCAGGTAAAAAGGAAGCTTTTACTGGTTCCTCTTGACCAGTAAATGTTCCATCTTTCCAATACCCTTGAATCGGAGAACCATCTGATAAGTACAAAGTTCCATAGCCATTAAAACTTCCCTCTAACCATAGTCCTTCATAAAATTCCCGATTGGAATATTGGCAAACGCCTTGACCATATGGCATTTCATCTCTGAAGTAACCGGTGTATTTCGCATTGCCTTCATCGTAAATATAAGTACCGTGTCCGCTGACACAATCTCCTTCAATGCACCCTTCGACCTCTGCATATTTTACTCCGAAATATTCGCCGTTGATCCACTCTCCCATAGTTTCTTCTCCATCAACATGATACACAATTCCAGATCCATGTTGGTAATTATTTTTAAATTCTCCAACATATTTATCCCCATTTGGAAAACACCATTCTCCAAACCCATCGGTCAGTCCTTTGGAAAAAGTTCCTTCGTACATACTTCCATCCTGATAGAAACATGTCCCCTCGCCATTGTGGCAATCGCCTTGAATACATTGTGAAAAACTTGGAATAGCATAGATTAGTAACACCGCCATGGTGCTCATTAGGTAATTTCTCATAGTGTAATTTTTTTAGAAGACTTGAATCGGTGGGAGGGAAAATCCTTGTCTTGCGGTAACTTATTATAGTATGTTATTTACTATATATCAAATACATTACCAACTTTTTCAATTTAATAAAAAAACCTATATCTCGACTTTGAGATATAGGTTTTTTCCTAAACTTTAACATTTCTATTTTACACAAAAATTACAACAATACATTTACATTTTTAAAAAAATCATTTTACCACACTTTTTCCGCTTTTCCATCTTCTACCCATTTGCTCCAGCGCTTGTTATAAGTGTGAACTTTTTCAGTTACCTTTTCATTTTCATCTACCACTTCGTTGCCTTGATTGACCCATTCAAAAATACTTCCGTAGAGATTATAGACATTTTTAAAGCCCATTTTTTTGAGCTTCTCTCCTACTTTTTCGCTTCGGTAGCCGATGGAACAATACACTACGATTTGCTCATCTTTGTCAATTCCTGCGAGGACTGCTTCTTCGATATTTCTAAACCCAATTCTTTTTGCTCCTTTGATGTGGCTGACGTCATATTCACTTTGAGGTCGAGCGTCGAGTAAAATTACATCTTCTTGCATTTCTTTTAGCTCGTCCACGCCCATGACTGGAATGGAAAAATTAATCGTCTTTGATATTTTTTTATCGAACTCTTCGCTATTTACTTTTGGTCGATCTCCTAGTGCTTGAGCGCAACTGATGATTGTCAATAATATAAACCAAAATGGAAGTAGAATATTTTTCATGCTCTTTTTTTACAAAAAAAAATAAAAAAGGCAAACCTGCCAGTTATAAAACTGTAGCTGAACTTTCCCAAGTCAAATTAAATTCTGAACTTGGAAAGTCCAGCTACGGATTACTTTAGCCAACTTTTGTAATAGTCGCCATCTTCAATTCCTGCTGCATATTCCGTCATCAGAAGTGGGGCAAAAGTATCCACCATCACCGCTAATTCTCCTGTTTCTTTTTTCCCAATACTTTTCTCAACAGTTCCTGGATGTGGCCCGTGTGGAATTCCTCCTGGATGCAATGTTATCATTCCTCGCTCTACATGATTTCGACTCATAAAGTCTCCATCAACATAATACAACACTTCATCGCTATCAATATTACTATGATTGTAAGGAGCAGGAATTCCATCTGGATGATAATCATACAACCGAGGAACAAACGAACAAATCACAAATCCACGCGCTGCAAAAGTTTGATGAACTGGCGGCGGCTGATGCACTCTCCCCGTTATCGGTTCAAACTCATGAATCGAAAAGGCATATGGATAAACGTAGCCATCCCAACCAACTACATCAAATGGATGACTCAAATAATGATATGGATAAATATTGTCTTGCTTTTTGATGTACATTAAAAAATCTCCTTTTTCGTCGTGCGTTTCTAAAACCTCAGGCTTGCGAATATCTCTTTCGCAAAAAGGCGCATGCTCCATCAATTGTCCAAAATTATTTCGATATCGTTTTGGAGTAATGATTGGGCTAGTGGATTCTACGATAAATAATCGATTATCTTCTGAGTCAAAGTGCATCTGGTAAATCGTTCCTCGAGGCACCACTAAATAATCTCCGTAGCCAAACGTGATATTTCCATACATCGTTTTTAACACACCTGAACCTTCATGAACAAAAATTACTTCGTCTGCATCTGCATTTTTGAAGTAATAATCAGTCATACTTTTTCGAGGTGCAGCCAAAATTATTTTGCAATCATTATTAACCAAAACAGGTTTCCGACTTTTCAAATAATCATCCTCTGGCTCTACTTTAAAACCATGGAGACTTCGATGTTTTAATTGTTTATCATGAATCAATTTTGGCGCAACCGAGTAAGGTTCTCCAACTTGTACAATTTGAGTTGGTGGATTACAATGGTAGAGCAAAGAAGCCAAATCGCTAAATCCTTCCGTAGAAAATAATTGCTCGCTGTACAACTCACCATTCGGTTTGCGAAATTGAGTATGTCTCTTTTTGGGAAATTTTCCTAAACTATAATAATGCATGGTATCTATTTTAGATTGTATGATTGAAGCTAGGGATGAGGAAATAAATAATCTATCTACCTGACGGGTTCTTTAATTCCTCATCCCTTAAGATCAAAATAGTTGCCGTAGCAACTAAATTTCCATCAAATATAAAAAAAAGCTCATTGTGAAGTATTCACAATGAGCTTTTTTATGGATGATTTGCATCAATTAAGTTCTAAGACAAAATTATGAATTATGATTCCTCCAATCGCAGCGCCATTTTTTGAATCGCTTCCACGATATTATCTATGGAGTCTGGGTAATCTACATATCTCATATTGTTTTTATCTTTTCCCCAAATACTTATGGTGATTACTCTTTTTCGGGAACCATAGGCAACTGCGAGGCGTAAAGGAATTGGAGTAGGTTTATTCGCTTTTCGCTTTTGACACAGGGCATCTTCACAATCATACATGCGTTTGATTTCAAAAAACTTTTGAGTGATAATAAATTCAGCAAACGCTTCCAACTCATCTCTCGAAATAGTTTTTTTCGTCACCATCAAACCTTTGTTTACACTCTTAAATTCTTTGATCAATCGCCCTGAACTTTTGATATGAATATAATCTCTCAACACGGGATCTATTCCACCATAATATCCTCCACCAATTAATTCAATGCTGATGTAAGTTTCTTTTTCTTTCGGTTCATCTCTCTTTCTTCTTCGCCATTTTCTCTTTTTCTTCTTTTTGTTTTTCCCAAAAGTCCACCATTGATTTCGATTCTTTTTAGGATCGAGCTCTTCTACTAAAATGTCTGGAAGTTCATTGACAGGTTTGATAAAAGGAGCATCCTTCGTATCCACTCTGACAAAGTGGTATTGGTAAGTTCCTTTACTATTAGGTTGCTCAAATTCTAAGACTAAAACATTCTTAGTAATCTGCGCAATCTCAAATTTTTTGATGTGCTTAAAACTATAAAACAAATCACTTCCATTCAGGCTCCAAACACCTTTGTCAAATTTCCCATTCAAAAATTGATCATAAGTATAGTCATACTTGAAATGCAAAAAGTACTCATAATCTTTTTCTGCCTTGTGAAAAATGGTATTGGATTCGAGATGAAGGGCGTAAGTGTACCGCCATTTGGTTTCGATAATTTTTCGCTCGTCTACTTCTGGATAACCTGCTCCTACATCAGAAGTCTTCACTTCTACTTGTCCATTAAATGTTGCGTAACCAAATAAAAATACTGATAAAATTAGTATCAATTTTCTCATAGAAAACTTGTTCAATCGGGTTTGATCTAAAGTTTGTTTAACTTAAGTTGGGAGGATCTAAGTCTGTATAAAGTTGAATATCCTTTTTGATAAATTGAGCATTGAGAGGGGGAAAGCATAGCATCATTTTTAGTACCTGTTCAGCATGGGAGTAAAGTACAGGCGAATTTATTCGCCTAATAAATAATGGGCGAATGAATTCGCCCGTACTTTACTCCCATGCTGAATAGTTACCATTTTTAAACATTCAAAAATGATGCTATGTATTATTTTTTCAAAAAGAATAAAATTCAAATAATTCTAAATTAAAATTTAAATCCAGCAGTCAGAAGAATTCTTGTACTTGCTACATCATTGCTAATAAGTTGCTCTTCTGTTTGCCTACCTTCTGATAATAAATAAGGAAAATAGCCTTCCTTAATTTTGGAATATTTATAAGCAAAATCTATATAAAAGCTTTTTTCGCGAATTCCAAAACCTAGGCTATAAGCATTATTTGTAATATTACTATCTGCATAAGGTGTGCCACTTATCCCATATCCAGCTCTAAATCTTAAGTTTTCATGAGCGTATTCACCTCCAATTCTGAGGTTTACAGCAGATTTAAAAGAATTCCTTACTTGATCATTTAAGTCCATTTCAAAATCTCTATCTTCAATGCTGGTACTATTTGAAGTCAAATTAAAGTCAGAACCTGAATAATCCACATATTCTATATCAGCAGAAATAAATCCTTTTCGTTTAATCAAAACCGCAAAATTCGCCATAGCTCTCCAAGGAGTTTTTAACCTATATTCAAAATTTCCTGCAGGAGAATCTTCTGTAGTTGTAGCTGACCCACCTCCATCCGTATAATCATATCGTAACTGTGTAGAAAAATTATCAGTCAATCTAAAAGCAGTTGGTGTATGAATCGCAGCACCTACTCGGAACATTTGGCTAATTCTATAAATGAATCCAAGTTTTAAATTAATTCCAGTTCCTGAGGTAGAAATATTTTCTTGAAATAGAAGTTCATCAAAATAAATTACTGAACTATCGACGTCTCTTTCTTCATAAGTTTTCTCTTCATCATAGTTAATAAATGGAACACCAATCGTTGCTCCCACCATTATTTTTTCATCAAAATTACCTCCGACAGAAAAAACTAACTCGCTGTAAGAACCTCTTGTTTGGATAAATTGCTCTCGCTCAATTTCGTAACCGGGAGTAGTAAGTGCATCTTCAAAATCATTCGTATAAACATTGGGGTCGAATGAAGTAGGATAAATTGCCAAAGCGTTCTCTGCTAAAATCCCTTCGAACTCATCAAAAATTTCATCGTTGGCTAGTTCTGTAAATCGCTGAACTATGGAGCCTGAAGATTTCCCTCTAAAAACAAAATCCTGATTAAAAGATGCCAAACGGTTAAACCCAATTCCAAGATTAAATGTAGTCCATTTTGAATATTGCGGTCGATAATTTAAGATTATTCCAATATTAGCTAAGTTGAATTTAGCTAGACTTTCATCTATCGGTTCATTGCCAGTTCCTCGCTCCAACAAAGAAGTAACTTTTGAATTATACACTCCAGGCGTGATCACAAATTCATTGGTTCGAAAAGCTGCAATACCTGCAGGATTTGTACTCAAAACAGAATAGTCTGCCCCCAAGGCACCAATCCCTCCTCCTATTCCTACCGTTCGGGCTGTCCCTCCAACTTCCAAATTAGAATATCGCAATGCATCCGAAATAGTTTGCGCATGAATATTCATGGAAAATGATATAAAAATAAATAGAATAATATTTTTCATTGAGTTAACTTTTTTAATTTGGAAAATAGAATTGCCTCTCATCTTTAGTCTTGATGATTTTCGCATAAAAATAAAACAAAGTTTTTGAAATAAAGATTTAGGCTAGGTTAGGGCAAAGAAATGGGTGAATTTTTTACAAAACTCACCCAATCTTTTATTCTAAAGTATTTCTAAAAATACTGTGTTACTTAGTTTTTTCTTTTTCTAGAAGAGCTACCTGAAGATTTAGACTTAGAACTACTTCTTGAGCTACTGCTTCGAGTTCCGCTACTTCTAGAAGAGCTCCGTGAAGAACTTCGAGTACTACTGCTTCTTGATCTACTAGATCCACTACTTTTGGTACTACTACTTCTTCTTGAAGGTCGAGATGAACTTCGAGTGCTGCTGCCTCTTGAAGAACTACTTCGAGTACTACTTCGAGGATTAGTACCTCTTGTTTTAGTACTTCTTGTTGAAGATGATCTCGTTGCGCCATTTCGTGTAGAACTTGAGCCACGAGTTGCTTTAGTTCGAGTCCTTGGACGCGTTGTAGCAGTTTGACTTCGAGATGTCGAGCGAACTGCTTTCGTAGTTGTTCCACCTGTTGTCGTTCTTGTTCTCGTAGTTGCGATATTGTTTGACGAATTTGGTTTTGCGAAGAATTGCTGTCTCCCTGTATTTGTTCCAGAAGTTGCTCTTACACTACCTCCTTTCCTTGAGCCATAATAAGTATTAGTTGCAGTCGGAGCATTTCCATTTTGGATATTATTGGAAGCAAATCCATTTCCTCCCCAATAGGAAGGTGGGCAGTATGCATTATTAAATTGACTATTATATGGATTATTGAAACCACCTCCGTAACCACCTCCATAAGAATATGGACTGTAACCACCGTAGAAGTTGTTGTTATTAAACCTATTATTATTAAAACGATTCCATCTATTCTGTCTGTTCCATCTGTTATTTCCAAATCCATTTCCTACGTTAACGTAGATTGATGGTCTTGAGAAAAATGGATCATAATAAGGATTGAATTGATCATAAGCATAAGCATCTACAAATACAGGATCATAATATCCAAATCCTCGATTAGGTCGATTAAATCTACGGATGCGACTTGAATAATAATATCCACTATTTCTATTGTCTCTATAACGATCATCGTCTTGACTATTGTAATTATCATCCTCAGAATACTCTTCATATTCGTCGTACTCATCATCGTCATCGTCATCAGATGAACTTGAAGTAGCATAATAATCACTATCAGTATCTGGATTATAATAGATATCATCGTACTGAGCGAATGATGTGCTCACTATTCCAAAAAGGAAAATTGCTGTGAGATAAAGGGAAAATTTATTAGATTTCATATTGTAAAAATTTTTAAGATTGTAATTACCGAAACTCTCTTACAAGTTCGAACGTAATTTATTACTTTTGCACCTCTTTTTTAGTTAAAACAGTATTAAAGTTGAATTAGTTGAGTGTTAAAACTGTTAAAATCGCTGTTAAAATACATTCATTGAGACGAAAATGTCGATTCTACGTCACTTCTCAAATTCATATAACTTTTTTAAATAGAAAAATGTGTTTAAGTATCGCTGTTTTAGAGATATGTCTTTTTTCCAAAAAAAGTAAATACCTCTCCTAAAATAAGCATTTTATACTTAAACTCAAGTACACATAAATATATATAATTTTATCATGGCAAAAGAAATTA
>Ga0209712_10003696_pt1 | contig 12357 bp, 5 predicted proteins | sample ArcOceMetagenome_FD_187443 | JGI IMG/M metagenome (GOLD analysis project Ga0209712, IMG submission 187443) | Marine eukaryotic phytoplankton communities from Arctic Ocean - Arctic Ocean - Greenland ARC118M Metagenome (SPAdes) (version 2) | ecosystem: Environmental > Aquatic > Marine > Oceanic...
AAGAACAGGTGATTTGTCCAATGGAAGCGGACTCCATATTTTTTGAAGCGAATTGTAGTGTGCAATGTTGTATATATTCACAAACTTGTGTCGTTCTCCATTCCAAACCTGTGTCGTAAATGATCCAGCAACATAAACGTCGTGCGGCCCTGCTAAAGCCGCAGCTGTGATTTTCATACCTTTCGATAAGGCAGAGTTACACAACCCTTCGCCCACCTTCGAAAATGCAGTTCCATCATATTCCCCCACGCTGCAATAAGTAGTCTGACTATTCCGATCGGTAGTGTCAAATGCGCCCACTACGAGAAGTTCACCCCCTGCTTTTGATTCGTCCTTACCCTTACCGGAACCCGAATTAGCATTTAACGTTAATCCAGGAGCTTTCCATTCTTCAAAGGTATGGTTAACGAGAAGACAGTATACTTCTCCTCCGCTGTATGAATTGTAAAGACTTAGTTGGATACGTTGCTTTTCATCCCACTCTGTCTTCGTCAAATCTAATTCGGCAATATTGCAGAATGTATCCGCCACTGTGAATTTACCTGCAATGACGAGTTTAGATTTCTTAGAGTTGCTTGAGCCCACCATTGGTAAATCTATCTCAACTCTTGCCTTGGAAGATGGATGGTTCAAAATACTGTCTTCCATGTATTGGTACGATCGGATCAAGCTCGTCGGTTTTGCCTTTGGAAAAACTAGGTAAAAGAGTTCAGACGGTTTATATGAAGGAGGCGATGAAGAGTGTCTCCATAGTCCTTGACACAACATTACAGAACACAATGCAAAAAAGAGCGCACTGATTTTTATCAGTGTACTGGGTGTACCATATTTATATATCAATGGACTTTCTTCAGAGTCTTTGAAATCATGAGAAACCATCGCTTCTGAACATGTTATTTCTTGCGGTACTGGAGGATGAAGGAGTAAAGTTTGATCAGTGCCATATATCCCCTCGCTGAGAGCAGAAGTAACGGTGTACCGGTAGCCTTCATTACTATTGACATTGGTGCCGGAATTACTGACGGCGCCCACGGCATCAGCACGGGGTATGAGTGGGATACCCTCCTCGCTGCCAGGACCGCAACTAGAATATATGTTTTGAGTTTCCTCCATTCTTATTGTGCTTACTGAGTCTATCAGTTCGAGTTTTGGGGGGGGTGATTTTCAACACTTGAATGTTGTAGAATGAAAAATGCAATTGCACTGATGGATGATGCCTGATGCGATGCCTGATGGCTGGCTGGCTGTGAGATGTGGTGGTGATGGCATTTCGCATTTGGACAGATACAGAAGGGGTGTTCCACACCACCACGCTGAAGTGTGACGGAATCCCAGCTGTCAAACATATTGTTTTAGCATGATTGAGTGTCTGCTTCAAGAAGGACGTTGAACTTGAGGGTGATGTTTTTGATCTGCGACGTGTTGGGATCTTTGGTTTTTCAAATAAATGTGGGGTGGAGGGGGGGAGGTCAAATCAACCTCAAATTATTAACCCTAAAGGCCCGTTCGTAAAACTCTGGCATTTATTGCTCCCGAACGACAAATAATAAAGCTGCCACCAGCAACGAGTAAACAACAGTGCAGTTTAGAGTTTAAAAAGCACGGCAGTCTCTGCACAAACAGCATTCATTATCACCAACAGAGACGCAAACTTTGAACAGAGTAACACCTTGGTACAGCCGGATCGATTGTCTTGAAAATGTCAGAGGTGGAGATACTTCAACAAATCGATCGCTTGGTCAGCGCGTCTTCTCCATCAGATGCCATCTCCTCGCTCTCCACCATCACCCAATCGCTATCTCTCCAATCGAATAATAATCAAAATGAAACTGAGTCATCATCGGTATCGGTAGATGTAGATGGACGCAGAAAGGAAGTTCTCCAAGTGTTGAGAGTATTGGCAGAAAGTGAAGAGTTCATGACTGCGCTTTGTTCCCTCTTTTCAGAAAGTACCCTGTCTAGCATTCCCAATGTCATTGATGGCGGTGATGCTACAGCTTGTGAATTTCTTTCCGCTGTTCTTTCTTTTATGGATTCTAACGCTAACGCCATCCCCGGCAATGCCAATGTCAATGCTACCATCGCAGCGCGGTCAAGGGAACAATGGAAGTTTCAATCCAATGCCCAGCTCAAGAAATTTCTCGCCAACGGAAAACTCACTCATGCAATCCTTGACCTCCTCTCACACTCCACATCCACAAACAACTCTGCACAGAATGGAAATGGTAATGCTAGTAGCTCTAGAACAACCACACTCTACGCCAAAATATCCGCCATACAATCACTCTCTAAACTAACCTCCACCAACCCAACGCTAATCCACTCCCTAATCCTCTCCGCGCCCGATGGTCTCCACCGGATCATCGACCTTCTCAACCCCGCACCCATTGAAGAAGAATCAGTCCGAAATGAAGCTCTTTTACTATGCCGTATCATGGCGGAGACGAATGCTGGGAGTGCGAGGCTGATGATTTTTGGTGAAGCTTATGAAAAAGTGTTTGATATTGCCATGGATGATGGTGTCGGTTATGCCGTGAGGGGGGATTGTTTGAAGCTTTGTATTGAGATGACGAGGCAGGATGAGATGGGAAGTGATGTTTTTTTGGGAAATGGGATGTTGGTTAGGAATCTGATCAGGTTTTTGGATTTGAGGATGGGTAAGAATTTTGCTAGTCCAGAGCAGGAGTTGCATGGGGACGGTGATGATTTGGATGATATTTTGAATTCGTCCAAGGGTGGAAATGATGACGGAGGTAACGAGAAGAAGAAAAAGGCAAAGGTACCATTTCTGACTGAGGAGGAGGGAGAAGTGACAATGCTCGCTTTGGAATTTTTGAGGGTTTTGATTGTTGGGGATGAAAGTGGAGAAGTTGGCAGTGTCAAAATGCAAGCACGGCAAAAGACTGTACTGGCACATAATGATCTGTCACGGTTCTTAATTGATATGGCGCTATATACACTCCCTCCACCAGATTCACCACGCCATGTATACGTTAGCGCCGTTCCGACGTTGCATGTTCAAATGCGGGCATTAGACGTCATATCTGTCCTTGCCTTGGGATCAGGAGAGGAATCTCAGCAACTTATTCTTTCCAGAAGGGGTATTTATCTCAATGCCGGTGTATTAGATCGAGTCATGTACCTCATTTGTACGGGGGATGGTGCAAACCGCGGATCTGAACTCGATGGCGGAGCGAACAAAATCAGCATGCATTGTTTGGGAGTATTGAGGTGTTTGTTGAGTGCCAAGGAGGCTAGCATGATGATGATGCACACGCTTGCTCCGCCGCCACCGGAGGATGATGACGCAATGGCCATGCCTTTGGGTGTGCCTGTCGTTCAAAAGCTAGTAAACACTCTCGGCGAAAATTTGCACGTGTTGTTAAGTGCTGACATCAGGAAGGAATTGAAGGTCGAGGATAAAACGAGGATTTCAAGGATGATCATCGGCGCAGCGGGGGCACTGGGTATCTTTTTTACCAATGGTGCGGGAGAGACAACTAGGGAGATGATACTTCGTGTGCCGATGCCCCCTCCACCACCGTCACCTGTCACTTCAGAGTCGGAAAGTGGAAGCGTTTCAGCAGAGATGGATACGCCGCCGCCATCTTTGATGGAATGTGTTATATCATATATTGAGTTTTGCTCCAATGATTTGGAGATCTTGTCCGAGTCGAGCGATGTAGTTGCTGCTCTTTTGAGGCTCGTCATTGAATGGGTACCATCTACACCAAAGGTTATCTCCGAATTGCTCTCGAGTGCCAGTAGTATCTCGTTGGGCGTGTTACTCCAGCACAAATATAAAAAGAACGTCCCTCCAACTACTCAGGCCCTTTCAGCGATGCTACTTGGTTTATGCATGGACAACATGAAGGCCAACGATGAGATGGGAGGATGGTCTATTTCAAGTATCATGAATTTAATTAATGTAGGTTTGGGTATAGGAAAGTATACTCAGCTTTTGGAGAGTTTAAAAACGTTCATGGTAAATAACGATGACGACAATAAAGGTGTCGGACCCTGGGCGTGTTGTTTGGTCGAGCGTTCTCATTTTATGCAATGGTACAAAGATGCAGTGAATTTAGTTCGAAAAAGAACGGTTCAAGAACTCACCATATCGAATGGGAACGATAGCGACTCAGAAATGGAAGATGTCGGGCAGGTGGACGAAACACGCAACAGAGATGCCAAGGCTATGAAGAAGCTCGTATCACAACAAACCATGGAAATCGATGCACTGCACTCCAAACTTGCTGAGGCAGAGGAGTCATTGTTAGTTCAATCTACCGAGGCAAAAACTCTAAAGAAGAGACTAGAGTCAAACCCATCACAATTAGATGACCTGATGAATGAATGCACTTCCAAAATATCCGAACTTGAAATTCAGAATCGTTCTCTCTCATCCAAGTTATCTTCACAAGAAAATGATTTCAAGGAAATCATAAGCCAGAAGGACACTGCTGCGTCGCAACTGCACAAAGATCTAGAGCAAGCATGTGGAGAAGTCAGCACTTTGATTGAAGACAAGAAAGTTATGCAAGAAGAAGTTGCAGGGCTCACCTCTGCCTACACCACTCTAGAAGGCGAATTTAATAGAGTCTCGTCACAAATTGGACCATCTAGCCAAACCAATGGAGATACCACTAGTGAAGGTTCCATGCCAATGTTCGCATCCCAGATGATGAAGGATGAAAATGCCAAGTTAAAGAACAACATGCGAGCAGCAAATGACTGGATGAAGGAGGCAGTAAAGAGACATGATGACTTGAGTAAGCGAAATATCGCCCTTGAAGAAGAGTTGAAGACGGCACGAGCATCGAGCAACGACGCCTCTCGAGCTGCAATTGACCTAGCGAGTGTAAATCTATCACTATCCGCATCTGAGCGACAAGTAGCAGACGTAAAATCAGACCGTGAGCATTTGAGATCTAATATAGAATCATTGGAAAAGAAATTGGCACTTGCTGAAATAAAAGAATACCAAAATACCGTCAACATAAAAGCCAATGACAATATTGCCAAATTATCAACTCAAATAGAAGAGATGAAACACGAAATGGCAACCGATAGCAAGCAGTATGCAGCGTCCGTAGCTGGTCTCGAACAAAGTCTAGTATCGAAGGATCAAATTATTTCAGCGCTGGAGACACGCATAAACGAGGCAGAATCCAAATTGAAATTGTCCCAAACTCAATCTCAAGGACAAAAAGAGAGCAACGACGAAAAAATCAAACTTCAGGGCGAGATAAATAAATTGTCTGCGGCTAACAAGTCGGCACAGGATTGGATGTCAACAGCGGTTAAGCGCCATAACTCTTTGAAGGTACAGGTTCAAGATTTACAAAGATCCAATAGTAACCTTCAATCTGAACTTGAGAAGCAAGATACATCGCATCCCGAAACAGCCAAGTTACAGAAGGACATCGAAGATATCTCAAGAGAAAGAGACAGAGCTCGTAACCAGATGGTCGAACTTGAGGCAACACTCATTGACCTTCAAACTTCTGAAGAAAAGAAGGCAGCTGAAACTAGTAAGGAACTGGATGGTTTGAGCGCACAGTTGATTGAGCGCCAACAAGAAATCCAGGTGGTCACGGAGAAATTGGCTGTTGCTGAGAGCAAATTTACTTCAGAGCGTCAACAGCTTCTTGATGACCGGAGCAAGTCACAAAGTTCTCTTAGGGAGAAAGAAAATGAAGTTGAATTGTTGACCGAGGAACTGAATAATGCAAAACGCGAATCGGAGCTATCTGGTTCTGAATTTGATGAACAGAATGCCACTGTATCTCAACTGATTACAGAACGTCAAGTTCTTCAAGATGAAAATGAAATTCTCATCAGTCAGAAAGAAGAGCACTTGGCGGCCATTGAAGATATGAAGAATCGTTTAACTGAATTTCACTCATGGACAGAAACCGCTCAGCAACGCATTGGCGAGCTTGAGATGGAAAAGGAAACTTCAGAATCTAGAATCCAAGAACTCGAGCTGGAATTCAAATCAACAAAAGCACTACTCGAACAAACTCAATCTCAGTTGGAACACACGCAAGAATTGAAAGATAGTGGGTCGATTCAAGTTGGCGGCGAAGGTACCGATGAAAATGAGCTAAAAGCAGATCTATCAGCTGCCCGTGAGGAAATTTCCAACTTTCATTCCGAAAGAATGGCATCAGAAATCAGAATCAAAGATCTAGAGGAATGTGCACAGGCTGTGGAGGGTCAATTCGACGACGTCCAACTGAAGTTACAAACATCAAAGGATGAATATGACGCTTTGAAGGAAATTTCAGACACAGAAGAAGCTGAACTGAAAAGATTATGGGCAGAGGTTTCTGATGCACGTCAGCGTATCGCAGATCTTGAAGATGAAAAGGCTGCCTCTCATGGCAAAATTAAGGAGCTCGAACAGAACAGAGTGAATACTAAGGACGAGTGCGAAGATCTTCGAGTAGCTTTGCAAAATTCGGAGGACGAACTTGATGCTCTTAACGAGAACATGGGGTTGGATGAGTCGACACTCGAGAACTTCAAACTTCAGCTCTCTACAGCCGAACAAAAATACACGGAACTCGAGAATGAGTTTGAGATATCTCAGAACCAGGTGCGGGAATTAGAAGCCGAGAGAGAAGCGTCTACCACAAGAATCCAAGAATTGACGCAGAGTGAAGGGCCGCAGTTGGCAAATGAAACTTCTATCATCAACGAAAGAGAGTTAGATATATTGAGATCCAATATTTCCAATCTGGAAATGCAGCTGAGCGACTTTGACGGTAGAAATAGAGCTCTTGCAGAAGAAAACAAAGCTCTAGAGCAAATTAATACGGATTTACGTGGAAAAGCTGAGCTTCTAGATGAAGTCGAAGAAAATCTCTTCGAAAAGGAACAAGAAGGCACAGAACTTGCAGCAGCTCTTTCAATGGCAAGAAAAGAGACAACAGAGTTGCAAGAAGAATGCGAAACGGCTATCGCCTCATGGAAGGGTGAGTTTCTATGCAGTTCACTCATATTTCCTTTTGATAATACTAACATTGTCCTGCTGTAGAAAAATCCGACGATCTTGAAGCCGAAATCGCTAGGCTCGAGACTGTGTTTACAGGTCAGCAAGAAGAAGCAAAGCAAGCAATTTTACTATGGGAGGAGCGTTGCTCTTTGCTGGAAGGCCAGATTGCTAACTTAGGCGATGTAGAACAGCTCGAAGAATTCAAAATACAACTTTCCGTTTTGCAGGAGGATCTCTCTGCAAAAGATGCTATGCTTGACGAAATCAAGGCCGACGTACAAATTGAAAAAAATAATGTTGAGATGCTATCGAAAGAAAAATCCGAATCGGAAAACATTTTTAAAAGACATATTGATGAATTGGAAGTTGCTGTCCAAGAGCATGTAACTGCGAACGAACAGTTACAGGATGAATTGGAAACTAAAGAAGACGTACTTACTGAGACCGAGCAGCAAATTGAAGTCTTAACAAAAGAGCTTGTTGATAGCAGTGCCCAGTCGGAAGAAGTTGTAGTCCAGTGGCAAGGTACGCCGATCATATTTGCTATCAGTTTCATTTATTCGTACAAAGTTATGATTTTATTAATAGCTCATTGTTACTAAACCTTGTACAGAAAATACCGAAGAGCTTGAACATAATATCGCTGACCTCGAAACAACCCTTAGTGAGCAGAGAGCACAGGCTACTGTTGCTATTGAGCAGTGGGAATCTAGATGCAATGGCTTCAGTGAGCAAATTCAAAATTTAATGGAAGAAGCAGACAATGAAACTTTGCAGCAAATTGAAGAGCTAAAACTCGAGGTTGCAGAAAAGGAGAAACAAATGCAAGAACACCAAACTGAAAGGGGTGCTTTGATCAAAGCAAATGAATCACTAACGACTTCTGTTGAGGATCTTCATGCTAAGAATGCGGCACTAGAAAATTCTCTATGCACAGAAAGAAACAAAGTTGATGGAATAGATAAGACATGCAAGGAACTCCAAATCTGCATTGACGAGTTGAAAGAAGAGTTGTTACAAAGTCGGGAAGCAAAGGAGGAAGTAGCGCAGGCATACAAAGCGCGGGAAGAGGGGCAGGCGGAGAAAATGAGTAGTATTTTGGATGAAAAGTCTCGATTGCAGGAAGCTGTCCATATGAGCGAGGGGGAAATAAATGAATTTAAGATGATCATTGGTCATCTTGAAGTTGAACTCGCTGAAGCAAATGATGCGCTTCAGTCTCTTGTTACCGACGAGGTGACAGTGAGAGCGACGGAAAAAGCAGCTACGGCTTTACGTTCTCAGATCAAAGGAATGAGGGACAAGCAAATATTTGACCATCAAGCCTTTTCAAATGAGAAGGATGCTCGACTTGCGGCTGAAGATGAAGTCCACCGATTAAAGGCAGATCTTGGTTTATTGGCGAAAGCAAGCGGCAGTGTAGAGGGCAAGGAAGAACAGATTCAAATGATGACTTCGAAGGCCGCTGCTGAAATTATGCATCAGGAAAGGCAAGAAATTGAAGACTTGCAGAGAAGTTTAGAACATGTGATGAACGAATTGAAATCATCTAAACTGAAAGAGCGCGATGCTGAAGATCGGGCAGCAAATTCCCGCATGCATGCTTCTGTTTGTGAGCAGGAACTTGTATCAACTACAGCTGATATTGACTTTCTTCGACAGTCTCTGGATGAAGGAAGACAATCCGAATCGGAAATGCAATCTTTGCTAGAGAATCGTATTCAGGTCCTCGAAGATGATCGTCAAAGATTGATGAATACTAACCGAGCCGATGTTGAAGCCACCAAAGCTGAACTATCCAATATTATCGTTGAAAGAGACCAATTGATTTATGCGTTGAATGAAAGTGAAAAAGCGAATTCAACTCTTGTTTACTCAACAACTGTAAATGACGATAAGAACAATCAAGCTTCGATTGAGGCGGAGCTCTCAAAGGTACGCATGGAAAATGCTCAACTTCTATCAGCCACTTCAAAATCTGCGGCTCAAACAGAGAGACGCATTAGAAATGCCCTTGCTGGTGAATCGTCGATCGTTGAAGATTGCATTAAATCTGAAAATAAACGCCGCGAAGAAGCGGAACGATCACTTGAAACCCTCAATCAGCAATATGATGACATGTCAAAGGAGCAAGAAAGAATCAAAACAAGCAACGACGAACTGATAACAAAACTCAAGAACTTCGAAGCAAATAATGTAGAAGATGACATGAAGCGTATCCAAGCAGATTTTTCACGCCTAGAAGTAGAAAAGATGACGCTCGAGTCGAAGCTAAACGAGACTGTTTCAAAATCAACATCAAATATTACAAAGCTGGAGGAAAAGTGCAGAGTAGCAGAGGCCGAGATTCGAAAACTCAAAAGTGCAGAGCATAAGGAGGCTGCCTTGGCTGCCGAAGTCGCTAAAATGAGAGAAGAAATCTCAGGAAGAAATAGTAGTGTAAGCGCTGCCACGACCTTTGATGACATGACAGAGCGAAAGGGTCCAGATATTGATCCAGGCGACCAACTAGACTTGATACGTGAATTGCAAAGTGAAATGTCTCAGGAGAGAGATATGTATCAAGATCTTTTATCTGAGCACGAGGATTTGCTTGCACTACTCGCTCAGCAAGATTGCGAGAAGAAGTGTCTTCAGCAAGCGTTGACAGATGCAGACGGCAAGGATGCCGTTGAAAGGGCAATTTTGGCAGCAGAAGAGAAAGTAGTTCAGCAATTTGGTAAATACGTCCAAATCAAGTAATATGGTAGATCGCTTGATTCAAGATACATTTCGCAGAATTCAAATTTCTGTGACGACCAGTTCGAAATCTTTAGTAAGGATACTTTTTATGACTTCTACAGTACGTGTATAACACGTGAAGTTGTTGAAATTGGTAAAAACAATTTGGTTTGCACAAGATTCATTTGCAAAAATTGTCCATAACCAAAGGAATGAAGCCAATCATGCTCAATGCATCCACTTCGGAATAGCAATTTGATGGCAATGCTCTCGTTATGTCTCGACGATTGTTGAGGAGGAAGATTGTCCGCCCATCTTGAACCGCTAGTGGCTCCAATTTCGCGAAAAGGCATTTGTGGAGATGACGTACATTTACTTTTAAATTCAGGAAAACCAAGTTGCAAAACAAAATAAGCACTCCTGCTGGCTAAAGAGCGATTTTGTCACAAATAGCATTAATGACCCGTGTGAAAGTATTTTCTTCGCATTGTACACATAGCTAGCTCTAGGGATAAGCTTCGCTAAAGATAAGTTGCGCCTCCAGAATCAGCAGCATGGGTTGAACTGTGGATAATACGATACATTGATAAAAAATCAATATGCAACCTATAAATTACCTACAAATGTATGCTTCAAGTCAGGGAAAGACTCAAATACCTGATAAGTTTCGTGTTCTCTTCCAACTCTTTTTCCATTTCGATTATTTGACCATCCCGACGCTGCAAGTCTAGCGCCAAGTCTTGGTCTGAAAGATGCTGCTTCTCTTCGTCATGACATTCTTCGGAGTAACTCTCTTCAGAGAACAGCTTATTTTCGAGTTGTATTTTCTCAAGCAGTTCCTTTTCCTCCTGGAAAGACTTTTGCAGTTCGTCCTCAAGATCCCTTATTTCTTGAAGGTATTTGGCTAATTCTGTCTCTGAAGTGTTGATTTCATTGTACGCATCGTTCAGGACCTGATCGGAGTTTTCGCGAAGAAGATTTAATTCTGCCTGTATTTCACATGAATTACAGTTGCACTCGGAACAAGAGAGTGATATTGAAGAGGGTGGTGGCGTTATCGAGAGCTGAGGATCAGAATCGTCAAGTTCGCTACACTGGCTCATTGATTCGCAACCAATCGTGGTGCCACTACTACCCTGTTGCTTCATAGTACCACGCATAGTAATGCGTTGATGGAAATTTTCGGAAACAATTCTTTTGACATGAAAGAGTGAAAGTTAGGTACTCTTACTTCAATTGATCTTCAAGCGTCGTTTTAATATTTTTAGACTGTGGTGGTCACAAACGGGGGCATAATCTGAGAGAAAATGAAAAACAAACCTGGCTTGATTCACGGACTTTGGGGCTAATTCCATATGCTATCCCGTGTATCCAAGCCAGCAGGCAGAATGCTGGCATGATTCACGGACTTTGGGGCTAATTGCATATGCTATCCCGTGGATCCAATGTCTGTTTCAAACGACCTAATGTTATTTTGGTCGTAAAACCGAAAATCTGCATATGTCAAATTTTTCTGGAGTACGAGGAGTCAGTCTTCGGCTAAACTTTGTCTTTGGGGGTTGTGACTTGTATCTTCAGATAAAGCAAGAAACATGAAGAACCGTACAAATAGCCTTTGCTCGTGGAATGATAAAGCAAGAAATATGAAGAACCGTGCAAATAGCCTTTGCTTATGGAATGATAATGATTATGGTGGGGGCACCAGTAGTACAATTGCTACATCATCCTCCTCGATCTCCTGCTGGTCTTGCTGCTGCTGTACTAACGGCAAACACATATCTTCCACGACTCCTCAATCGCCACTCCTCACTTGGCATGTACAACAACTCATAGTTACAAGAAACGAGGTTAAACTCGCCATAGAACGAAGTTGGAAAGAGGCTGAATCTATGAAAAATGAGTGCTCCTCAAAGATTGAGAAAATAAAGAAGCTGCGTGAAATGATTAATGCTAGCAAAGCAAGGAAGCATATTGTTTTAGTTTTAGTTGCTCGCCTTGAAGAAAGAATTGTCTCCCTACGTGAACGTAAAGCGAAGAAGGAAAAAGGAAAGTTATTGTGCGAATTCATTGAAACGGGAAGAAAGGAAGAAGATGGAATCCGTTTTAGTACAATTAAGAATATGACGAAATCTGCAACGCATACTATTATCAATAGTACTCGAAACGGAAAGGAGAGCATAAGAAATGAAGAATTGAGGAATGTTGAAAATCTTTTGAAGAAATTGTCCCGTGATAGAACAATTATGGCAATGGAAATATCTCTAGAAGAAAGTCGAGAAGTATTACAGAATCTACGAGAAAAAATCTGGTTAGAATTCCGTCAAAGGAATATGATCATGTCACCCTGCTCTATTAATAGGAGAAGAAAAACCATATCCCACTGTGCACGCAGCACAGTGATTTTTGAGTGAACTTAGGTGTACTAGTGTAGTGATTATTTTATCTAAAACTGCTTTATTAAAAATACTTGTTGTTCATGCAACTTTTCGATGAAAGGCTGAGAACCAGGAGAAATAGGGGCTAGGAAATCCCCATCAAGTTTTGGCACCCTATAAATAGGTGCCTCTAACAACCATTCGCCAATACGAAAAGTAGGCAAGAGCCATTTTCCAGGTTGGATTGAATTAGAAGAAGAA
>Ga0209712_10003697_pt1 | contig 12356 bp, 10 predicted proteins | sample ArcOceMetagenome_FD_187443 | JGI IMG/M metagenome (GOLD analysis project Ga0209712, IMG submission 187443) | Marine eukaryotic phytoplankton communities from Arctic Ocean - Arctic Ocean - Greenland ARC118M Metagenome (SPAdes) (version 2) | ecosystem: Environmental > Aquatic > Marine > Oceanic...
CGATGACCTTAGAGGATTTCGCTAATGAAACTGCTTCTGAATCACCTGCGCCAGGGGGAGGTTCTATTTCTGCTTATGTAGGTGTTTTAGGAGTTTCCCTAGGAACAATGGTAGCCAATCTTTCGGCTCATAAAAGAGGATGGGATCACAGATGGGAAGAGTTTAGTTTTTGGGCCGTGAAAGGGATTGAGTTAAAAGAGGAATTAATGGCGCTAGTAGATGAAGATACCAATGCCTTTAATAAAATCATGGAAGCATTTGGTTTGCCTAAAGGTAATGAAGACGAGATGCGTTCAAGGAATCAAGCTATTCAGTCGGCTACTAAGTATGCCATAGAAATTCCGTTTCAAGTAGCTAAAGCTTGTCTGAAATCTATGGAAGTAATGGAAGCTATGGCTCAGTTCGGAAACCCTAACTCAATTACAGATGCAGGGGTAGGAGCTATGTGCGCTAGAACAGGAGTGCTGGGAGCTATAATGAATGTTAAAATTAACGCAGGAGATTTGGATGATAAGACATTTGTAAATAGTATTTTATCTGATTGCTCTGATATGGAAGATAGATCTCATGAAATAGAAGAGAAAATCAGAAAGCTAGTAGATCAAAAGATAACGGGTTAAAATTTCAGCACGATTCCGGCAGATATTCGCCATGTTTTAAAAGCGTTTTTCCCCGAAATAGTCTGAGCGCTTCCTAAAAAGACACCGAGTTTTTCTTTAATCTGATGGTAAATGACTCCGCCTATTTTTGCTGAATTAAATCCGAGTTCACGGAATGATTCTGCTTTATTTTCTCCCATCCCTCGGTAGTCTTTACCTCCGTTAGCTTGAGTTTTGTCAAACCACACATCGAGGTACCATTTACTTTTATAGAATCCTAGTTTTATGGAAGCTACTGAGTTATCAGGAGTAGGCTCAGCTACTAAGTTATAGCCATATCTGCCACTTATAAAAAGGCTATTCTTAAACGTGATTTGTGCTATTGTCCTGAACCCGATAGATCTAGTTTGCTGTCCTATGGCTGCGCTGGTTTCTGTATTATAGTTAGTTAATGGATGACTCCCTCCAATAGCCGCTATTCCTGTTAGCTTAATGTTTTTAGAAATATTAAAATGATTACCTACCTTAAAAAATACAGTGCCATCTTGTGGTGTCCCGTTCACCAAAGGAATATTAACAGCGTAGCTAAGTCGTTTGTTTAGTTGATGCTTAAAATAAACTGAAGCCGTAAAATAGGTAACCCCAAACTCTAAATTTCGGTTCCATAAGTAATAGATGTCTGCGGTTTCATAGCTTCCAGAAAGAGCGAGTACTTTTGATTTTGGGGCATCTAAGAAGCCATCTATAATTCCTTGAGAATGCGCAGAAGCTACCATTAAAATTAACCATGAAATTAAGAAGACTCTCATGTTGTTAAGTACAAAAAACCATAGAGAATCCCTACAGCAGAATAGTGGTGCTTGTTAAGATTTAAATAGATGATAGTGAGGGCACTTTTTTTGTCTGAATTTACGTACTATTAGTGTGTGAATGCTCAGGCCGCCATATCATGGAGAAATAGGTTAGACAAAATTTTATATTTCTTTCCTTTCCAGCTTCTGTTCTTGCAGTTGAAAAGAAATTATTTGTTATTAAGTTTTTGGCTTTTACTATTCGCTTTTGTTCTAGACGGCATAGGTTCCAAATACGGTATTTCACATTTATTTTTATACCCTGAATATAGAGGGTGTAATGACAGTATAGCCTATTGTCTTTTAGGTTTTTCCATAGGAGGTTTCATTGTTAGTTATAACCTATATACCTATATTATTCATAGTCATAGGTTTCCGTTTTTAGCTACTCTAGATAAGCCTCTTTATAAATTTTCTATCAATAACTTTATCATCCCGCTAACATTTATTTTAGTGTATTCCTGGTCTAGTTATCAATTTCAGGTAGATAAAGAGCTCGTCCCTCAAAAAGAGGCCTTCTTTAATCTATTGTCATTTACTTTAGGAGTATTTCTGATGGCTGGGTTTAGTTTCGTCTACTTCAGGTTGACTAATAAAAACATCCGATTTTTCACAGATAAGCTTGGAGAGGAAGGTAAAGAGGAGTCTCTTGCTTCTTCAGCGTTGCAAAAATCGAGCTCTTGGGAAGATCTCGAGAAAAGAACTGAGGATTGGCGCGTAGATACGTATATGTTTAGCTTCAGGAGAGTTCTTTTAGCTAGAAGTATTAAGCACTACCCAAGAGAGGTGTTAGAGAAAGTTTTAGCCCAGCATCACGTAAATGCTTCGTTTTTTGAGCTTATGATAATTATTTCATTTATTCTGGTTGGGTTGTTCAGAGAGCATCGGGTATTCGAAATTCCAGCAGCGTCATCGGCTGTTTTATTCTTTACAGTGTTAGTTATGCTTTTTAGTGCTATTTACAGCTGGATTAAAGGATGGACCTTTCCGTTAATCATATCCATGATTTTAATCATAAACTTCAGTCCAGTTCTTACAAGCTCTTTTAATTTAGAAACAAGGGTTTATGGGTTAGATTATTCAGGTGAAAAAGAGGACTATAATTCTGAAGTTTTAAAAAATTCTATAACTCCTGATGATTATGACAGAAGTCTTAAAATTCAAATTAAATCATTAGACAATTGGAAATCTAAAGTTTCCAAAGGAATGAATAAAAAGCCTAAGCTAGTTATACTCTCAGTGAGTGGCGGAGGCTTAAGGTCTGCCTTATGGACTATGAAGAGTGTTTTGACAGCTGATAGCGCTATGAATGGAGAGCTGCTGAATAACACTCATCTCATAACTGGTAGTTCAGGAGGAATGATTGGAGCTAGTTATATGAGAGAGCTGGTAAGAGAAAATGGGCTGGATTATTCTGAGTTGAGTGCTGAACCTTGCTTTGATGATATTTCTAGAGACATTTTAAACCCTATGATTTTAGCCATGGCTACCCATGATTTAGCATTAAGGTATCGAAAAGCTGAGGTAGATGGTGAGTATCATCTAATGGATAGAGCGTATTCATTTGAGAGAAAATTAAATATTAATACATCTAATAGGCTGAATAAAAAACTTTCGGATTTTGTGGAGCCAGAGTTTGAGTCTAGAATTCCTACGATGATTTTTTCTCCCACTATAAATTTAGATGGGCGAAGGCTTATTGTTGGAGCTCAGGATTTTTCATTTCTCTGTCTAACAGAAGAGGGGGAGCTCCAAGAGAATGTATGTTATACCAAGCTATTTAAGGATAGAGACCCCTTCAATACAGAATTTACTTCTGTGTTAAGAATGAATGCTACTTTTCCTTACGTGTTGCCTGCTAGTACATTGCCTACATCACGGTTAGTTAAAGTCGCAGATGCTGGTCTAAGAGATAATTTCGGTCTAAGGGTATCCTTTAATTATATAAATGAGTTAAAAGAATGGATAGAGCTAAACACTAGCGGAGTGGTCCTAGTGGAGGTGAGAGATACGAGGAAAAACGCAGAGAAGAAACCGTCACCTAAAATGCTGTTAAGTGAGTTAACATCACCGCTGGGAGGCGTGTATTCTAATGTCATTAGGACACAAGACTATGACAATGAACTTCAGTTAGACCTTTTAAGAAAATCCTTATCAGTTCCTATACACAGGATTCCATTTGAGTTAGAGTTAGCGAATGAAAAGAGGGTAACCTTGAGCTGGCACTTAACTAAATTTGAAAAAGAGTCTGTTCTTTCCGGGGTCAAAACAGAGAGTTTCTTGAGCTCATTAAATGAGTTGAAAGTTTTGATAAATGACAATTAGCTATTTATTCCTATCCTAATGAACAGAACACTTTAAACATGAGTTCTAACACAGGTGAAGGTGACGCTCCTGAAAAAGTGACTGAGATCGCTACAAGAAAAACAGAAGGGAAGTTGTGTTTAGTAAAATCTAAGTAAGGTATGGAGAAGATGAAGCTAGATAAGAATTTCAGGTTTTCTTAATGCCTTTACGGAAGTATTTAAATTCTAGTAGGGGTCTAAAGTGAAGAGCAGATCATGAAGGAACTGCGCGGGAGGCAAGTATGTTGATAAAAGAGGCTTTAGAGATCTTTCTTGGGGTGTTAAAGGAAGTACTTATTGTAAGCGTACTGAAGGTGATCTACTGAGCTTAATGCACTATTGGTTTTGAGTCTCCGAAGAAAAGTAAAATGGAAGAACTGAACAAGTGATTAGGTGATTGGTTGTCTATGTGATTAGACTCTATGCTTATCAGCAAGTTTAATGTGGCAGATACAGTATTAGAACTCATGACTGATTTCTGATCTAAAGAAATAGTACGAACTAAAAAAGCCCCATCACTTGATGGGGCTTTAAGTATTTTAATAGAGAGGGTATTAAGCCTTCTTTATAAATCTTTTCTTTTCCTTTATTCTAGCAGACTTACCAGTTCTTTCTCTCTGGTAGAATATTCTAGCTCTTCTAACACGACCTTTCTTAGTGATCTTTACATCATCGATAAAAGGACTGTTCAACGGGAAGATTCTTTCTACACCAATTCCACCAGAAATTTTTCTAACAGTAAAAGTCTCGTTCGTTCCAGAACCCCTCTTTTGTATTACTATTCCCTGAAATTGCTGGATTCTTTCTTTACTACCTTCCTTAATTTTATAACTAACGATGACAGTATCTCCTGCACTGAATTCTGGTAAATCGTTAGCTTCCACTAACTTCTTCGAAACTTCTCTTAAGATATCCATAATAATACTTTTTGTTCAAAAAATTGAGGCTGCAAATTTACAAATAATATTCAGATAACATCTTTTCTGAACACATTTTTTAAAGTTTTATCTGAAGGCCAAAATTAATATCTAACCCAGAGTAATTCGTAGATTGAATACGGAGCTCATCAAATTGTTTAGATGATGCTATTCTCAATCTTGGATTAACTCTTACACTTATTCTTTGTGTTATATTTCTGTTAATAGTGAATCCCATCTGATAGTGCCACAGCGATTTGTTAACTAGAGATTTATCTAGTTCAAGAGAGCTGATAACCCCTGAGAGCTCGTTCAAAACATCTCCAGTACTATTCAATTGATGATTATAAATAATGCCTGCCGAAAATCCAGCATCAAACCTAGAGCCTCTGAATAAATCATAGCCTACACTAAAAGGAATTTGTAAATAATCGATTTGATTCGTTAAGCCCGAAGTAATTTCTTCTTCTTTCTCTACCAGTGAAGTGACATATTCTTGCCCCACAAAAACTTCTGTAGGGTTTCCATCGATTATAACCACTTCATATAAATCGACATAGCTCCCTATTTCCTCTTCAGTCCGAGAAATGGTAGATACACTATAGCTTTGACTCATGCGCTCAATTCCAGTGCCTAAAGAGAATTTTAATCTTCCTAATTCTCGGCTCGTAAAGACACCCAGATAATTAGATTTAGAGTTCATTGTAGTGGCTCGCTGCACATCAGCATTTTGTGATGAGGAATTAAGGCTGTTAGAGTAATTCCCATAACCAGATGCTATTCCTATAGACCAGAACTTTTTGTCCGATCCAATCTCGAAAGGATTGCCGTTATGAATTTCTGTAGGAGTGTTTCCTAATTCTGAGTCCAATTCGCTATAAACTTTATCCAATTCTATAAGCTCATTCGAAGCATCTATAGTTTTATGAAAATCATATGTAATCGAACTCTCTTGTGTTAAGTCTTCTTCAGCCGAAAATCTAGGATGTGTTAATTCTGGAGCTGTTTCTAAACTGTTTAAATTGGATTGGGTGTTGCTATGACTATATTTATCTGTAGGCTTAACCTCCTTCGACTTTCTGTTGGAACCCTCGATTGTTTTAGAGCTCTCCCTTGTCGTTATTTCGTTTTTAGAATTTGATTCAGAGTGTAACTGCGGCTTTTGTGTTTTGATTAGTTGGATTGCAGTAATTTCATTAGTTATGGAGTAGTCATTTTGTTTGGCTTTCTTGTCAGTGCTCTCTGAAGAAAAGACATCTGAGTTCCTTGCTTCTGTGATTACTTCCTTAGAGTAGTTTGATTGACTGTTTATTACTAAGTCCCCATTGGGAGCAGGACTCTTGTGAGCAAGCAACTCTGAAGGGTTAGGCTCTAGTTCTTGAATAGTATCATCTTCTATGGATTCTAAATCACAATCATCTTTGGTGTTTATAGCCTTAGAAGTAGAAGTAGTTTGTTCCAATGAATTATTTAAGCTTAATAAGCCAGTATTATGCCCTTCAGAGTCGAGCGAGACCTCATTGGACCCCTTATGTGCATTTTGAAAAACCAGAGATGAAGTAATAACTAAAACACTAACAGAAGCAGTGATAATGGCTATTGAAAAAAGAGCCTTTCTATAAATAATGGATCTCACCTCTTTAACTAATCCATTCTTAACGCTTTGTGCTGGATGCACTTGAACGTTTCCTAGATTGTCTCTGAATATATTGTCTATTTTTTCATTCATGACTAGAATACTTTAATTTGTTCGTTGGTATTAGGCACTGGAATCGGTTCAATTTTCTTTTGTAATATTTTACGTGCTCTAGAGAGCTGGCTCTTTGATGTATTGGGTGAGATGCCTAAGAATTCGGAAATCTCCAAGTGAGTCAAGTTCTCAAAAACGTAAAGATTAAAAATGGTTCTGTAACCATCAGGTAATTCTTGAACCATTTTCAGCAGTTTTGCTTCAGTAATGGCTAGTTCAGATTTGTACCCTTCAATAGATTTGTTTTCGCTGTCTGGATCTACTATTTCTAGTTCATAGTCAGAGAAAACGTATCGGTAGTTTTTCTTGCAATAATTAATTGCGTTATTTATCATTATTCTCTTGGCCCATGTGTAAAAAGAAAAACCACTTTCTATATCATAAGTTTTTCTGGCCTTATAAATCTTAATAAACCCTTCCTGTAGCATGTCCTCAGCATCGGCACGGTCCCTAGAAAACCTCAAGCATACCCCCATAAGAGCAGAGCTATACTGGTCGTATAACTTTTGAAAGGCGATGTTATTGCCTCTCACGAACTTATGTAGTAACTGGTTAGGAGTCATTTTTGTAATGAATAACACTCTGCTTGCAGCTTGCTTTTAATCAAAAGCATCAATAAAGTCTAAATTAAACAAAATACGTTTAAGTATGTAGTTTGCCCGGCAGTTTAATCCTCTCCTTCTAATAGGTCTGGCCTCAATTGTTTAGTCCTTTCTAAAGCTTGATTTTCCTGCCATTCTTGGATTTTTTTAAAATCCCCGCTTCTAAGTACCTCAGGAACTTTCCATCCGTTATAATCAGCAGGTCTGGTATATACAGGAGGAGCCAATAGATTATCTTGGAAAGAATCTGTTAATGCGCTGGTCTCATCATTTAATACACCAGGTAATAGTCTTATTATAGAATCTGTTAATACAGCAGCAGCAAGTTCACCTCCAGAAAGCACATAATCTCCTATAGATAGCTCCATGGTAATAATGTTCTCTCTGAGTCTATGATCTATTCCTTTATAATGCCCACAGATGATAATTAAGTTTTTCTTTAGAGATAAATGGTTCGCCTTGGTCTGCTTAAGCTGCTCTCCGTCTGGAGTCATGTAAATGACCTCATCGTAGTTTCGTTCTTTTTGCAGCGATTTCACACAGTCTAAAATAGGTTGGATAGTCATCACCATGCCAGCGGATCCCCCGAAGGAATAGTCGTCTACTTTTCTGTGCTTATCTGTTGAAAAAGAGCGTATATCATGCACGTGGATTTCACACAGTTTTTTTTCTTGAGCGCGTTGCAATATAGAGTCACTAAAAGGACCCTCTAAAAGTTTGGGTAATATGGTAAGGATGTCTAATCTCACGTTGTTAGAATTGGGGTTGGTTAGGTTTGTTGTCTAAAATAATTTCTATTTCCTCCATGACCTGAGCATTTATTTTAGTCTTCAGTTCAGAAGCTTTCAGGTTTTCTTCGAGTTGGTATTCTTTAGAAGCACCTAAAATCACAGTACTTACATTTTTATTTTTTAGGCACCAAGAAACACCGAGCTGGGGCAGAGACATTCCTAAATTTTTTGCTAAAGCATCTAGCTTATCGATTTTATTGAAATTTTCTTCTACCAAGAGAATTTCGGCTAACCAACCGAGCTCTTCTCTTTTTAATCTAAAGTCTTTAGCGTGCTTCCCCTTATATTTTCCTGTAAGGAATCCACTTGCCAGAGGACTCCATATAGTAGTTCCTAATCCTACTGTTTTATATACTTGGCTAAACTCTACCTCCACTTTTCTTCTCACAAGCATGTTGTATTGAGGCTGTTCCATAGTAGGCCCTATGAGATTATACCTTTCTGCTACCATGTGTGCTTCCATAATTTCCTGAGCGCTCCATTCACTGGTTCCCCAATAAAGGATTTTTCCTTGTTGAATTAAGTTATGCATGCTCCACACTGTTTCAGTAATAGGAGTCTCTTTATCTGGCCGGTGACAAAAGTATAAATCCAAGTAATCCACTTTCATTCTCTTCATAGCCTGTTCACAAGCTTCTACTATGTGCTTGCGGTGAAGACCTCTCTGAGTAGGTAGTTTCCCGCCCGCACCAAAGAAAACTTTAGAGGAAAGGATATAAGAATCTCTACTCCAGTTTTTTTTAGAAAGAATATCTCCCATAACTTTTTCTGAATCCCCGTTGGCATAGATTTCAGCATTATCGAAGAAGTTTACCCCTGCTTCATAAGCCATGTCCATAAGCTTCTCCGATGTATTGTCTCCTATTTGATTCCCAAAGGTAATCCAAGAGCCAAATGACAATTCGCTTACTTGTAGGCCAGACTTTCCTAATCTTCTATATTCCATAAATAGTGGTATTGAAGGGCTAAATTATGGTATAAATTAATTGCCTGTTGTGTTTTCAAATTAAAGGTTAACAAGTTTTAGTGAAACGCTAAATCGACTCGCATATCGAAGCTTAATTTCGCATTTACATGCGAAAAAGTTTTTTCAGAGATAAGTATTTTAATCTACTCTTTTTTAGTTCTGTTTTTTTTATGATGAGCTTCACCACACCTCTGGCTGAGCTTACGGATTATATAGAATTGTTCTCGAGTAAAAGTTGGATAGGAGTAGTAATAGCCATGTTTACCGCAGGGGCTCTGTTGAGCAGGTTTTTTAGCGGAAGAATGGCAGACAGAATAGGGAGAGTGCCTGTAATGATGATCGGAACTTTAGTTACCGCTATAAGTGGTTGTCTATATGTATTTACGACTACTATGGGGCTGCTTTTGCTATTAAGGTTTTTTCATGGGCTTAGTACCGGATGGAGACCAGTAGGAACTACAGCCTATTTAAGTGATATAATCCCAACTAATAGAAGGGGAGAAGCTTTGGGGTTTTTAGGGATTGCAGGCAGCACGGGGAGCGCTATAGGTCCTTGGGTAGGTAGCTTTATTAAAGAAGAATATTCTTTTGAGTTAATGTTTGTTGTAGCTAGTTTGTTTGGTGTGGTAGCATTATTATTAACAGCGCTTTTACCTGAGTCATTAGAAAATCCTGAAAAATTCAAATGGAAGTTTTTAAAGCTAAGTGATGGTGATTTAGTGGCTAAAAGTGCTTACCCAGCATTAATAGCTATTACCTTAGATACATACAGTTTCGGGACCATTTTAACAGTTTCTCCTGATTTTGTTTCAGAATTGGGTTACTCTTACAAAGGTGGTTTTCTGTTGGTTGTAGTCTTGAGTTCTATTGTATCTAGATTTTTCTCTGGTAAGGCAGCGGATAAGATGAATAAAGTGAAACTTCTTCAAGCTGGAATATTACTTAGTGTTTTATCCTTAGTATTAATGGGTTTTAGTCACTCATTTGAAATGATAACGCTAGCGGGGGTAATATATGGAATTAGTATCGGTGTCACTCGTCCTACTATCTTCGCTTGGACTGCAGATTTAGCTGTAAAGGGAAAGTTAGCATTGGCGTTGTCTACTATGCTAATAGGGTTAGAGCTAGGTATTTTTCTAGGTGCTTTTGTCAGCGGTTTAATTTTTAATGGGGACATTTCCCGAATTTATCTATCTTATTGGATAGCGGCTGGTGTAAGTCTATCAGCTGCAGTTTATTTGAGAGGAAAAAGGAGTTTGGCTTAAGAATTGTCATTTATATTGAGCATGAGGAAATTATTAAATACTATCGTTTTTTTATTTGTTATAGGTTTATCGGATTCTTCTGCACAGAAATATAAAAGTGCAGCAGGTGTGCGGATGGATGGCCAAATGTTTGGAATAACCTATTCTCAAAGGGTTTTTAATGCTCTGACTGCCGAAGGAAATCTTGATTTTAGAAATCAGGAAGTTAAAATATCGGCATTAGGTAAATACCATAAACCCATTCTGGGTAAATCGTTAACTATTTTTATAGGAGGTGGTTACCATCTGGGTAGCTTTAAGAAGTACGGCAGTTTTTCTGGATTGGATTTGACTGTAGGTGTTGAACATAAGATTTTATTAATTCCGTTTTCTGTAGGTTTCGAAATAAATCCATCGATTCATATTATGGGTAGCCATCCTAATTGGTACACCTTTCAATCTGTTTTTTCGGTTAAGTACGTTATCATTAAGGATAAAGAAGGTTACTTCAGCAAGAGTCAGCAACGGCAAAGAGAAAAAACCAGAAGAAAAAGGCTCAGAGGCCGCCTTCAATCTAAATATGAGAGACAAGATGAGCTATAAACACCCAACAAATGTCTGTTTGTAATGTGCTCAAGTACAATTGACTATGTCTGAAATTCAGAAGTATGTTTATGTCATTGACTTTCATTTCAATAACACCTCCAAACTTACATGTTGTAAGCTGCTTTTGTTAAAGAGAAGAACCGATAAAACGAAACTTTCCGGTGAAGATCTTATTCTTAGGGATAAGGAGGAGGATTACTTTAAGAGCTGTTTTATTGCTTTTGGTTTCCGTCAAGAGAGTTAACGAAGAGTAAGTTGTCTTCTTATCACGGGAGAGGGAATTTTAAAGAAGACGAGGCAGTTAAAATTGAAGAAGTAGAAGGCTCTATTCAAAAAATAGAGAGCATTTTTTTTTGCGGCTCAAACTATTGAAATAACTACTCCTTCAGAAATTTTAATAGAAGATAAAGCAGAAATAATTATTCCCTAAAAAGGACAACAACTTAACAGGACTAATTCATCCCATAAAAACTTTTAAAAATGAAAAAAATATTACTCGTTTTACTTTCTTTCTCAGCAGTTAATTTTGCTTTTGGTCAAGATTTGTTTAGCAAAGACTTTAAGGAAATCAAAGACAAAAAAAATCAAAGTGTTTTAGTCGTAGCTGAAGTTGATAGTACTTGGAGAAGTGGTGGTCTGTTGGGGTTTAACGCTTCTCAGACTTTACTGAGTAACTGGTCGGCAGGTGGCCAAAGTTCTATTACAGGAACAGCTTATGTGAATTTGTTTAGGAATTACACCAAGAATTCTTGGACTTGGGATAATACGCTAGACCTTTCTTATGGATTATTGAACAATGGTATTATTGAAGGAAGTAATGTTAAAATTGATGATAAAATTGACTTTGCTTCTAAGGCAGGTCGAAAAGCTACTGGTGATTGGTATTACTCTGCATTAGTAAACTTCAGAAGTCAATTTGCCCCAGGGTATGAGGTTATAGAAGGAGCTGAAAATAGGAGTAATAAAATTTCTGATTTCTTAGCACCTGCTTTTGCTTTAGTCTCCATAGGTATGGATTATAAACCAAATGGTAATTTCTCAGTTTATATCTCTCCGTTTACGGCTAAAAATACGATTGTAAATGAAGCGAACTCTAACCTTAGATCTAACTATGGTTTTGGAACAGATGAATTAGAACAAGCAGTAAGATTTGAGTTAGGTGGATATGCTAAAATAGCTTACAAAAGAAAATTAGCTGAAAACGCAGAGTGGCAAACCAAAATTGACTTGTTTTCAAACTACTTGCAAAACCCTCAAAATGTAGATGTTAACTGGGAGAATTTAATCGCTGTGAAATTCGCGAAGTATTTTAATGTGAACTTTATTCTTCAGATGGTTTATGATGACGACATTAAAATTCAGTTAAACGAATATGATGATGCAGGAGATATAACGAGCGCTAAAAGCGCTCCTAGACTTCAGGTAAGACAAGTATTCGGATTGGGATTTAGCTATAAGTTCTAAAACAAACTTATTTATGCGATAAATTCTTCAGGGAAATTTACCAAATAAACCTTTTTTACGGCCCTAGTAACGGCAGTATATAACCATCTTATGATTTCTATTTTACTCTCCATGTTTCGCATTCCAGAACCATCTATAAACACGGTGTCCCATTGTCCTCCTTGTGACTTGTGACAGGTTATGGCGTATGCGAATTTTAATTGCAACGCGTTAAAGTGAG
>Ga0209712_10003698_pt1 | contig 12354 bp, 13 predicted proteins | sample ArcOceMetagenome_FD_187443 | JGI IMG/M metagenome (GOLD analysis project Ga0209712, IMG submission 187443) | Marine eukaryotic phytoplankton communities from Arctic Ocean - Arctic Ocean - Greenland ARC118M Metagenome (SPAdes) (version 2) | ecosystem: Environmental > Aquatic > Marine > Oceanic...
GCCCAAAGATATGATTCGCGTCATGAGAATATCCAGCATCTTTCGGTCAATTGTGAAAAGAAGTGGCGAAGTACTACTTGCCATCGTTGGGCCGCTTGCCCTTAGTATTGAGTTCATTGCACATTTTGAAATACTCAGGGAGATTTGCCACTAGTGTATTGGATACACTGCCCAGCAAAAATATTACAAATACCGATCTGAAACAATCAAGACCAAAGTCGATTCTGAAAGGATCCATGCGCGCGAGTGGAGCTCATTCTCATTCAGCGCCTACGCAAGGTGTTGGTGATTGGAGGGCTTTGAAAGCTGCCGGTGTGCATGTTGTGAAAGAAAAAGATTCATGTGAAGATAATTGATAAATTCTATTTTGAATATTCAAAACATGTACTGCGATTTAAATCCGTTTGTGTGTTCACTTGCAGTTGTGGCTGCAGTAATAGAAAATTCAATGAGGTCAAAGGTCTCATTGTCTTCGCAATTTCAAATTCCCACTGAATTTGACGCTTACATCTTTGACAGAGTCCAAGGCAATGACCAACCGTATGAGTAAGAGTATCACCCTCGTCATAGGGTGCTGAAGATCCTCCATCAATGGCGCTGTGAAGGACGACGACCCCATCGGTTCCAGGAGCTCTTGAATAAGACTCGGGTAATTGAGCCCATCCAAGAAGTCCTCCACCAGGACTATTGAACCAAATTGTATTTAGAACTTCAGCACCTCCTTTTCTGGTTGCGGACTTCATTCGCTATTCATCCCTCCCGCCATAAGCCGTCGTCCACCATTTTCTGTTCTGCGACTTTATCACGCCTGCAAGGAGGGTAAAGGAAAATCCAGTCGAACCACCTGCGTGCGCGGCATTGAGGATGTCAAATTGCCTCTGCTCATTGCCATTCGCTTCGTTTTTGCTTGGAATTAAAGGATGTGCAAGGCGAATAAAAAATGGATTTTCCATACTACTACAACGAGTTGAATAGGAGAAGGACATGGAAAAAAACTCCACATCAGTCGGAGTCGGAGCCAACATACCATTTATTTTCTCACACGTACGTGGCTTTTGGTGGCCTTCGGAAGATCGAGAGAGAAAACTACCTCCCTCCCTCCTCAGGCATCATTATTTTTTAGATCAGTCTGAAAATAACACTAACGCGTACAACTTTCAAAACATGCAATTCGCAATGAATATCTTCGATCGTGTCCTCTCCAGCATGACTGGGTGGACATGTGAAAATGTGGTGGGAGCGGAGGCTCGCCACATCCTACAGGACGTCGCACCTGGATTGAGCCAGGTTGACGAGTCCGAAAGCCACAGGCAGACCATTGGGAGGTCTCCTGCTAGGTACGTTGTTGCTTCCTTTTAAAACGTTGTTTTATTTTACATTCTACGATTCTAACACATTCATTCATTCAATCAGCCGCGTCAAATGGGAGCCGAATCGCAAAAATGCAGACCTTGTAAAGGCGCAGATTATTGCTATTCCTCTCGGCCGTGATGCTGACGAGATCTGGTTCTACCACAACCATGTTCCAGCTCCGGTTTCTTCGTCTATTCCTTCTCGTCCATCCAAGGGAATTTTGAAGATGACGCACCTTCCTCCAAAGGTCAATTCGTTGTCCTTTGCACAGATTTATTGTGACAAAGGCAACGATTTAATGGAGAATCTTTTCATGTCCAAGAGAGACGCTGACGATCTTGATAATTGTCTTGATCATCTTCGTCCTCCTGTGAAAAGACGCCGTCTTCTTGAGAAGAAGGCCCCCGAGATGCACAGGCTCAAGGTGTTTCACCATGAAGTCATGGGAAAAAAATCCAAGCTTCGTAGGCGCATCAGGGGGTCTCAGGCTTCCAGGATTAAGCGAAAGAACAAGGTACATGCATGGCGAATGAAAGCTGTAACCATTCTTGATGCTTCTGCTCCTCCTTCTGTCGATCCAGCACCACCAGCGGTCGACCAGGATGAGCTCCTCGGATCCGGATACGAACAGTGTGCATCTACTGGGCGCATAATTCGTTTTTCAAGACGTCAAAGAGCCAAGCAAGCTTTTGCATGAACTCCAACCTCCAAACTCCAAACTTGCGTTGGTAAGAAAGCCTTGTGTTGTATCGTGTACCCTAAGGTGTTTTCTGTTGATGGAAGAGACATTTTATATGTCATGTATTACCGGCACTTTACCGTCTCACACATCTTTACGTTTTGTTCACTTTTAGCTGGTACTACAGTTTCTGATACGGTTCTGGTTCTGTTTCTGGTACGGTACGGTTCCTAGTATGAATTTTTGCTGGTGGGATGTATGCTGGTACGGTTGCTGACGCTGATGGGGTGAATGGTAGTTGTATGCTGGTACTGATACGGTTCTTGCACGTGTGGAAAGTTTCTGGTACTTTTGCTGCTGGTGGGGCGATCTGGTTGCTGTTATATGTTCTCGTTATATTGAAAAGAAAAACAAAAGAAAAATGGTGACCTGTGTCAGGGAAGAAGAAGCCCTTATGAAGCATTCTCAGCCGGGTTCTTGTGAAGGCATGATTTGAAGCATTGTCAAACCCGGAACGGTGTGGCGCACCAAAATGTCCGGAGGGGAGGAAGAAGCCCTTATGAAGCATTCTCAGCCGGGTTCTTGTGAAGGCATGATTTGAAGCATTGTCAAACCTGGAACGGCGACGGCCAGAACGTTCTAACCCACTAACCTGGTTTTCTTTATTTCATTCCTTATTTTTTTCTTCAGGTTGCTGGTGTGTATTTTCGCTGGTGGGGTGTCTCTTGTAGTGGTAGCTGGATGGTGGTACACTTGCTGGTACGGTTGCTGGGAAAAGAAAACAAAAGAAAATGGTGACCTGTGTCAGGTAAGAAGAAGCCCTTATGAAGCATTCTCAGCCAGGTTCTTGTGACGGCATGATCTGAAGCATGTCTAAACCTGGAACGGCCCTCGGACGAGCCATAATCTCCATTGTGTTGTATTGCTCCTTTCCTTCTTTTCTTCTTCACTTTTAGCTCTACAGGTGATACGGTTGGTGATAAGGTCGTGGTACTTGTATGTTATTTCAGTCAGTGGTGTGATTATAGGTGGTACGTTGGTGGTCCAATCATGTTATGTTCTCTTGCTCCTCTGGTACGGTCATGGTCTGTTCTTTCGTTGGTGGGGTGATTGGGATGGGCTGTAAATTTGATGCTGGTACAAAAAAAAACAATATGCCGATGATGAAGGAAGCCAATGTATATGTCGACTGACCAATTTAGCAAGTATATTGAATAGCTCGGCCCCACTTGCTGATGCAGCACACATGGGGGGACGCAAAAAACCCGTGTGAGTGGGGCAATTTCGATTTCCGTAATCGGAGGTTCGTCAACCTTCTTGTCGAACTATTCAAACAAAAATACTGCTCAATGTTAGCTCGCATTCCACGGTGGATCTCGGAGGTCCCGGTCTATGTGAGATGTCTTGTCGTGGCAGACCGGCTTACGGTACCTTTTGGTACTTAACTGTAAGCTCACAACACTTTTGAGGACACGTGCTTGGTTGCTGGACCCTATTTCGTTACTTGACAAGGTGTGCCGTTGACCTTTCCCTGTTCCGTTTCTGAAAAGTAAGTTTTTCTTCGTTCAAAGTCATTCCACACGTTTAAAACTCACAATACCCTGCTCATATATTAATAACAGCACTTGACCCATCTGGAGCCTATTTGGGTATTGCATTATCGTCTGAAGCTACAGATTCAAAGCGAGCACATGCACAATGTCGTTACTGGATGGATCTAATTTTAATTTACCCTGCTTTACAGCAAATGATTCTCTCCGAGTAGGACTCGATTTCATTTGGTGGTCCTCTCTTTCTCGTTCGTAGAGGTCCTTCGCCCGCTTCAGCAACAGCAAGTACAGCAAAGCACACGATGATGACTTCTGGCACCGGCACATTATGCAAGCGCTCATCGTGAAACGCAATGCAGTAATCACCAACATTCTCAAACCATTATTTGCCGCAATGTCAAAGCCAAGGGTATTAATCAGTCCATTCTGAAAGATGATATTATTAAATGCTGCCTCCTTATCATCAAACTTTTCAGCAAACTCCGTCTTCACCGTCCTCTCAAACGTAGCCCGTCCTACCCCCTATACGAGCACGAATGTCGTCAACTTCCATCCATCTGCATTACTATTGGACTGAAAGGTAGTAGGACGAGCAGTTGCAAAAGTTAATGGATACATCATCAGCATGTGCATGTCTTAACAATAGTTGTGGTTCTTGTATTGGCAGCAACTGTGAATATGTCTGTTCATTGAACTGCGTTAGAGTAAGCAACGCCTGTTTCGTGCCCGCATTAGACGTTTGTGCTTGTATATAATTTTTTACCAGATGGCGTTGTATTTGCATTCGTTTTCGTCTTTGCGCTTGTATTTTCGGGTGTAAAATGTTGCTTACTGTACTTGGGTAGAATAATTGGAATGAATTCTGCTGCCTTTGGAACAGGCAAAGTGTCAGGAGGATACAGTTCTGCAATCTGCGATCCGAGACCTTTCGCAAGATATCAATTTTCTAGATTGCCATCATCGTTTTCAGTCACTATAACGTTCCTCCAGGTGCAACCCGAACAACCCAAAATTTACTATAAATCCTCCGTTTCCTAACTGTTCATGAACCGCACGATGTTCCGTACAATTAACTTTCCGTTTGGTCCATCCTTGTGCTATTTTGCCGTTTGACCAAAGTTGTTGAATGATCGTAAAATGTACTCGCATTGTTCACTAATGTTCCTACAGTCATATCGAAAATAGAAAGATCTTTCCCCCAGAACTATATCCCGCAACAGAAGGTTTTACGGTGTAGAATGCTTAAACATTTGCATTCGCTTGCTGGACTCGAGGATCACCCCTTGAAAACCTCATGAAACTATCAAAGTTCAATAGGTTAATCCATTCAAAAAGTGTGCACCCCTGTGTGCTGTGTGTGGGATGATTGTTCGATAGAATTAAATGGTGGTAAGCAAACGGCCAGCAGATGTTCAAAATTCAAGTTGGCTCAATTAATTCTTCATATCGATTCAACTGGACTCACCATCGGTTTTGCATAAATATTTGATCCAAGACCATTCCATGCGGTCGGTACCTGGTACCCTTACTTTTGCATCCATGGTATACTTTACTTTACATTCGCCAATCTCCTTTCATCAGCTGAATCTTGCTCGTTCGCAATAGCATAATTAAAATTATTGGCCTTTACTTTGACCGAGTGATGCTCCCCAGTCAAATCGTAAATCTTGACAGGAAAGCGCCATCATTTAAATCAGCGCCAAGGGTTCCAATTCGACCATTGAATGCTTGGCTGGCTAAAGATTGGAGCTCGACAATCTCAACTTTTGTGCCCTTTCTTGAGATGAGAATAATTATATGTTTTCTTTCTGGTAGCAACAACAAAGAAGCTCTTTAACACTTTTCGGAACTCGTCTAGACCTGACAAGCGGAAATACTATGAGAGAATATTTACATCTTTCTTTAGGTCTTCGATTACCGTTGTAAAATATCCCTCGCAGGCATTCTGAAAGACATTTTTTCCACAAAAGCATTTCCATTGCGATTGATACATTAATTGTGCAATGACTATCCGTACGCCAGATGAAGGCACACGTATTTCCTGCCTTATTCAAGTGCAAGGCATCGATTTTTAGAATTGGCGTAGGAAGGGGGGATCGGATCATCGTTGGCGTTGGAGCAGTTGCAAAACTGTTAATGGATACAGACCCTTCCCTTCACAACCTATCGTGTATATTGAATATTCAAACCACTTAACTCATTATTACAGAAACTCAAATTATTACACAACAACCGCAACGTCGTTACAAACAATATTGAATAACGAACAAAGAAATATTTCGCCAAACACCTTCAATGTCACCTAGAAATATAGATGACAAGCATGATCGATTATGTTCAACCAGCGAATCGCTTGGAAGCTTCTCTACAGACACCTCCCATACCCATTGCCATTGTTCCAAAATGAGCCACGAACGAAATCACGGACCTCCAAATACTGCACCAATGAATAACGATTCAGGTGCAAACATTGCATTATCATCTTTTGCACTGGCTACAAATCGAACCTTAGCTTTGTAGACGACAAGCTTCAGCCGTGGAAGAAAGAAGACGAAGATTGCGGTACATGGCAAATGGAAGATTTTGGCGAAAACAAAAGTACCTGGAGAATGAAGGAGAATGGTCTAACGTCAACGTTGGGACATGTAGAACCGGCAGAAGAACTTGAGCTGAACAGTCACTTCGTCTTCGAGAATTCATATCGAAGGCTACTTATCTCGAATCCAAACATGATGTACATGTTTCGTCTTACTGTTGCTCCACTACTGGAAATTGATGTGATGGCCTGGTTATGCTTGTCATATATGACAGGAGAAATGCCGATTTCATCGAAGGAGGAAATGATAGAGGCGAACAACAGCGAGCTCCTCGAGTCGATGCAATATATTGATACGCGTGTTTTGATAGACGAAGCATACGAAGAAGCGATGGATTACATTCCATTTGATCACTGGGCTTACAACTTGGCGTCTGATAGGTACGAAGAATATATCCAAGAATCGTATTCCTATCAGCTGAGGTTGATTGTTCGGGATATGAAAGACGCGAATTATCCAATCAGCTTAGGCGACATGAACGGGCTAAACGAATTAGGGAAAGAGCTAATGCGCATGGGGACCACTGATGCGAGAACCCACCAATTACTTCAGGATTGCGACGAGGATGCAAAGAAATGAAAGACATTTCGCGATTCTGATCCGTCGCCTTTTCGCTCTATCTTGACTGGTATGGGCTCGGTTCCTTTGAAGGGCAAATGGCTAGAGATTGACAACGAAGGAAACCCAAATGCTCCTATCGAAACAAGTAATGCCTAATTTCGTTGCCATTTTTCTGTTGCATGAATTTGATGCCGCTTCCATACTTCAGTTCCAAATTTCAACATGCATTCATGCCATCCATAGGCTACTTGTTCTCGACACCAGAGAATCAATTATTCAGTTGGTACTTTTTGAGTTTGCTTTATCAGCTAAAACATGGAACTTTTATCACGTCAAATAGAGCTGACATATCTTATAATGATGAAGCGATCCAAGAGTGGTATGGTGAGACTCACGAGGTAGTGTTTTTGAAAGGAACTACTCGTAGGACGTTGATTTTTGAGTGAGGTTTTCTACCTCTAATAGAGGTCATCAAGGCATCGTCGTCGTCAATGACAGACGTGCCCGTGGTTGATTGTTCTGTTGTGTTTTGGCTGGGTTTGACCAGCCAATCCTCTTCAACTCTCTCAAGTTCACTTGTCAAGTAGTGTGTCTGGTTTAGGTCCCAACGTGTGACGGGAAGATGCAGATGATGATTGAGAATGCGACCATGAAAGTTCAAAATAAAAGGATGCGCAAGACGAGAAAAAGACGGACTTTTCAATTTGGAGCTATGGACTTTCACTCCCTGCACGAATGTGGATGGCGCTGAGCAGTTGGAGATAAAGAAACACTTCTTTATGAAAGGATGATGCCTATCTCAATGATGTCTTCGCTCATCAGTTGGATCTAGTGAGTCGCCGACGCGTCCACTTTCCAGTCAACTCATGCATTAGTAATGGTCAACTTATACGAGGCAGGGGTGAAACGATTGATTATCCAAGGACATGCCAAGGGATCAACTGTGAATCAGTTGCAGGGACATTTCGGCGTCAAGTCAAAGCATCTCCAGACACTTTATGGAACGATTGAAACTACCATGAAAGAATTAGACCAGTGTGAAGTGTGAGGGGTTACAACAGATCAGGTGGTGAAGACTCAGAGCCTGGCAAAGAAAGCGTCGGAAAAGAGAGTTTCAGAAGGATTTGATGTGTTTCAGATGGTACATACAGATGAACATGGTGACAATGATAATACAAATGCTGATGATGTACATCCACAAGAGCAAATAAAGGTAGATGCCGATCCAGGTGAAGAAAGTACTGGTGGACATGGAATTGATACTGTAGAAGATCACTTTCAGGAATCGTTACATGAACATGAACATGAAGAAGAAGAAGAACGTGATTGCCGTCATTCTCACCGGATAAACAGTATGTTCTTCGTTTCGATGGTGGGTGAAGGGGAAATCCAGGAACGTCTGGGTCGGGAATTGTCCTATTTGATTCTGAACCAGGGCCAGAAGTATGGTTCGCATTTGAATACCTTGGAGAGACAACCAAAAACTTTGCATAATATAGTGCACGCTTGTCGGGGCTGCAGTTTGCAAGTGCTATGGGCATTAAACGCCTAGTTGCTGAAGGAGATTCTACTTTAGTAGTCAAGCAGGTGCCTGGTGAATACGCCGTGTTAATGAATTATTAACACTTCTTTTGGTACAAAACTTGCATTGCCTATATTTTAAAATTAATGTGTTTTCTGCTGCTTAGCAGGTGTAGATGGCATGGAAGTATGCACTGCATTCTGTTTCGCACCTTTGTTTGATGATATAGTTAAAAAATGAGAACTTTTTGCGATGAGAGTGTCAATAACGGTAAAAATCACGGTTATTTTGAAAATGTAATTTAAAATTTCAAACCTTCCACACTCGCAGCACTCCGCATCTTGAACCGTTTGGGCAATCACTAGTACCCTGATAGATGAATCATCTCAAAGTACATACGTGTACGGGGATATGATTGTAGGGCTGCGTTCGTAAAACTTAACACGCTAGAGCCAAATCTCGGTAGGAAGGTAAATGAAAAGAAAAAGTTGCTTCACATTTGCATTCATTTAGACCCGTAAGAGCTGGGATAGATACCATAAAAATGCTTTCACAGGATTCATAGTGTCTATCTGTTGTTTGGGACATGCGATTTATATGTGAAGTGCAAGTCGACAACACATCAACACAACGACACGACGATACGACGATACGACGACACAACTATCATCGTTCTTAGTACACGTAGTATATCATCTGTCTTACTTCTTTTTGTTTATTTGAGATGACGAAGATTGTCATTTCATTGTTATAGATTAATATAGTTGTAATTATAATTTGACTTATTGTATTAAAGATACAGTGTATGTATATCTGCTGTACATATGAAAGGAGTACACGGAAGTCTAGTTCTGCTTTCACAAATTTGCTTCCCAAGCCTTTTTCTTTGACATGAGAGTTTCTGGCTTGTAACGTCTGTTTGCAGGAATTGCTCGTTGCTTACATTCTTCAATCAGTTCAGCAGTACTCATTTGATCCCAACGACTGCACATTAAATCATCCTCAGATGTAGAAGATACGTCATCACCTGAATTGATATCATTTGCTGGGGAGTCGTCAGGAATACTATTGATGTTGTCGTCCGCATCATCTTTATCATCCGTGCTGTTGCCCTTATCATTATCCTCGTCATCGTCCTCCTCGCTACTGCTGTCCTCGTCATCTGGAATATTGCTGTCTTCCGCATCTTTCTCGTCATCTTTGTTGTCGTCCTCGTCTTCGTCTTCGCTACTGCCTTCCTCGTCCTCGCTAATGCTGTCCTCGTCCTCATCTTCTAACTTATTCGAATCGAAAGAAGCCTCTTCCTCCGATGCCGATTCATTGAAGGGGCTATTGAGATTTTCGAATATCTCATCAGCAGAATGATCATCATTGTCATGGTGTGAATGGTCCTCCTCCTCTTGAGACAAGGAATCATCAGTGTCATCACTAGAGTTGTTGAAGACAAATCCGTATTCTTCATCGGAGTCGTATTCAAAACAGGTTGGTTCAAACGCTTCCCCGCCATTTATTCTCGTAATATCATCAATGAAATTTTGATGAAGTGATGGGGAGAGGGATGTGAAGCATGACAGTAATAGATCCTCCCTTTGAGGCGCACTGACCAACTTGATCTGTTCATCTAAAAATGTGCACTTCCTTGCATCGGCTCGTTTCATGATGCTTGTATTTTTCACATTGCTGATGTCTCCACTTTGAAGGAGCGATAAGCGACGATCGTGCTCTGCTGTCCAGTGCTTCTCAGCTGGAGTCCATTTATTTTTTACCTTTTCCCATTGCTTCAGCAAAGATTCTTTGTTTCCTTTGGGTTTTGTCTTGGCACCGGGATTCTTCCACTCAATACAGGCTTTTAGGTCCTCATTTTTTGATGGCGTTCCCGCTTCCATGATCGCAAGTGCCTTGCCAACGACTTTGTTGCGTGCTAAGATTTTCTTCTTTTTCTTAATCATTTGTACTGCCTTCTTCGCCATACCCTTGCGTTCAATTGCAATTAGCATATCATCACAGTTCATCGCTGCACCACCGCCTGTGATTTTAAAGAAGCGTCCTGCTGTGTTTGCTTTTGCGAGAAGATCCTGCCGTTCTCTTGTATTTGGATAAGTTAGTGTGCTGCATCTGATATCAAGTTGTTCCTCCCTGCGATCAATCATCTTTGATGCCAGCTTTGCATTTTTAAAGCCGAGGTCCGAGAGATTGTGATGCGCTTTGAGATTGCATTCTTCAATTGAAAGAATGAGCTCATCGTAGGCACTGGTAACACCTTCCTCGGGCGCAAGAAGCAGGTCTTCCTGCAATCTGTGAAGATGGGCCGAAAGCTCAACATTGTTCATGGGACGTCCAGGCGATTGAGCAAGATCAAGATCGCCAAGGACTCTTCTACATTTTGGGTCATGTAATGCATTGCGTGTAAATGGGCAGTAACCACAAGCTGTGGCAGTTAACTTGGTTGCAGTGCCCTTGGTATGTCGGCGCCCGGAGTAATGTATAACCTTGGCTGCTGCCGCAGACAAGAACTTGTCTCCTCCCCATGCGTTATACGTCTGATCTTTAGGACCTCCAAGTTCGAGAGGAAGAATTTGTCTCTTTGCTACTCTGCAAATGGCATCATTCCATAAGTTTGGCGGTTGGGGTGCCATACCACGGAAGGGTACTCCCGTCTTTTGCTGTTCAGACAGAAACATTTTAGGGTGTGCATACACAGGAGGATGTTGCACACCTGATGGTTGAATGATCGAGCAGCAATAATCCAAGAGTGGTGCCGAAAGAAACTAGACGAAGCTAGATTGAAGGAACAACAACAGTGTCGGATAAGAGGATTGAGGCGCAAAGCTGCGGTCCTTATCCAAAGTCTTGCGAGAAAATTATTGCCCAAACAGATCCATCTTCGATTACAAATAGAACAAAGCAAGATCGAGATGCTGAAGAGTGTCAAAACTACTATTATAACATGTCGTTGCAGAGTTTATTTAGCACAAGTCAAGGTAGGTAGACTGCGACAAGAAAGAAATAAAGTGTTGAGGTTTTATTTCATTATTAAGACTGAAGCTGCAACTTGAATGAAGCATTTTGGAGAGGATGTCTCGGCAGAAGAAATGCGATACTCAAACTAGAACAGAAGAAATCACGCTGGAAACAGATGTGGAGCAAAGAGGACGAATCATACTTTTTCTACAATCAGGTAAACAAGATTTGAGTTGAAAAGAAGTGCATGTTTGTATCATAAATGTTCTCTCGCCACTAACTATCCATTTTCTTACGATTCCAGCTTACAGGAGAGAGTAGATGGAGAAAACCACAAGAATTACTGGATTTGGAACCAAGGTCATTGTGTTCTAATTGCTCATTTTATGATGCGCAACTTGAATGCTCTAACTGCGGAGAATATTTTTGCACAGTGTGCTGGGAAGCCATACACTACGGTGGCAAGAGAAAGCCTCACATATTCAGAACTCTTTACGATTTCTACAATCGGAGAATTGAATACGACTTCGATGAATACCCTTCTTTAATGTCTCATGCAGTTGAACATGACAAAAATGGATGGCATTTGCGAGTTTAGCATCAGAAGTTCATAGCATGGAAAGGAAGGAACGGTGTCAACATTTTCCTGCCTTGGCATATGGTCGCATTTGTATTGTATCGTGCGGGACTTGTTCTGGGTGAAATTGGGATGAGGAGATGGTTCTTTGAGCGTACACAAACGGTACTGATCATCACTGCTGCCTCATAATGAATAGAATATGACAGAAGGAGATCGAGACCTCCATAAATATGGACATTGTAAAACTCTCCGTCTTCAAAAAAATTAAGGGAACTTCTTCGCCATGAAAGCCAACCGTTTGAATGATTACCACACACACAGCGTAAAAGTGGCGAATAAGGCGCCAGCTATTATTCTCGATCTACACGATTTGTGAGTTTTTAGTGTGTATTAGGAGTTGTCAACTTCTTCGAGCACTCATCGGCGCATGTGGTAGAAATAGTCGTTTTCCTTTCCTTTTCCAACATCAATTGTCTCAAAATTGTCCCTCTGGCAGAGATAGCTAATGTGGAATTGGACAACAGTGAACGGAAATTCAAAATTGTTATGAG
>Ga0209712_10003700_pt1 | contig 12349 bp, 8 predicted proteins | sample ArcOceMetagenome_FD_187443 | JGI IMG/M metagenome (GOLD analysis project Ga0209712, IMG submission 187443) | Marine eukaryotic phytoplankton communities from Arctic Ocean - Arctic Ocean - Greenland ARC118M Metagenome (SPAdes) (version 2) | ecosystem: Environmental > Aquatic > Marine > Oceanic...
TGTCAATCTACGTACTGGGCAAATCCACTTTCCTCTTCCAGGATGATGTGGGCTGATGATTTGCATGGTTCGTACACCATATGAAGTGAAGGGAATTGAACAGCATAGGAAGATATGAATGCAGCATCTGGAGCGACGACGCCCACATCAGACATCAGGCACACTGCTACGAAACATATTTTCATACGATTCCTCAATAGATGTGCATTGGTCATCTCTTCTTTGTAACGAAATGAAGCTTCTTTGAATTGAATTTGGTAAACCCCCTTCTTTTGCAGTCAGACCATTTTTTTATGTGAAGAACAAGATGGTCAAGCAAAAGTTGTCTAAATAAAGACTCGGAAGAGATACGAAGTTGAAAACCCATGGACTGGGAATGGCTCTGTCATGGACTTCAACCACTAATTCAACAGCGAGTGGAGAAACATTGTTCCAGATCTTGAGGCGCAGAAATAAAACCAATTGCATTTCAGAAATTCAGTTGCTGCCAAAGTGGACCTTCAGTTAATAAACGACCTATTGAAATTACGGCATCCCTATACGTTGGAGACTTCATAACAGGTGAGACCGTCCGAGTTGAGATAAGAATCGTCAGCTCCCTTTCTTCTCGTGTAATCGGCTAGGTCGAGGTGAGCATATTTATGCAAATAATGTAAGACAGTATTTCCAGAATGGTTCTGAGCGTTGATGTATGCACCTCGACGCAAGAGAAATTTACATAACTTCTTGTTTCCTTGTTGTGCTGTCAAAAGTAATAACGTATTTCCGTATTCATCTGCTGTGTCAATATCGACCCCGAGGTCGTCCAGCATTTCCTCTAGCTTTCCAAAGTTTGCGTGCCTCGTTGCCTGAATGGTCAACGCCTCATTACTCATGTTTTTGACATCACCTGGTTCCAGCGCACTACTACCTTTCGGTACACCATAGTTCTCTTCAATCTCTATTGACACCTTCGAATTCTTGGCGGTACTTTGAAGAGGAACCTTTAAAATATGCTCAAGAGCATACTGCTGTTCGGCATTCAGTATAATATCTGTACTCTGCCGACCCGTCTCAATTTGATGAGAAAGGTGGAATCTATCTGCCAACAAATTATCAACGAATTCAGTCTTTGTACTGGTTTGAAATCGATCATCCGGCAACACGTAACTTGTCGCGTTTGAAGCGGTTATAACTCCAACCATCCTGGGCTTGTTCGGCTGATAAAGATGTGCGCTTTTATCATACTGTCCAACTTTACAGAGTCCCAAGTCAAAGAAATTGATCCCTACTATAGAAGTTCCGAGATCTCGATATTCATCTCCTTTAGTTACATGTTGCTGATCCGTAGGCGGTATACGTCCCTTTGATACTGACGATTCGACGTTTTCTGGTGACGTTTCCTTGGGTTGTATAGATTGCACACTGGAACCAATTTTGGCCAAACGTCTATACATAATACAGTCCGCCGCTTCCAATTTTAATTCAAGGATCTCTTGGCATTTCTTCTCTTCCTCATACATGGCTTTCTGCCGTTCTCTTTCCAGATGCTCTTTCATCTTGATGCCTTTCACTTCCTTTGTTTTATAGGCTTCCATATGAATTATTGAGATCAGTGGATCGTTTGGCGACCCCCCATCCTTTCCAGAGGATTCATGCTTCATCATGCGGAAAAAGTCTTCTGATCCTCTTTCCTCTGAGAGCAAATGCGTGCACACTTCTTCTGAGAACCAAATAGCCCTTTCACTCACTCCAGTTGCGTTCGGCAGCAGCCCGTCATGCGATATCCCAAACTTATGCAAAGGAAATCGAGAATTGTGATCAATTCTCTGTGCCACACAGAGCATCCTAAAACATTCTTTGGTGAAAAAAACACTGTGGCCGCTTGTGGAGGAACAGCAATCGTCAATCTCCTCACTTTCGCATGGATTCATTGCTCGACCGTCAATAGAAATGATTCCTGGCAGCATTCTTGTGTCTACAGGAGATATCAACCTTTCTTCTAATAGCATGCCACATTGAGCCATTGTAAGAGGTATTGGACCCCGCACAGGATTTTCACAGGATGGTTCAGGTAAACGCGGTGACGGATCAAACACATGGAATATGGGAGCAGATACAGGTGATTCAAGTGCAAGGCGAATGGTCACAATGCTTGAATCCCCTCTTCGATCGAAGAGCAGTACTGCCTGCGTGGAGTCAGTAACATCCACATCGCTGTCAAACACATTATTTGGAGTTGTTGCAAAAGCGTGAGATGAACCAACTTCACCAAAGGAGCAAGCACCAGGGATCAGCGACTCGTTGTAAAGATGGTGTTGGGTCAGTTGCAATGATAGAGGTCGGCCATGATCTATCATTTCTTTCATTTGCACTTTTAATGCAATTCGAACCTTGTCTTGAAACCTTTCTTCCCTCAAAGCATCCGCAACATTTCTCAGACCGCTCTCTGTTCTCATTAAATACAATATATTATTTCCAACATTTAACATATCCTTGTACCGGTGGTTATCATTACTTGTAGCCCTCGACAAATCCCCGCAGTACTTCTCATTTACAATCCAGCGGGGGGTCAGAACCAATCCCCGATCGCCCTGTAAAGAAATAAAGAACACATTTAAACACGAGCAATCGTATCAAATGCGAAATGACGTTTAACGGAAGAACTTTCTCACCTCAAGATCAATTTCAACATCAATTCTACAGATTAGTTTCCTCCAGATGTAATGCGCTTCGTTGCTACTGGATGTCCAAAATTCTGCATCAAGCGCCTCGAATAATTGGTGCAATCCCAACATTGCAATGACTTCATATATTGGTATACTTAATTCCACTGAAAGACCACCATTACCTGATTCATCTTCTACAATTTGGAAAGACAACACTGCTACCAAAAACAGGCCTCTTTGATGAACATGAATACGAGCGTCAGCATTTAAATCGCTTTTGCCAACAATCTTGATCATTTCTTGATGAACAAGGATCCCATTATTAGATTTGAAATCTTCTTCAATTAATATATCATCAGGGATGAATCGAGACAGCGACGACACCAGAGAAGTTATCTCATTGTCATAGAGGATGTAACTCTCTTTGCATTCAGTTCGATCAAATAACTCGATCGTCCAACAGTGGACACCTTTCCCGCCTATTCGATGAATAAAGAGACGACAGTTATCAACTTCACTGTAGTTACTTATGCTTTCTCGCGCTACTATTGTACAGTATGAAGGTGGGGCTACGGGCACAAGTCGTTTCGACTTGACTAATTCCACAGCCGAATCTTCCTCACGGACTGACGAAACCAGCGCTTCTTTTAATGCCTTGTCTATTCTCGGTCCCGTTCCCACCATGTCTGCCTTTGATCCATCCCGTGTATGATGATTTTGCAACTTTTCCGCCCATTCACCGTCTTTCACAATCTTTTCCCCACGTTGCATTCTTTCTTTGACCATTTCATTGAGAAACCCATCTCTCAACTTTGCCCGCATCGACAAAAACCCCTTCTGCGTCATTAAGTCAACTTTTGCCGCAATTGCAGCCACATGATTTGCAATTAGATATTGAATCGTATGATCTTTATTTCTCTTACCACCAGAAGTTCGAAGAGCTCCCTTGTTTGTATTACTTGCATCTCCCTTGGAAAAGATTAGATATTCGTCACAACGAAAGCACTTTCTCAGTGTCTTGACATCCGCAATTACCTCCTCAGGCTTGGTTTTTGACAACGCCTTCTTCATTAAAGTTTTTCTGCTTGGTCCAAATGGGTGCAATCGAAGGTTGGACTCCTCGTCTAACGATCTACCACGCATCGATTCTTTCATCGACACATTCAAGTTGCACTTGTAAAGCGGGTTACTGCCGAGCTTAGTATTAAAAAGAATGCGCTGACTTTTTGAATATGTGGCACCACACGTATCGATACCACTTTCTTGTTCGCATCTACTAAGAACCTCATTTCCTCCAATCGCATTATTTTTTCGAAGGATGCTTCTTGCAGACTCTTCGATTCTGCTCAAGAACTGAGACGTTTCATCACCACCAAATTCACTCATTTGATTGGGTTCAAGAGCAGAGCTGGGATCTCCCGAATTCTGTAAATTGAAAGATACAAATTCAATTATGCTGCGCAAAAGTAGACAACGTATATTCGAATAAAATGATAACGAGGTCAAACGGAGAATGAATCAATCAGTCTTTGTTCTTTATTTTTTTATCAAGAGGTAAAGGCTCATGTGTCATGTGTCAAACATCAATCAGTTCAAGTTAAAAAACACGTGGGTCATCGTCGAGTCCTGAGCGAGTGCATGATTCTAACTCTGGATTCTAAAATCAAATTAATGTCGAACGAAAAACATCAAAGTTGAACGTGAAACCTCTGTGGAGGATGATGTTTACAATTCTCTTTTTCTAACGTACTTTTCTCGTACTTTGATTTCTGTGGTTGTTCATTTTGGCTTTACTTTACTTGAACGAGTTGAATGAGTACTCAGTGTATTTTTTGCTGAGGACCAAAAGATCTACCGATCTCCAAAATCTCCGCCGGTGTTATTAATTCTCTTCCTCTCATTTTGGCTTTACTTTTTAAACATCATGTTGAATGCGGTTGAATGAGTACTCCGTTTCTCTTTTGCTGAGGACCAAAAGATCTACCGATCTTCAAATCTCCGCCGGAGATATTAAATTCGTATCGGGATGATGAAACAGAGAGAGACATTCTAACTTACAGCAGCTGCTTCAAAATAATTCAAAAATAGGAGTTAGGAGAAACATACGCCACACGGACAAAGTAAATGTTCTGTTTCGAGAACACCATAAGGAAAGTCTCCGAATGTCCGAATCGATGCGACACGAAAATAGCCTCTTCATTTTCAGCTGTTCCTTCAGGCATACGTAAGCATGGTGCCCGTCGCATCATTAGGGAATGAAGTTTGTTAGGAGTTCGAGGCTTCCCCTTCTCAGTTTATAGTCTTATTATTGTCTCAACCACCAGTACTACGAACTCAGCACTAAAGTAAGGTCATTCCATTTGCTACGAGCAAGTCTTATTCAGATCACAGCCTAAGCATATATTAGGGTCATGTCAAAGTATACCCCATTGCAAGCTAGCAGTGCCTCAATTGTTCCTAAATTCACCGCCCTTATTTCGGTCGTCTTTATGTCGTATGCCGCGCAACTAATTATCCGGAGTAAAAGTAGATTCCAATGCATGTATCACCGCATGTTCCTCGGCCTTGCATTCCACACTATTCTTAGCAACCTTACGTTCCTCGTGGGGACTTGGGCGATCCCGTCGAATCTTGAGGGTTATTTCATGAATATAGGAAACGTGGCTACGTGCAAAACTGAAGCCTTTTTTGCGGAGCTTAGTTCTGGAGCATTGCTATATGTTGCCGCTATTTGCTTGACTTCGTGCTTGGCAATCAAGCATGACTTCAAAGAAACCAAATATGTAAATCTTGAATTGAAGATTCACATAATTTGCAATCTCATACCTCTAGTTGCTGCATGCGCCCTCATCCTTTCAAATCACGAAGGGCCTGAACGTAAGAATGTCTATATGTAATTCAACTGCCAACAATTCTATTCAAATCTATACCTTACATCTCGCTTTTCATTCTCTTCTTATCACTACGCAGGGATAAGATGCTTGGTATCTGACCCATTCGAAGCGTGCAGAACTCCTGAATATGTTCGACAATTCCCAGAAAGATGTCGAGATGATGGCATGCCCACATCTAAGTTCAAAGTGTCATCAGCGTTTTACTCTTTTGTAATACCACTACTTTCTTTCATAATTGGATTTTTATTCCTACTGATTATGCTTGGCATCGAAAGCAAGAAGCGAAGACTTCATCGTTCTTTACATGGAAAGCGGCTCTTTATGGAAACTGCTCGGAAAAAGAAGTCTAAGCAATATCTCTTGGTGTGTACTTTACACCTTTTTATCTATACAATTGCAAGCATTATGTGCAACAGACTCTGGAGAGATGAAAGTCTCGCGTATGACCTCGTAGCAGCCATTTGCGCAACAAGTACCGGCTTAGTCAATGTCATCGTTTACCTCAAGGTTCTGAAGAAACCTCAGGATGAAGTTGAAAATTATCAATTACTGACCAAGCATTCGTTACGAAAATCAACTGTGGAGAGTATCATTCATATCTCAGGTGGATTCCAGCCAGATATGCACGATCGCTCTGTGTCGCTTGCGAGCAATAATGTCAGCAAAGATACCACTGATTTCGGGATATTCATAGGAGGCGACGATGATGACGATGACGAAGAGGACGCCGATTTTTATGATTGCAAGTTGAAAACGCCGAAGTCGCTTTACCTGCACCCCGTCCAAGAAGAAACTCTGGAATCTCAAAAGCACTGTTCTACTAGAAACAACTCTGATAACGTCACACAAGTAGGTGCAGAAAGCTTTAAGTGATGCCGACGTTTAACCGCACACACCGAGCTATAGAAGCACCCAAGCTAATAATAATGTGCTGTTGGAATTTTATATAGTTTATTACATTGATCCGATGTAAAATTCACTCCTATAACGCCAGAGCTGCTACTGTCCTGAATGACTTAGTTCACTGTATCTAATCTATTTTCGTGACGAGCTACGAATATTCACGACTGAATACTGAACATTCGTCCTGAACGAGATTCTCTGGTAAACATCAAAGTACAAGTCATTACATTTAGTTCCATGCTCACCTCGTACGGAGAATCTCGAACAAGTAAGTAGTCTCTCTCCATTCTTTGATCAAAATTGCACATTTCCATCTGGAGAGTCCAAATTCATAAACTTGGCCGATTTCTGGTTTAACGTACTACGTGCTGACTATTAACTTATCCAAGACTAGACGAACCAGACTGTCCATATAGGCGCGACCTGAAGGTGGAAGACCTAATGTGATATTCTCGAGCTGTACCTGGTGATGCTGGCCGTCCACAATATTATCTGCATGATTTGCCCTTGTGTTTATGATAGCGATTATATTTTATAAATTCCTCCTGTTTTGTATCCTATAATGTTTTGTATCCTTGATATTCTCCCATTAGCAACCCAATTATGAACCCACTGATTCTTCTCATTTCTACAAATGTACCTGCACATCTCTAAACTTTTGGTATTTGTAGCGTCTTTAATCCATTACAAAGTATTGTGTGTAAAATTTCAATCGTCTTTCCTGCAAAAACCTTTCTGTAACTGGAAGAGGTTGCCTGATTAGTACTTGCCCTATCACTTCTACGAGCATGATATCTATTTCAATACTCGTTCGTTATCTGCTTTCTTGGAGGAGCGCGTCTCTGGTCCCAATGATCCTCAGTCTTGTCCCAGATGCCAATACTGTTCTCCCACCGTACTAGTCCTTCGTGACACACGGCATCCGTAGCTTGTTCTGATGGATAATCGTAGATGTGCCCTAGAAAGGATATCTTAGATTGAAATGCTCTTCTAGTATCAAAAACTTACAATTCTGATCTGAAATAAGATGGCTACTCGGCTACATCGTTCGCCTTTTGCGCGACTAGTTCCACATAGTAACTAAAAGCGTCGAGAAAGCTGCACTGTAAATTGTAACCCAAAAATACGAAAACTCTTCTTGCTACTAACGAGGTGCGAGCTGGTCTGACCACTAACCTCCAGGCTCCAGCCTCGATTTTTTTTGTGGCAGCTACCAGCAATGACACCCAAAAGATTTTATCTTCGACATCATCGATGACCACATTTGAATTCTTCTTTGGTGCTGGTGCGGCTCATTCTTGTTAGAGTGTCGTTCCGTGCTCCCCTCCTGCTTGTGTGAGGATTGTGAATTTCTTCAAGTGCGGCTGCTGGCAAAGGGATGTCTTGTCCGAGTCGGAGGAAGATGAAGTACCAGCCATTCTTCGGAGTCCAAAAGACTTCCAAGTATAGATGAGGATGCTGGTAGAATGCTGAAAGTTCTTTACATTTCTGGATCTAGTAGTACTAGCAGGCTTCAACATGCAGCATTTTTGTAACCGCAATAACCACCCCTAGTACAGAATTGTCGAGAATCCATGTACTACTACGTTGTCGGGCAGAAATAATCCATGTACTAATTGTGCACTTGATTCAATGAGGTCTAATCTCACATGGAATTCAGTGTGGTGGCGGTTCCTCAATGCTTGAAAAATTGGACGAGAGGAGGAATTGCATTCCAAATCTGTCGTTCAGTCTCTCCTGCTCTTTCGATCTCTCCACAGCGTAGTCTCCACAATTGACCTGCCAGTAGTAGACCTCTCGCAGGACTGGTCTGTATCGACAGAGTTCTTCCTTTGCAAGTTGATCTGCTAGAACGTTTGCCTGACTCCATTCTTCATCAAGCTCACCGAACTTCTTTGCATCGTCCTGCCCTTTAATATGCTTGCTTGCCCATGTGATTGGTGAGTTTTTGATGTGATATCTTTTTATACTGACTATATCGTAGCATGACCACCGTGGGTTTGGCCTCTTCCACCCGAATGCTGCTGCTATTGCTCCCTTGTTGTCTAGGACGATTTCACACTTTCCTGTGGTTATATTATGTACCCTGCTGCATACTTTGTTTGTGAATACTACTGTAGCTAGAATCCCTCCTAACTCGCCTCTGTAGGAGCTGTGTTTTTTGTTGTTGGAGGCAGGGAGCATCATCTGTCCATGTACTATCGTCCTGTTATCCATCTGGACATCTGCTCCTCTGTTTGCAATTACGTTGCTGCCTACCATGATAAAACCGGCTGTAGAGTGTCCACCTTTATATGATCCGTCACTGACTATCTTCCCTTTTTGAGTTTTGATGTCACTCACAAATTTCAGCCCAAATTCATTGCTTGTGTTAAATGCTGGGAGTATCCATCCTGTGTCGTTGTCGTCGCTGGGATCCTCCCCAGTGTTGTATCCTCCTTTTGATGATATCACTGCTGTTGCCCCTATCTTTTCTATTGTGATCGGTATGGGTGTGCCTACTGTTTCTGGCATTTGTTGTGTGTTGCTTGGTATAATCTAGCTGTTCTGTGAGTGCGTCAGTCTCAGCCTGTCCGTTTCCATATTTCCATTTCTGTTCTATTTCAATATGCTCTCTATTCTAGTACCAGAAAGAGTAAATAGGACCTCTAAGAGGTGTCATCTATTCTACAAGATAGAGCACTAGGACCTAAGAGGTGCTGTCATAACTCAAGAAACGTTCAGTCAGAGGATTAGTGGTGCACCGGGAGCAATCGATGAGAGAATGACGAGATGCTCTGGTGGTGTGGTGGAGCCTTTGTCATTCCTTCCTAGATGAGCGCTTATGGCTCTAGGCTCAATCTAGCTAAACTCATCATATTCTCTCATCATTGTCAACGGCTCAAACTCAGATACAAATGATTAATTGATACTATCGATGGAATATTCAATGTCAAATTCGAAGGATGCCTTTGAGCGCGAGCGCCCATTCCTACGAATGGCCGTTTGGGAACCGCCCATTCTGAATTCCTAGGAATGGACGTTCGAAGGATTACTCGCAATAGGGCGGCCAAACCCTCCCATGTGGGAGTCCCCCACCACACGTCTGTGTACGGTTGTTGTTTGTGAACATGTTCATAACTTTTTTTTAATGAACATGTGACCCTGCAAATAACAAATAACAAATAACTATGATTCTGTAGCTAAATGACTCTAATTGGAATAAAAAATACCGTGCAGGTGCACACAATAATATAATAATACAACCCACCGCCGCGCGGTAGAATCTTTTCTTAGCGAGCGAGCCTCTTCGTTGTTCTTCGTCGCCAAAATACCGAAGAACAGCTTCGTAGCAAGGAGGGAGGGGGGAGCGGGCAAACTAGAAGACAGAGTGGGACTAAGTGTCACAACAGAAATAATTCAACATGAGCAACGCCGCCGCAGCCGTCAACGCAAGCAAAATTTCGCCAGAAGCAGATGAAACATCTTCTGCTAATACAAGTAAAACTACTGGGTCGGAAGAAAGGGACGAGGTCCTAGTTTTTGGCGAGCTCGTCACGCAGCTCCAGACTCCTTCTCCCGAAGGTGGGGAAGTAGAAGAGTCATTTGACGGTTCCAATATTGATCTAACACAGAGTCCCTTCCCTGTCAATAATGAATTATTCGAGGGGCTCGTTCATATTATGATGAGAGATCTTCCAGGTAACACTTATACTTTTGACGGAGAGAAGGAAGTTTTGTGGGAAATTCAAATACAGGTAGGTTGCACGGTAGCTTAGGTTAGGTTAGGTTAGGGGTTAGGTTGTTTCCTATCTCTGACCAAACTGAATGAAAGAATGACTGGCCGAATCCACAATTTACATACCAGAATGAAAAGATTTGCAAAAAGAACGCATTCTAATAAATATTCTCTTTTCTCACAGGGGAAATTCAAGAGGGAAATCAAAGGACCACTTTACCTTGCAATGGAACTACCCCAGAAAGAAAAATACAAGGTAACGGGACCCATGAAGCTCGTCATCAAAGCATGTCTTCAACTGATGAAGGCTATGGGGCACAAAGACGTCCACCTTTCCTACGGAGGAAATGGAGAAGTTCCTCACATGGGAGCACCTGCATTCCATTCTTTCGACCGAGTGGTTGTGACGCCTCCAGGTGAGACACCGCCTCCGCTTGGACATCACTTGCAGCGCATGCCTAGTGACGTGCAGCGCCGTAAGCACTTCTTCAAGCTAAAGCAAAAGATTGATGTGGGAAGTACATACACTTTTAGCATGAAAAACAGGAGGTTCAATCCTTTGAAGTGGAAGGTTGTTGGAGTACCCATTGCTAGACAATTTACTGTCTCGAGGTTTACTGAATCTGTGAGACTTGCAGTGTATGAGGTTTTGGAGGAAAATGAAAAGCCGGTAGAAGATACACAGGGAGATGTCACTGCAATGGCAAAGAAGAAGCATACCAAGAGGAACACTTTTATCTGGATCAAGATGAATCGTAAGCATTCATGAGGGCGATCCGGACTAGGAGACATGTCTGTTGTAGAAGTGATGGTGAGCGGAAAACGTGTAGTTACTAACGTTTTAGCAATGATTATTTGAATTTCAACGAGATCGTTTCATTAGTGTAGTTTATCTGTGAAAAGTTGATGTGTCCATATCAAAACCGTCAAGTTATCAATGGCCGCAGAAGCAAAATTACACCTTTTTGCAAGCACTCATTTCATTCAAAAGATTAAAAAACCAAATCTACACATGTATAGTAACTACTATAAACAAATTCTCTTAGCTCTTAGAAGGGGACTATGCATTATCGTGCAATATTTTTCATCAATATACTCAGCGGATGCATGAGACAGAACTGGACTTATTTTTAGATCTTCCCTTTGCTGAAGGACAACTTCCTTCTCAAAGCTTCCATCTTTGTTAATTTTACATTCTTCTTCAAGCAAATAGTATCTGGGATGACGGCAGTCTTAAGCATGGCTTCGGTCAACACAATTGGTCCTCTTTCTTTTGCCTTCTCAGCAATAGACATTTCTGATAAATCACTCATGTCTGATTCAACGCTAATCACTTCTTCATGGTCAACATCACTTGCCGTCGCTCGTGAGGAGGGAGCTCCTACAGACTCTGACAATTCACGTTTCGGTTTTGATCGTGGTGACGGTTTCGGTGGTAGATCCCCGGCCTTTATTTTCTTATCCAATCCTTGTTTCGTTGGTGATTTTTGTTTCTGCTCTTGCTCTTCATAGCCATGAAATAAAGCATCATCAGTATGTATACCTGAGTCCACATCCTTGCCCGACTTCGATCTATTACTACTAAACGAAAATCTCCTCCTTAACCCCCCTCGCTTACCCTTCTTTGGTGAAAAATCTTTTTGCTTCCCATGCTTTGCGGCGCCTTCACGCTCTTTCGGAGATGGAAGATCCTCCGGTGACATAACATCAAGCTTCTGATGGCTTTTCACGACACTCACTGCTCCAGTGTTTATCCTCTTGAATTCAAATCTCCCCGAGACCTGCTTCGCTTTATTCTTCTTCAACCCCTTTGGACTGAGTGGCAGGAGACAGCGCGCTATTTGCTCTAAATCTTCTTCCGTCAGATCAAAGTTTTCATCAAAGATCCCATGTCGTTGTTGCTTCTGCGATCCATCGTTGCTCTCTTGGCCATCATCATTATTCTCGTTATCGTTTTCATATTGATTTCTGCAATTAATGTACGGACTCGCAGAGTATTGGCCTGGATATGTATCATCTCTGTTTTCAACTTCTCCCATTTGATTGGAATATTTTTGTAGAATGTCCATTGCCTTTTCTCTCGCAATGGTGGACTGTTTTTCTGCCTCAATGACGAGGCGGACATGTGTGGAGTCGTGAGACAATAGATCGAGCGGTTGCTCGCTGGTATTCTGTTCGTCGAATCT
>Ga0209712_10003701_pt1 | contig 12349 bp, 9 predicted proteins | sample ArcOceMetagenome_FD_187443 | JGI IMG/M metagenome (GOLD analysis project Ga0209712, IMG submission 187443) | Marine eukaryotic phytoplankton communities from Arctic Ocean - Arctic Ocean - Greenland ARC118M Metagenome (SPAdes) (version 2) | ecosystem: Environmental > Aquatic > Marine > Oceanic...
ATATAATTAAGATTGTTTATTTTGGTATAAATTTTATTTAGTGAGCGCATCAACATTCAATATCTATAATGCTTCGGCTGGAAGTGGTAAAACATTTACACTAGTCAAGGACTATTTGAAAATAGTTCTGACTTCTAAAGAATTCTTGCCGCACCGCCATGTTTTAGCCATTACTTTCACCAACAAAGCTGTGGATGAAATGAAAACGAGGATAGTTGAAGCATTGATGACATTTGCAGCGCCCTCTATTTTAAGTCAATCAGACCCCTTGTTTGAGCAAGTTGTGAGTGAATTGGGAAGTTCTCCCAAAGAGATTCACCTGAAATCCAAACAACTCCTCAGTAAAATACTGCATAATTATGCTGCCTTTGACATCTCTACGATTGATAAGTTTACTCAAAAGTTGATTCGCACCTTTGCATTTGATTTAAAACTCCCAATGAATTTTGAGGTCGAATTGGACACGGATCTTTTGTTACAAAAAGCAGTCAGTCGTCTGTTGTCCAAAGCCGGAAAAAATAAGGCACTCACCAAAGTGTTGGTTGAATTTGCGATAGAAAAAGCGGACGACGATAAAAGTTGGAACATTGCTTTAGACCTAGCAAAAACAGCCAAGCTGTTAACAAGGGAGACGGATGCACCATTTTTAGAGGTGCTTTCGCAACGTTCATTACAGGAGTTTGGCGCGTTGAAATCAACCTTAACAAAAGACATTAGTGAAACAGAAATACAAGTTGTAGAGCTGTCCACCCAAATTTTAGATGTGATTACAGCCAATGGTATTGAGTTTTCAGATTTTACACGAGGGTCTTTGCCAAAACATTTTAAGGACTTAGCCTCCGGAAAATTTGACATTAAATTTGTAGCCGTATGGCAACAATCTATAGAAACGACCTCGCTGTACACTAAAAAAGCACCGCCGCACGTTGCCGCTGCTATTGACGAGCTTCGCCCTCAGCTTGTTGAAGTATTCTATAAAACAAAAGAAGCGGTTTATAGAATTCGGTATTTAAAAAATATTCGAAAAAATACCACTCCACTATCGGTTCTGAATTTAATACACCAAGAATTAAAAACAATCAAAGACGAGGAAAATCTATTGATGATTTCCGAATTTAATACCATTATAAGTCAGCAAATAAAAGACCAGCCAGCCCCTTTTATTTATGAGCGCATCGGAGAAAAGTTTAATCACTTTTTTATTGATGAGTTTCAAGACACTTCCGAATTGCAATGGGAAAATTTAGTGCCCTTATTAACAAACACTTTGGCGGAAGAAAATGGGAGCGCTATGTTGGTGGGCGATGCCAAACAGGCCATTTATCGTTGGAGAGGTGGAAAGGCAGAGCAGTTCATCAATTTACACAACAATGCAACCGAATTCCCTTTTGATGCGACGCTTTCTCACCTTCCAACAAATTATAGAAGCTGCAGACAGGTGGTCGATTTTAATAATAATTTTTTTAAGCACCTATCCACGGTTGTTTTCTCAAACGAGACTTATAAGTCCTTATACCAATCACCTCCTCAATTGGAATTTAATGACAAAACGGGTTATGTGAATATTTCCTTTTTAGAGTTTGAAAAGGGTGAAGACAAATCGCTTTTATATGCAGAAAAGGTTTTAAAAATCATTAGATCTTATTTAGATTCAAGCGAGGATGCTGCCTTGAAAGATATTTGTGTCTTGGTCCGAAAACGAAAAGAAGGCGTTGCTGTAGCAAATTTATTAAGCCAGTCAAAAATTGATATTGTTTCAAGCGAGACGCTTTTAGTGGCGCAGTCACCAGAGGTAAAACACATCATGAGCGTTTTGGAGTATGTGCATGAACCTTCTAATATGGAAGCCAAATTGGAGGTGATCAATTATATCGCATCCCACGTAGATGTCGGCGAACCGCACTTGTTTCGTGTAAAGTGTATTCCATTAAATCGCACCGCTTTTTTTAAAGCCCTAGAGCCTTTGGGGTTGATCTTTTCTCCTAAAACTGCTTTACAGCTTTCTATTTATGAATCTGTAGAATATATCATTAGTAGCTTTCAATTGGCAAAAACATCGAATGCTTACATTCAATTTTTCTTGGATTTTGTGGTCGAATTTACTCAAAAACCAACATCGAGTATCCGTCAATTTATAGACCACTTCAACCTCAAAAAAGACAGTCTAAGTGTTGTGACTCCGAAAGGCATTAATGCCGTTCAAATCATGACGGTTCATAAATCGAAAGGGTTGGAGTTTCCAGTTGTTATTTTTCCTTTTGCAGAGTTGGACATTTATAAAGAATTGGAACCGAAAGAATGGATGCCAATGGATGCCTCTTATGCTCCTTTTCCACATTTTTTATTAAACTACAATAAAGATTTTGAGTCATTTGGTTCGGAAGGGGCTGCTATTTTTAAAGACCATCAATCAAAATTAGAGCTTGATAATATCAACCTATTATATGTAGCGCTCACAAGGGCGGTTGAACAATTATATATTGTAGGAAATGCAGCGGTTGCCAAAAACGGAGCAGAAAATCTAAAAACATATTCAGGGCTTCTCATCAATTATCTAAAATCATCGGGGCGATGGGAAGATGGAACGGTGGAATACGAGTTTGGATCGTTTGAGAGCATAGACGCTCCAAAATCCGCAAAACACCCGACAGTATTTCAGCGCGAATTTATATCCACACCAAAAGAACACCTCAACGTGTCAATGGCCACCAACGCAGGGTATTTATGGGATACAACACAAAAAGAAGCGCTTGAGAAGGGTAATTTGATTCATTTATTGATGTCAAAAATTTACACCAAAGTAGATATCGAAATTACGCTGAATGATTTTTTTAATGCAGGTGTAATCTCATCGACTCAAAGCGATGAACTTTCAAGCACTTTAGACGCGATTGTTAGCCACCCATTATTAGCACCCTATTATAGCTCAGATGTAGAGGTTTATAACGAAAGAGAAATCATGACTTCCAGCGGAAAAATCATTATTCCAGATCGATTGGTCGTTTTTAAGGACGCAACAGCTGTAGTTATTGATTATAAGACAGGGGATCCTTATGACAAATACGAAGCTCAATTGGCAAATTATTCGGAAATTATTGAAGAAATGGGGTACAAGGTCATCAAAAAAATACTCGTGTACATAAATGCAAGTTTACAGCTTAAAGTGTGCTAGTTTTAACATGTTTTAGATAAAAAAATAACATTAATCTCAAGTCTTTTTGGAAATTAATGTTATTTTTTTATGTAGAATCTTTGTTTTATAGAATTAACACCTTATTTTTACATTTACTTAACTTAACAAATTAAAAAAATATTAAACATGAAAAATCTTAACAGATTAATTCTAACAACGTTACTAGTCTTCGCGATTGGCAATGTAAATGCACAAGACGAAAACAACCCATGGCAACTTACAATTGGTGTAAATGCTGTAGATGTATTTCCTGTCGGTGAAGACGCTCCTCAAGGAGATTATTTCCAAGAATTCTATAACGTAGAAGAAAACTGGAGTATTCTTCCTTCAATTTCTTTAATTTCTTTACAAAAATATGTTGAAGATGGTTTCTCTATAGGGTTTTCAGGGTCTATAAACAGATTGGACAAATGGGGACAAACTGCAGATGGAACACCAGTTTCTGTAAACAACTTAATGTACTATGCAGTTGACGGAAATGTAAAATATAGCCTTTCAGGCTTATTAAAAACTAAAAAACTAGAGCCATTTGTTGGTCTTGGTGGTGGATATACTTGGATCGAAGAAGGTGCTTTTAATAGCAACTCTGGTGCAGGAGGCTCCGCTTTAGTGGGAGCTGGAACTTTAAATGGAACTGTTGGTTTGGCGTATTGGTTTTCTGACAATGTTGGAATCACAGCGCAGTCTACATACAAGCATTCTTTTAAAGATTACTTAACAAAACATTTCCAACATTCTGTAGGAGTTGCTTTCAAATTTGGAGGAGTTGACACGGATGGTGATGGTATATATGACAAGAATGATCTTTGTCCAGAAGTACCTGGTTTAGAAGAATTCAACGGATGTCCTGACACAGATGGAGATGGCATTGAAGATTCAAAAGATACGTGTCCTGAATTAGCTGGTTTAGCTGAGTACAACGGATGTCCTGATACAGACGGAGACGGTGTATCTGATAACAATGACACATGTCCTAATGAAGCTGGATTAAAAGCATTAGCGGGTTGTCCAGATGCAGATGCAGATGGTGTTGCAAATGCTCAAGATGAATGTCCAAATGAAGCAGGTCCAGTGGCTAACAACGGATGTCCTTGGAAAGATAGTGACGGTGACGGTGTTTTAGATAAAGATGATAACTGTCCTACGGAAGCAGGAACTGTTGCTAACAATGGTTGTCCTGAAATGATTCCAACGGATGAATTACAGACAAAACTTACAAGTTACGCAAGAACAATCAACTTTAGCTTAGGGAAATCAGATTTTAAACAATCAGCATACCCAACTTTAAAGGCTATTACAGCAATTCTAAAAGAATACCCTACAGCTAACTTTGTTGTTGAAGGACATACAGACAGCACGGGTACTAATAAAAATTTCAACCAATTACTCTCTGAAAGAAGAGCTCAAAAAGTTGTAGATTATTTAGTGGAAAATGGTGTTGCAGCAGATAGATTAACTTCGATTGGTTTTGGTGAAAACAACCCAATTGAATCTAACATGACTGCCGCAGGAAGAACTGCTAACAGACGTGTAGAAGTTAAGTTGGCTGAATAGTTTTTACTATTACATAATAAAAAGCTTAAAACGCTTCGCTATTGCGAAGCGTTTTTTTATTTTTATAACATGACAAGTTTTATTTATGACGTTTTAAAAGACCTGGAAATACATTCGAAAGATGTTTCCAAACTCAGCCTTATTCTCCCGAATAAGCGGGCGGGGATATTTCTTAAAATGGAGTGGTCCAAATTAAACAAAACAACAGGCTTCTTACCTGAAATAATTGCCATTGAGACCTTTATAGAAGAGCTATCTCAATTAAGACTCCTTAGCAGTACCGAGCTTATCTTTGAGTTTTACGAAGTCTATTTAGAGCTTACACCCCTAAAAGAAAGAGATTCATTTGATAGTTTTTCAAAATGGGCGCCCATTGTACTTCAAGATTTTAATGAAATTGACCGCTATTTAATTCCTCAAAATCAGATTTTTGAATACCTATCTGCCATTCAGGAGATCAATCATTGGTCTTTAGAGCCAAATTCAACTCCCCTTATCAAAGGCTATTTGTCTTTTTGGAAAAAGGTGCATACGTATTACACCAAATTCACGGCGCATCTTCTTCAAAAAGGAGAAGGCTATCAAGGCTTAATTTACAGAGAAGCCGTCGAAAACCTAGAAGCATACATTCAAAATCATCCAGAGAAGTCCCATGTCTTTTTAGGGTTTAATGCTTTGAATGCTTCTGAATCTACCATCATTCAGGAGTTGTTACAACAAGACAAAGCAAAAATTTATTGGGACATCGACCAAACGTTTATAGAGACTCCCCAACACGATGCGGGATACTTTATAAGACAACATCAAAAAACGTGGAGACATTTTAAATCTCAACCCTTTAAGTGGGTTTCTAATCACTATACCAAACCCAAAAACATATCCGTCGTTGGAACTCCAAAAAATATAGGTCAGGTTAAATATGTGGGTGCACTTTTACAACAGTTATATACCGAAAACAAACTCCAAAATACAGCCTTGGTTTTAGGGAATGAGGATTTATTGATTCCGATATTGAATTCAATTCCGAGCTGTATAGAAGATATTAATATCACCATGGGACTGCCTTTAAAGCAAATTCCTTTTTCGGCCTTTACCGATCAATGGTTTCAGCTTCATAAAGATCCCACACCCCTGTACTATTACCAAGATGTGATTGGCGTATTGTCGCACCAATTTGTGCGTCCCTTGTTTCAAACTCAAGAGGAAGATGCGGCTCAATTGATCATCACGACGATCAAACATCAAAACTTAATAAGCCTCTCTAAAGATCAAATCATTGCCATCGCTCCCAATCATAAAGACAATTTAGAACTTTTGTTTGCGACTTGGAACGACCAGCCTAACAAAGCGATTGAACGTGTTTTAACGCTTATTTTTAAACTTAAAGACCATTATACCAAATCTAAAAATAACCACTTATTAGCTTTAGAATATTTATATCGGTTTTCAGAAATTTTCAATCACCTACAACGCTTAAACGTTACTTATAGCTATATCACGAGCATTAAAGTTTTACAAAGTCTTTATAAAGAATTATTGAGTCTCGAAACCTTGGACTTTAAAGGACAACCGTTGAAAGGACTTCAGATCATGGGGATGTTGGAATCCCGGGTTTTAGATTTTGAAACAGTGATAATTGTCTCAGTCAACGAAGGGGTGTTGCCGGCGGGTAAAACCAATAATTCTTTTATCCCTTTTGACGTTAAAATTGAAAATGGACTACCCACCTACAAAGAAAAAGACGCAGTTTATACCTATCACTTTTATCGATTGCTTCAGCGTGCTAAGAATGCACATATCATTTATAACACGGAACCTGATGTGTTGAGTGGTGGCGAACGCAGTCGTTTTATAACGCAGTTAGAATTTGAGGGACATCACAACTTAGATCATAAAATAGTTATTCCAGAGACGCCACAGATCACCCCGGAATTATTAAGAGTTAAGAAGACCCCTGAAATTATTTCAAAACTTAAAACTGTGGCAGCGAAAGGATTTTCACCCTCCTCATTAAGTCAATACATTCGGAATCCGATTGATTTTTATAACCAGAAAATTTTAGGTGTCAAGGCTGACATTCTTTTAGAAGAAACCGTTGCTGCGAATACATTTGGAAGTATCATTCATAACACACTGGAAGCTTTTTACAAACCATTTATTGGAAAGGTTTTGGAGCCAGCAATGCTTACGGACTTAAAATCCAAAATCGATGCGACAGTCACCTATTATTTTAAGGAACTTTATAAAGAAGGCGACATCACTCAGGGACTCAATCTGATTAGTTTTGAAATTGCCAAACGCTATGTTTCAAATTTTTTGAACTACGAATTAGCCTGTATTAATAAGGGCGATGAGATTATAATTGAAGCGATAGAATCCAAAATGGCTGTTGCCATTGACATTCCCGAACTCAAAACCCCGATTCAATTGATTGGAACTATTGACCGAATCGATGTGTGCAATGGGACTCGCAGAATTATAGATTATAAAACCTCACAGGTGTCACAAACCGAATTGGAGTTGGTACATTGGGATGATATCACCAGCGACTATAAAGCGCATAGTAAAAGTTTTCAGATCATGACGTATGCATATATGCTAAATACTGAAACGCCGTTCACGACGCCAGTGGAAGCAGGAATTATCTCGTTTAAAAATCTAAAATCAGGGTTATTGAAGTTTGCTAAGAAAGACAAACCGGGAGCCTATGCTCAGAAAACCACCTTATTGTCCACGGATCTTTTAGTCCGTTATGAGCACGAACTCAAAACACTCATTCTAGAGCTTTTTAATCCAGACATTGAGATTATTGAAAAAGAAGTTTAAATGGTCATTGAAGAAAGAAATAAAGTCATTAAGGGTTCACATCGTTTACCGATCTTGTTAGATGTGTTTTATAATAAGACTGTAGCGCATGCGCCGCTCATTATCTTTTGCCACGGCTATAAGGGCTTTAAAGATTGGGGTGCTTGGAATTTACTTGCAAAGACCTTTGCGGCGTCTGGGGTAGCCCTCCTGAAATTTAATTTTTCTCATAATGGCGGGACAGTTGAGCAACCAATCGATTTTCCAGACCTTGAAGCTTTTGGTCATAACAACTACACCAAAGAATTAGACGATTTGAATCAGGTGCTGGATTGGGTTGAAACAACTTATGCGAAACACTCATATATTGATGTGTCTAACATTACTTTAGTAGGTCATAGCCGTGGAGGTGGGATTGTCACTCTAAAAGCAGCTGAAGATTCCCGTGTTAAAAATCTTGTAAGCCTTGCAGGGGTTTCTGATTTTAAATCTAGATTCCCTAAAGGGTCGGATCTTGATGCTTGGAAATCGTCAGGTGTAAGTTTTGTGATGAATGGTCGCACCAAACAACAGATGCCTCACTATTATCAATTCTATGAAAATTTTATGGCGAATCCCTCGAAACTGAATATTCAAGACGCTACTAGGAATTTAAAGCTACCCCACTTAATTATCCATGGAGATGCAGACACAAGTGTGGATTTAAAAGAGGCGTTGGAATTACATAAATGGCATCCACAGAGTGAACTGAAGGTATTGGAAGGTGTGAATCATGTATTTGGAAGCCATCATCCTTGGGATTCTAGTGAATTACCCCCGAGTTTACAGCAAATTCACTCAAAAATCACCCACTTTATTAACAATTTGCACTAGTTCTTAAAAAAAATGGCATTTATCTGATATTTTTTTTGGAAATAACAAACAAATTTTTGTAATTTAGACTAAAATAAATATATATTATGGGATATTCATTCAAAAATAGTAAAGGAAAGACGTATTTTTTACACACTAAAGATGTAATTCTTAAAGGTGGTAGAGAACAAACTATCTATTATTTCGCCAAAGATGAGCGTGATAATACATGTGATCTTCCTGATGGAAAAATGATTGTAGAAAACGAAAAAACAGGATTACCTTTTGTAAAAAAGGCCGTTTAAAGTTTTCCAATCTAAACAATTTAAAGCCCACTCCTAGAGTGGGCTTTTTTTGTTTCGTGCCTATAATTAATATTGTAAATTGCAACAAACTAACCAATCATGAGAAATTAGCTGACAATCCATCGCCTTTTTAATCTTAGGACTTACTTCCGTAGCACAAACTACAAAATCGTATTATAACAGTGGAAACACTTCAACCACCAAAAAATTCGTGGGTGCTTCCTGGCTCCCGGGAACCATTTTGTTAACCGATGGTAGTGAACTTGTGGGTCAAGTTCGAGGTTATGCCTATAAAGGGAATGATATCAGCTCGTTCCGTTACCGTGTTAAAAAAGGAGATAAGGCAAGAACCATTAAGGCGATGGATTGTCAGCTAATTTCTTATGATGGTTTGATTATTCTTTCATTGCCCAAAAATTTAAAGAAAAAACTTGGCAAACGCATGTTTTATGTGGCACTCTATTATGGAGAGCATCTCACTATTTTTCAAAATCCAAAAGCCGAAGTGGCTTCCAGTTATTCAGGGTCGATTACTTTTAATGAAGGTCAAATGCTAAGTTATTTAGCGCTTAAAGACGGTCAAATTTTCAAGATTACAAAGTTGCGTTTTAGAAATCAAATGAAAAACATCGCCTATGATAATCAAAAATTCATGGGACGTACCACAGATAGAAGTTGGTTTAAATATGATAATATTTATAAAATAGCCCACTTTTACAATCAAACAAAAAATTAGGAGTTGCTCGCGACTTATTACATTAAATAGAACTCCTCAAAAACAATATATGAAATCAATTATATTTTTGATCAGCTTTCTTTTTGTGGGTCAATTGCAAGCACAGGACACGACATTTAAGTATGTAAAAACAAATGAAAAAAAGGCGCTTGCAGGGCTTAAATCTGTGATGAACTCATCAGCATTTGTACTGAATGAACGTACAGCTGCTGAAAATTATGAGATCGTCTATAGCTATATTGCTTCTAAGTACGAATATCCTGAAGACGTATTAATGTCCAACACGCCAGGAATAGAGCTCACGATTCAAGAAACAATTCCGGGATTGTACACTATGAAGTCTATGGGGTTTGTAAATAGTTTTGCGATGCGGTACGCTATGAGTTTTAAAACCAGTGATGGCAATATTGAATGTAGCATTGCTTCCATGCAACTAGAAAATCCTGTTACCATGTCTCAAAACATGGAAAAAGAGTGGAATGCTATGGACGGACTTTACTTGCATCGTAAAAATGGAAAACCCAAAAAAACCATGCTAGGCATTACAGACATAAAAATTGAAAATCATTTCAATGCTATTCTACAATCTTTAAAGGGATCTAATTAAGTTTGTTTTTTGTCACTTTGAATGGTAAGGGCGCTTTGATTAAATTAACCCCATACTGGGTTTTCTTTTCTAGGTACGATTACAACGGCATACAGTAGTACTATAGCAAGAGTTAAATGAAAATAGCCGAACTGATGAGGTACACCAAGTTCTGTGTTTAAAATTAGATATCCTTGACTTAGGTTGGCCACTAAAATAGCAAACCCAATTTTTTGACTCAGCGCAACTGCTGCTGGATTATCAACGTCATATTTGACATTGATCGGTAGGGTGATCACTACTTGCACCAAAAACACCATGACGATAACCAAATGCAACAAATTGTCATCTTCCGCATAGGCTAATAATTCTCCTATTATCGGTGTTGTACTGAAAAAGCAAACTCCAAATAGTAGTATTTCTTTTTTTTGTTTTAATGCGCCATACACTGCTATTGATATGAAAAATGCACAAATGATGTTACCTACAATTTCTATGCTTGGATTCATAAAGGGGGCGGGGTAAATAGTTATGTTTTTTAAATTAATTTATAGTACAATTCACAATAAGTTTTAATAATTAGCTGCATATTAGTGACTTATAATACATTATTTTACTTTTATTTCGCAAGTTAACCTGTTGGAAGACGTAATTATTTTTAAATAAAATTTTGAAATGCTACTAATAAAAGCCTTAGAATGTAGAGATTCTTCTTTTTGAGTTTTGTATTTTTATAGAATATATTTCCATAGGATGCCCACAAATCCGCTTTAAAACACACATTATGAACCCATTCAAAAAAATTATTTTCTTATCCCTATTTTTAGCACTCTATCTAGGGTGCTCTAAAGACAATCCAGAGGAACCAGAAGTGGTCGAAGCCTATCAAGCCTTAAATGTTTCTTATGGTTCAGACCCAAAACAAGTTTTTGATATTTACCTTCCCGAAAATCGAACCAATAGCACTAAAATTCTCATTTTAGTTCACGGTGGCAGTTGGATTGGAGGAGACAAAGAGGACATGAATTCTACTAAAGCGTTTATCTCAGCTCTTCACCCCAATGTGGGAATTATTAACATGAATTACACCTTAGCGAGTTTTGGTAATCCTCCAATCCCCTTGCAAACAGAGGATATTTCAACGGTGGTCGATTATGTTTCTATGAATAAATCCTCGCTTATTGTGAGTGATGATATTGGTTTTATTGGCATCAGTGCAGGGGCCCATTTAGCATTGTTATGGAGTTATGCCTATGACGATAATAACCAAGTAGATATGGTGTGTAGCATTGTCGGTCCAGCAAATTTTACAGATCCCGCCTATTCTGATAACCCAGTGTACGAGCCAATCTTTCAATTGTTTGGAAACCCCTCTATTGAATTTTTAGAAGCTGCGAGTCCCTACCACAGAGCGACTGCTACTTCGCCACCAACACTGTTGTTTTACGGCGGTATGGATCCTTTGGTTCCTACTTCTCAAGGAGTCGAACTAGATGCACAACTCACAACCCTAGGGGTGACGCATGAGTTTCACTTTTACCCACAAGAAGGCCATGGCTGGGAAGGAGATAACTTGTTAGACACGACCTCAAAATTATCAACTTATATAGAGACGTATATAGAAACGGAGTAACTTCGTTTTTCTTTATAGAAATAACGTTTCATCCCATATAAAAAAAACCTACCCAAGCAAGCTTGGTAGGTTTTTGGATCTTAATTCGCAGTTGAATACGCTCTATTCTGGCAAGTTGTTATGCTATGAATTTCAAAGATTACTAATACGTTTTTTTAGTTCTTAATCACTTTTTGAGTGTAAATTTCAGTGCCAATGCGGACGTTCACAAAATAAACTCCAGGGTTTAAATTTGAAACATCCACGTTTATCAACTTCTGTTGAGTTTCAATACTTTTAACTTCTTGGCCTAATACATTTTTGATTCCAAGCACCACTGCTGTATTGAAACACTTGTACTAGGCAGGTTCGCAATAAAGCAATCCCCTGAAAGGATGGTATGTTTAAGATGTGTGGTTAACTATAAATTGGTTTATAGTCCAAAGGTACCAAAAATAGCATTTCAGAAGTAAGACTATTTAGTTTAAAACAACAAGAAATAATTAACAGTAAACACTTAACTTTCAATACAGTATTAATATTAAAAAGTCAATTATGAGCAAACACTGTGTGTTGATTGATAACAAATGACGATAACATTAATTGTTTAGATTTTTATTCATACATTTAAACATAATATTAAAAATAACTTTTATGGAAACTATTTCAATTTTGGCGCAGTTTATTGTTGCACTTTCAGTAACTG
>Ga0209712_10003706_pt1 | contig 12341 bp, 10 predicted proteins | sample ArcOceMetagenome_FD_187443 | JGI IMG/M metagenome (GOLD analysis project Ga0209712, IMG submission 187443) | Marine eukaryotic phytoplankton communities from Arctic Ocean - Arctic Ocean - Greenland ARC118M Metagenome (SPAdes) (version 2) | ecosystem: Environmental > Aquatic > Marine > Oceanic...
CATAGGTTTCAACCAATTCTACTTGTTCAGGCTCACGGCCTGTGATTTTCAAATAGTCGATAGTTTGTTGATCGATATAAAACATGCCTGCTGAAGCGCCATATTCAGGGGTCATATTTGAAATTGTGGCTCGGTCACCTATAGTTAACGCTGCGGCGCCCTCGCCGTAAAATTCAAGGTAGGCAGAGACAACTTTGGCATTTCGCAAAAACTCAGTGATAGCCAACACAATATCGGTAGCTGTTATGCCAGGTTGACGTTTACCAGAAAGATTAACCCCAACAATATTAGGCAATCGCATCATAGATGGACGACCCAACATGACAGTTTCTGCTTCTAATCCACCAACCCCAATAGCTATAACACCTAAAGCGTCCACGTGTGGTGTATGGCTGTCAGTACCGACACAAGTATCGGGGAACGCTACGCCGTCTCTTAATTGAATAACAGGCGACATTTTTTCTAGATTAATTTGATGCATGATGCCGTTACCCGCTGGGATCACGTCAACATTTTTAAAGGCCGTTTTAGTCCATTCTATAAAATGAAACCTGTCCTCGTTACGTCTATCTTCAATAGCTCTGTTTTTATCAAAAGCATCAGGATCATTTCCATTATGTTCTACAGCCAAAGAGTGATCGACAATCAATTGAGTCGGCACTACTGGATTGACCTTCGAGGGGTCGCCTCCCTGATCGGCAATGGCATCGCGTAATCCTGCTAAATCAACTAATGCAGTTTGCCCCAATATGTCATGACAAACTACTCTTGCTGGATACCATGGAAAATCCAAATCTTGTTTGCGATAGATAATTTGTTTTAGGCAATTAGTCAGTATTTCTGGAGTACACCTGCGTACCAGTTGTTCTGCTAAAACCCTAGATGTATAAGGTAATTTTGCGTATGCACCTTGGCTGATTGCTTCTATTGCGCTGCGAGTGTCAAAATAATCAATGTTGGTTCCACCTATTGTGTAACCTGGAAGGGGTTTGCGAAATTTGTAATTCATAAAAGGGTCCACAGAATAGATGATGAGAAACAGGCCGAATTTATCGGCCTGAGATTAAGGTGTTTTAACGCTGGCTAATTGCGGTTACTTTTCTAGGTTCGGCACCTATATAATCGGCACTAGGACGAATAATACGATTATTTGAACGTTGTTCCATAATATGCGCAGCCCAACCGGTTAAACGCGAACAAACAAATATAGGTGTAAATAACTTAGTCGGAATACCCATATAGTGATATGCCGATGCATGGAAAAAGTCAGCGTTGCAGAATAATTTTTTTGTATCCCACATGAATTCTTCACAGGCCACTGAAATATCGAAAAGTGAAATATCACCAAACTCTTTTCCTAGTTTTTCAGACCACTGTTTGATTATTACATTACGTGGATCTGATTCACTATAAATAGCGTGGCCAAATCCCATTATTTTTTCTTTACGCTCTAACATGCCGGCCATTTTTATTTTTGCATCTGCTGGCGAGCTAAATTTCTGGATCATATCCATCGCAGCTTCATTTGCTCCGCCATGTAGGGGCCCACGAAGTGAACCAATAGCACCGGTAACACACGAGTACATGTCAGATAAAGTAGAAGCACAAACACGGGCTGTAAAAGTAGATGCGTTAAATTCATGTTCTGCATATAAAATTAAAGATACGTCCATCACTTTACTGTGAAGCTCAGACGGTGTGTCACCTGTTAGCAGTTTTAAGAAATGGCCGCCAAGCGAGTCTTCATCAGTCATGCAATCAATTTCAACGCCATCATGGCTGTATTTGTACCAAAAACACATGATTGCTGGAAAAGCGGCAAGTAATCTATTTGAAGCCTTGTGTTGTTCACTGAAGTCTAGTTCAGGTTCAAGGTTGCCTAGAAATGAACAACCTGTGCGCATCACATCCATTGGATGTGCGTCTGCAGGAATAAGTTTTAACACTTTTTTTAGTGCTTGCGGTAAATCACGCTGAGTATGCAACTCTGCTTTATAACTGTCTAATTGCGTTTGATTAGGTAGTTCGCCGTTGAAAAGTAAATAAGCAACTTCTTCGAAAGTTGCATTGTCAGCTAAATCCGACACGTCATAACCACAATAGGTTAATCCTGATCCTGATTTGCCTACAGTACAGAGTTTGGTTTCACCAGCACTTTGGCCACGAAGGCCGGCACCACTTAGTTTTTTCTCAGCCATAATTTATTCCAACTTTTATTTTTAAACCCCTTAGTAGTTATACAAATCAAGGGTTGTAGGGTTTCTGGTTTTTATTAAGCACCATCTATATCGAGAGTTACTTGTTTTTACCTTCAGAAAATAGCGAATCCAATTTCTGTTCATAAGCGTGATAACCAAGGTAGTCATACAACTCCATACGGGTTTGCATATTATCAACCACAGCTTTTTGGTCACCATTAGTAAGAATAGACTGATAAACATTCTCAGCCGCTTTATTCATTGCTCTAAATGCACTAAGTGGATAAAGCACCATATCAGCCCCCCACTCACCTAACTCTTTTTTATTCCAAAGTTCAGTTTGGCCAAACTCTGTAATATTTGCCAAAATTGGCACGTTTAGAGCATCAGAAAATGCACGATAGTGCGCTTCAGTTTTTACTGCTTCAGCAAAAATGCCATCTGCACCAGCTGCAGCATAAGCTTTAGCACGTTGAATAGATGCCTCTAATCCCTCTTGAGCAAAAGAATCAGTTCGAGCCATAATAAAAAAATCAGGGTCGGTACGTGCGTCGACAGCTGCTTTGATGCGATCAACCATTTCTTCAGTGGAAACAATTTCTTTATTAGGACGATGTCCGCATCGCTTTTGCGCTACTTGATCTTCCATATGAACAGCCGCGGCTCCTGCTTTTTCCATATCGCGAATAGTCTTAGCGATGTTAAAAGCGCCACCCCAACCTGTATCGATATCTATTAATAAAGGTAGATCACAGGCAGCAGTTATACGCTGTACATCAACCAACACATCATTCAAAGAGGTTAAGCCTAAATCAGGTAAACCATAGGATGCATTAGCAACACCACCTCCTGATAAATAGATAGCTTGATGTCCAATTTCTTTGGCCATCATGGCTGTATAAGCGTTAATGGTGCCAACAATTTGTAGTGGCTTGTTGTTTTTTAGTGCTTGACGAAAGCGTTGTCCAGGAGTGCTCATGGTGTATTCATCCGTTTTTCGACGTTTTTACGTGATGCTGAAATATGCCTACGCATTAAAATTTCAGCTAGCTCACCATCTTGATCTTCGATGGCTTGAATAATGTGATGGTGTTCAGAAAATGCTCTTTTTGCACGTGGGCTAGCCATACCAAATTGATAACGGTACATACGCACCAAATAATAGAGTTCTTCACATAACAATCTGATTAGCAGTTTGTTACCACTGCCCATCACTATGCGAAAATGGAAATCTAAATCCCCTTCTTTTTGAATGTAGGCTTCACCTTGCTGTAACGACTCGTATTGATTGTGTACTTCTAGCAAATGTTTTAAATCTTCAATTTGTTTTGGCGTCATATTTTCTGCCGCCAATCGACACGCCATACCTTCTAATGACTCTCTAACCCGAAAGATTTCAAGTAGCTGCTCTGTCGACAATGTTACTACGCGATAACCAATATTAGCTTTACGCTCAAGTAGACCGCAGCCTTCTAGGCGAGATAATGCATCACGTAATGTACTGCGGCTAATGTCATAGTATTTGGCAAGTTCTGGTTCACTTAACTTAGAGCCAGTTAATATATCGCCCTCTACAATACGCTGCCGCAGACTGGTGAATACCGAATCTGCACGAGTGATACTAGGCGATGTAATAGTTGATTTGTGCAATGTATTATTGTCGACAATAATTAAATTATAAAGCCATGTTATAGCTTAAATTTGAAATAACAAGGCTTAACTGTCGACAATTATACTAAGATAAAAAAAAGACAGATTTAGTCAAGTACTGCTTCTAAACTAGACACACAAAAATCAACATTTTTTTGACTTGAACCACAACCCATCAAACCGATACGCCATACTTTACCAGCCAATCCACCTAGGCCAGCGCCAATTTCTAAATTGAACTCACTTAGCAACCTATTGCGAACGTTAGCATCATCTACACCTGAAGGAATACGCACCATATTCAGTTGCGGTAAACGATACGATTGTTCAACCACAAATTCTAATCCTAGTTTTTCTAACCCTGCTTTTAAGCTAAGGTGATTTTTAAGGTGTCTCGCGTGAGTTGGTTGCAGTCCTTCTTTGTGCAAAATCAATAGGGATTCGTGCAATGCATAAATACTATTAACGGGCGCAGTATGGTGATAAGCGCGTTTTGCACCCTTTCCCCAGTAACCCATAACCAAGTCCATGTCTAAAAACCAACTTTGTACCGGATGTTTACGCTTCTTAATTACAGCGATAGCCTTCTCGCTAAAAGAAACAGGGGACAAACCTGGGACACAAGAAAGACACTTTTGTGTTCCAGAATAAATAGCATCAATGTGCCAATCATCTACTTTTAATTCACTTCCCGCTAAAGACGTCACCGCATCTACTATGCTTAAACAATCAAATTCTTGGGCAAGTTGGCAGATTGCCTTAGCATCATTTAACACTCCTGTTGAAGTTTCGGCATGAACAAAGGCCAAGGCTTTAACATCTGGATTAGCCAGCAGTGTTTCTCTTACTTTATTTAGGTCTGTGGGTTTACCCCATTCATCCTGAACCATGATTGCTTGCCCGCCGCAACGCTGAACATTTTGCTGCATACGTCCGCCAAACACGCCATTTTGGCATACAATTACCTTGTCGCCCGGTTCAATTAAATTAACAAAAACTGACTCCATGCCCGCAGAACCTGGAGCTGAGATAGGCATAGTTAAAGTATTTTTAGTTTGAAATGCATATTGTAAAAGTTGTTTTACTTCATCCATTAGGTCAACAAACTTGGGGTCCAAATGACCGATAGTAGGCCTAGCTAAAGCTTCGAGAACCTGTGGATATACATCTGAAGGGCCTGGCCCCATTAGTACACGTGAAGGTGGTATAAACGATGAAAATGATTGAGACATATATATTCCAAACTTAAGATAATCTTATAATGTAATTTTCACAGCATTAACTCTTAGCTACAAGACAAGTATACCGAGCATAAACTAGATAAATACTGATGAGCCTAAGCATTTTCGAATTGAATAAAGAACTTATGAATAAAGTTTTAGCAGATACGAATCGCCCAAAAGATATTGTTAATGTGCTTTAAGGTATTGTTTTAAAAAGATAATTAAAATAACTTTAAAAGTTGTTTATTTTTTGAGCATAGTTGTTCTATTATTAATATCCGGTCTCATAATTTTTGACTTTACGTATGAAATTTTACAGTTAGCGCACGGCTCTAACAGAGAGCCATTCCCCTAAGCCCGGACTAGTAATAGTTTCGGGCCTTTTTTTCTCAAAACTCAAACTGCCTTTAGTTGTGTTGAAAATCTTTTAGCATTCTTAACGTAATGCTGAGCAGATTGTTCTAGCATTTTTTGCTGCTGTTCAGGTATCGGTTTAATGACTTTAGCCGGAGATCCCATTACTAATGAACCGTCAGGTATTTGCATGTTTTCTGTTATTAAACTGTTAGCACCAATCACACAATATTTACCAACTTTTGCACCGTTTAACACTACGCTATTAATCCCAATTAAGCTGAAATCTCCTATTTCACAACCATGTAACATCACTTTGTGACCTATAGTGACACCCTTACCTATCGTTAGCGGCACACCAAAGTCAGTGTGTAACACTGAGCCATCTTGTACATTACTGTCTTCACCGATTGTAATGACATCAGAGTCACCACGTACCACAGCATTAAACCAAACACTGCTGTTTTTCTGCATCACAACTTTGCCAATGACATGAGCACCTGGTGCAACAAATACGCCATCAGCAACCTGTACATGATCATCACCTAAAGAATAAATCATTTATTAACTCCTATTTTTCGCATTAGACCTTCTTGCATAGTTGATGCAACTAACTTGCCCTCACGATTAAAGAATTGCCCTCTTACTAACCCTCTGGCACCACCAGAAAAAGGACTTTCAGCACAATACAACAACCACTCATCAAAATCGAAAGGATGATGAAACCACATTGAATGGTCAATGGTTGCCATACGAAGGTTTTTATCTTTATTAGATACACCGTGAGGGTGAAGTGCAGTAGATAAAAAATGATAGTCAGATGCGTATGCCAACATCACTTGATTAAGATTGATATCTCCAGATAAAACTTCTTGTGCCTTCATCCATATATAACGTTTCGGCTCTTTCACTATCTCTTTAGCGGGGTCTACGAAGTCAACAGTGCGCATATCGATAGGTTTGTGATAACCGATGCTTTCACACACACGATCAGGCATATCCTTAGTGTTACCAAACACTTTGATATCCGACTCAATTTCTTCCGGTTGCGGTACATTTGGCATATCCGCATATTGATGATTGAGTCCTTGTTCGGGCGTTTGGAAGGATGCAGTCATGAAAAAAATGTTTTTACCGTTTTGAATAGCTTTCACTCTTCTACTCGAAAAACTACGACCATCGCGTACAATTTCCACGTCAAAAATTACAGGCTTATTTGCATCACCAGGTAACAAAAAATAGCTATGAAATGAATGTGTAATTCGACCATCTGGTAAAGTAAGTTGAGCTGCAGCAAGCGCTTGGCCTAATACTTGCCCTCCAAATAATGCTCGATAACCTAAATCCCAACTTTGACCACGAAATAAACCTTCTTCAAGTTTATCTAATGTTAATAACTCTACTAATTTTACTTCTGGCATAAGCTCTCTTTTTATTCATTCATAACACTATAGAAAATCACCCTAAGTGCTTTTATGTGGATCTCTAGGATAAAATTTATCAGGTAATTGACCTTGATGGGTAAAAAACCTCGTATCTTTAAAAGGTAATTTCATAAAACCTGATATCCCAATCCCTTCAATAGTTGGAATAAGGTCAATTACGTCTTTTAATAAGCTCTTAAACTCCAATTCCATACTATGATTTAGCAGCTTATAATCGCTATGTATCTTAAGGTGAGTAGGCAATGATTCAAAAATGATACAGCCGGTGTGATGAATACTGTTTAATTGTCGGATTACAGACATCAACGATTTAGGAAGAGTTAATAATTCATCTGGATCATCACCGTCTTCAAAATAGGAATGCATACGACTGTCGTGTTCAGTCAGTGATACTGCACTCAATTCATAAGGGATTTGCATACTTTTGTCAGGTAAAAAAGGACTGGCTTCTTCGCTTCGTTCAATATGCAAAGTATCGCGTGCGTTGAACATGCAGCACTTAAAAACACCAATTCTGTTGATTGCTCTAGCAAAATGTACAACATTATTCAAAGAGGCTTCGAAAGACTTCCTGAGCGTTGCATCATACAAATTTAGGCTCGAATCTATAAATACACCAGATTCTTCCCACCTAACCGCTAGTCCACCCACTACAGGATACTTACCTAAGCGGCTAACTGCAGCTACAAAGGCTTTTTCTGTATCGCCCATACCTTGCATATAGTTTTTATAATAGCGGTCGAATTGAGCATCATCAATATATCTGAGCTCTTGCTCTGCTTGGTAAACCTCGATACGCAAAAATGATTTGCGAGAACTATAGACTACAGAATCAATTTCTTTACTGTGGGAGCTTACTTGAGTAGGTATTAATGAAATATGTTGATGATGTATGTTCTCATTCAACACCAAATTTTTCATGAATTGCATGTTATTAATAAAGTAATCACCACCTTGTTCACGTGACTTTGGCGAATCACTCATCATAGCGGTTAAGGTCTTGGCAAGTTCTTGTGGTAAACCAAGGGAGTTTGGGCTGATAACGTTATGCCCAAAACGACTAGACTGACCTGAAGCCAAGGCATAAAGAGTACTGGCCAATCCTTGTTCATCAAAACGTACCGAAGACAAACCACCGTTTAATTGATCTTCACCGATAAAATAAACATCCCCTAAACGAGCATTGGTTTGTTGCATGTCACTAGACATTAAGTCCATCACGTTATGGCCAACAAACTGCCCTTGATGGTCAATTTGCGCAAAAACAGACGAGCCCCAATCAATCAGCCCCACTTTTTCGTTGCTTTCATCAAATACAATATTGGAAGGTTTGATATCACCATGGACAATGGGTTTGGTTTGACCTTGTTGTTTATGTGCGCGTAAATATAATAGAATATCAGCTAGTTGTGCCGCTATATTGATTACTAGGCGTACCGAAAAAGGACCATGTTTAAGAGATATTTTCTCTAAGTCTTCACCTTTAGCCCTGTCCATAACCAAAACAGATTGTTTTTGGATCCGCTGATATTCGATTAACCTTGGAACTCGGGGATGATCTACCAAACTTAACATATAGGCTTCTTCTTCAAACCTATCTTGAACGTGTTGAGGTAAATTTATCCTAGAAAACTTAAACACCTGCTGCTGAGGGTGTGGAGTATTTTCAGATTCTTTTATATTTGAAACATTCTTTGAAATTGTTTCTGAGGCGGTTCCCGCAAAAGCAAATCCAAACGCCCCTTTGCCTATCAATTCAATATCTTTATAACCAAGCAGCTCTAACTGTTCGGTGCACAACTTAAACCAATCTTTTAGTTTTTTGGCATCCTTATGAGACAGTAAATAAATAGACTGTTCATCAGGAATATAAAAATGTTTAATATTCGCAGGTGTCAACATCGCAGTTTTACCAATTATTCCTCAATTAACCAATCAACTGAGTACGATGCGCTATCGTTTTGAGCCATTAATGGTGTCAGCTCATGTAAACTTTCTTTTATTTGTTTATCTAACTGCCATGGTGCGTTAATGATGAGCATGCCAGAGCCATACATGCCTCCAGCTTCATTACCAGCGGTTACGCATAACTCAATTTTAAGCATGTTCTTAAAAGAGTGCTGGGTTAAGCTGCCTAACATAGCTTCACTTTTACCTTTTTTACTATCACTGCTTTCAAAACTGGTATTTGACGTTTTTCTATCACTTATTAGTGGATACCAAATAGCATATATCGCAGAATTCCATTTTTTATGAGCGGCTATCACCGTATCTACTACTTGTTGATATTCACTTGCCACCTCATAAGAAGGGTCGATAAGCACCATACCTCGCTGCATATCTGGTGGTGTTAAAGCTAATAAACCTTCGTAGCCATCTCTATGATGAATAGAAATATTTTTCCCACCAAGATTACTTTTTAAATTCTGAATTTCTTGGTTATGCCATTCCATCAAAATCAGTTTGTCTTGAGGACGTAACATTGATTTAGCAATTTCTGGTGAACCTGGATATTGGTTAAATTCTCGATACGCAGAGACTAAAGACAAATAATTGCTATTCGCTTCGTTTTGCATTGAATGCCCAGACAAGCGTTCAATGCCATGTTTAAATTCATTGGTTTTAAGGGACTCATCCGAATTTAGATGATACACACCTGCACCACTGTGGGTATCAAAATAGCAAAAGCCTTTGTCTTTACTTTTAAGCTTGTTGATCAACAACATCTGACAAAGATGCTTTAACACATCACCATGATTACCTGCATGAAAGCTATGTCGATAACTTAACAATAGAATTCCTTAATTTAACGTTATTGTGAAGAATTAGCATTAATCTTAAAGCAAAAATAAACCCGCTGTTAGCGGGTTTGATAACTATATTTAAAAAATCATCTAGTCATTGCTAACATTGTAATAGGATTTTCTAAATAGGATTTCCATAAATTATTAAACCTTACCATGGTGGCACCATCGATAATTCGATGATCCCCTGACCAACTCACATGCATAATGTTAACTGCTTTTACTGCGTCATTTGCATCAAACCTTGGTAAACGTTGAATTTTACCAAGAGCCACAATCGCAGATTCTGGGGCATTAATAACTGGAGTGGCAACAGTACCACCAAGCACGCCAATATTAGAGATGCTAATAGTACCGCCTTTTAGGTCGCCACTACTTAATCTTCCTTGACGAGCTAAATCCACCAACTCATTAGCTTTTTTAGCAACCTCTAATAAAGATAATTGCTGCACACCTTTAATATTTGGCACTACCAGACCTATTTTAGAATCTACTGCTAGCCCGATATTATGATCATCGAAATAAGTGACTTCAGAACAATCAGCATTAATTTGGCTGTTAATTATGGGGAACTGTTCTAAGGCTAAAGACATCGCTTTGATAAAAAATGGCATAAAACTAAGCTTTACCCCTTCTTTTTCAAATGACTCTTTGAGTTGTGTCCTAGCATCAATCAAGTTATCCATTTCGATTTCTTCACTAACACTAAAATGTGGCACTGTAAAAACTGAATGCATCATATGTTTAGCCATCGCCGCTTGTATGCCACGAACAGGCTCTAAACGTTTCCCACCTGTTGTCACTGGAGTGATCGTAACAGGTTGAATGACTGGTGACGAAGTGACAATAATATCATCTTTTAAAACACGACCTTTATCGCCACTACCAGCTATCTGCGATAAGTCGATTTCTAACTCTCTCGCTAAACGCCTCACAGCTGGGCTCGCTAGCGCTTTACCTGTGTCTTTTATAGCAACAGCTGTATGGATTTGCAGGGAAGTTGATTCACCACCTGAAGATATCTCAGTGACACTTGGTTTGTCTGCTGACTCTAGTTCAACACCATCTTCTTCAATTTTCATTTCAAACAAAGGTGAATGCACTTTCGCAATATTGCCCTCTGCGTAATAAAGCTTGGTCACCACACCACTATATTTAGCAGGAATTTCTACCAACGCTTTATCGGTCATTACCTCAACTACTGGTTGGTCTTCAACAATTTTCTGGCCTTCAGCGACTAACCATTTGACCACTTCGCATTCTACAATGCCTTCGCCAATGTCCGGCAGAATAAAATCTTGCATAGTTTGCTCCTTATAATTGAGCTAAAAATAGACCTAAAAGTTGACGGTGCGTTTTATCGCTTCGAAAGTTTTAAGATGATCTGGCATATATTCTTTCTCATGCGCCAATGGGTATGGCGTATCTAAACCACAAACTCGGCAAATAGGTGATTCAAGATGAAGAAAACACTTCTCTTGTACACTAGCCGCTATTTCGCTAGCAAAACCAGCAGTTAAAGGAGCTTCATGGTTAATCAACAGCCGTCCAGTTTTCTCAACCGAAATACAAACGGTCTCAACATCCCAAGGTAATATGCTCTGTAAATCAATTATCTCACAAGAAATCCCTTGTTCTTCAGCCATCGCTGCGGCCTTTTCAATAATTTCTACTTGCGCACCCCAAGCCAACAATGTGATATCAGTACCTTCTTTAACAACATCAGCTTTACCAAGAGGTAACTGATAATCGTCTTCAGGTACTTCACCTACTGAAGCACGATATAAACGTTTTGGCTCCATAAACAGGACTGGGTTGTCATCACGAATTGACTCTAATAATAAGCCTTTTGCCTGATAAGGATTACGCGGTATAACCACTTTCATACCTGGTATATGCGCAAAAAAAGCTTCCGGTGACTGTGAATGATAAAGACCTCCAGATATTCCACCGCCGTATGGGGTTCGAATAGTCAGTGAGCCACATGAAAACTGGCCGCCAGAGCGATAACGAAACTTAGCTGTTTCATTCACAATTTGGTCAAAGGCAGGAAAAATATAATCAGCAAATTGAATTTCAGCAACAGGTACTGAGCCTTGAGAAGCAAGGCCAGTGGCAAAACCAATAATGCCTTGTTCAGTTAAAGGTGTATTAAAACACCGGCCTTTACCGAATGTTTCTTGTAGGTTGCTAGTAGCTCTAAACACACCACCAAAATGGCCTACGTCTTCACCAAACACCATCACTTTTTCATCATCATTCATGGCTGTGATTAGTGCATTATTCACAGCCTGCAGCATATTCATTGTTGCCATTTTATAGCCTCCCTGATGTTTTTGGATATGCGTCTGGATACATATCGATATGCGTTTTCAAATCAGCTAATTGTGCTTTTAAATGTGCTGGAGGTGTGTCATATACATCTTCAATTATTTGTTCTATCGGACATATTGGCACTAGCTCGGCAAGTTTAAGTTGTTGTAGAACTTCTTGTCTGGTTTGCTCGATAAAGATTAAATTTTGTGGTTCGTCTAACCAATCTTTAGACTGCATCCATGTTTTAAATCTGACTACGGGATCCTTTAACTGCCAACCATGTTCTTCATCTTTAGACCGATAACTTGTAGGATCATCCGAAGTGGAATGTGCTGCTAATCTATATGTCAT
>Ga0209712_10003707_pt1 | contig 12338 bp, 11 predicted proteins | sample ArcOceMetagenome_FD_187443 | JGI IMG/M metagenome (GOLD analysis project Ga0209712, IMG submission 187443) | Marine eukaryotic phytoplankton communities from Arctic Ocean - Arctic Ocean - Greenland ARC118M Metagenome (SPAdes) (version 2) | ecosystem: Environmental > Aquatic > Marine > Oceanic...
GGGGGGGGGGGGGGGATCATGCTGTCCCAGCGCCGCGCGTGAAAAAAATGAAAAAATGAAAAAAGACAATTTTCAAGGCGGCGGGAGCAAAAAAGCCAACACCCAACACCCGGCACATCTACTAGAGCATTGACAATCAATTTGTATTCTCATCACGATCGAACAAATACAAATTGTAGCACACAGCATACACTAATAGATTACAGCAATCTCTAGAAAGTTCATTTGTGTAGGGAGAGGGCAAGATAAAATCATGGCTCCAACTCTTGCAGAATTCCGGAGACGGAAAAAGCTCAAAGAAGAGGAACTGCGCAGGACACGACAAGAATTGGCCAGCGACCAGGAAAATAGGACAGCACAGGACCAGGCAGATCAACCTCGACGAAATGAAGATGCAGATAAGAGAACCGTAGAAAAAAGTCCGCGGCGGAATGAATCAAATAAGATGAATCAGGATACTGCTGTACAGAACGAAAAAGCAGTCTCGAAACGTTTTCTTTCCACGGCTCGCAAGAGGGCTAGAGGCGTCCGCGACTTTGATATTGTAACCAACATTACTGCAAATGTAGAAGCTACATTTGAATCAGTGCATCAGATTGAGTCAAAAGAGTCCTGTATCATGCCACTGTCAAAGAAACAAAAGACTACGGACTTTGAAAGTCGTTGTGAGAGGGACGGAGATGATGAAACTCCAGACATTTCGAATGCCAGTGGAATCGAGGACTTGAATGGTGAAAGCGCCGTCGCGAAAGATTCGACAATTGCCAATCTGCCGGAAATGAAGAGCAAGTTAGAACCCACCTCATCTTCAGCAAACAGAGCAAATGTCATGTCCCCAAAGAAGAAGGCCATACTGAACGAAGTTGAAATAATCGATTTGATGTCATCTGATGATGAGAATGAGAATGACAATTACAACAATGCCGGAGCTGAGAAGAACATAGACGATGACGAATCATTACAATCTATTCCTCTCCTGCCAACGAAGAAAAAGGATGCAAATCGTTTGGGGAAAGCGTTTGGTGGGTTGAAGAAGAAAATCAGTAGGGCAGTGAGGATGATGCGAGCGGTCGATGAAGATGACTCCGTAATGAGTATAGACGTACAGGAAGATAGTCTGGAGCCAGCAATGTCAGCTGTCCATGATGTGAACATTCACACTGCTAGTACCGACGTGGGATTGTCTTTAACCGCGAACGTTGACGGGCAGGAAGAGGATGCACCGAGCGAGATTGATCCGAATACAGCAATATGCTGGAGTTGCTGTATATCACTTGGAGATGAAACGCCCAATGCAAGCTGCTTCAGCCGTGCATTTGTCCATTCTCATCCTCTCCTAGAGTAAGTTACCTGTATCGCCTCGTCACGCAGTGATATTTTTTATCGCTTTTCTAGATGTTTATTAATATATACCTCCACTTATCAACGATGATGCAGAGTTGCGACATGCTCAGTTTGTGCAGATAGAGCATATGGTGTGGAAGATGATGTGCAAACAATTCTGGACGGTCAGAATGATAATGGAGATTCACCAAATGAAATGGAAGTCTGTAGTTGGTGCGCAGATCCCTTAGAGCAAGGTGACCATCTCCTACTTTGCGATGAATGTCCGAGAGGATTTTGTGACGATTGTGTTTGCAAAGCTCACGGACGCGGGAAAGTGGGACAATCTGTTGTTAAACAGTTACTAGAGGATGATGGAACATGGGCGTGTTTATATTGCAGTCCTACAGTAGTACTAGATGCAATGCGGGCATTCTTGCATTCAGCTGATACCAATGCAAGCTCATCTTCTAATATTGCAAAAGAAGGTGCTGATGAATCGTCAAAGACAGATCAAGATGAGAACCTTTCGGATCTCCTTGAAGAACTCTCGACACTTGAAGATGAACTAGAAGAAACTGAAATAATGTTAGAATCGGATGGCATTGAGAAGAAAAGGCTTGAAGTTCAAAAGGAGACCCCAGGGCAATCATCAACTGACGTAGAGACCGAGCTCGATCACTGGGTGAAAGAAACAAAGGATAAACATCACCGTTGTTCCGATTCAATTGGTATCATCCATGATGACCTTGGTAAGTACAACGCCCATTTGTTATTGTCCTCAGGGAACGTATCATATTCTTACTCGAAACCACTCGATTTCGTACAGATTATGCGGGTATTGATCTCGGCGCTTTCTACAAAAAACGAGAAGAAAACAAAAACAAGGATCTTGAACAAACTTCTGATGAGTGGAAAATTTCAGCCGACGAAGCACTAGACAAGCGTGATAGAGAACTTGGATTTGTGAAGGGGGGCGATAAGGGTGCTAGCGGATGGTCCGGCAAAGAGGAAAATTACAGAGAGATTGATGAATTGAACTCATCTGAGCTTGATGAAATTGAAGATATCAACACAACCGATGAAGCTCTGGCGCAACTAGAACGGATAGTACTACGAAAGTTGGATGGGCCAAAGGGGGGGCACGCAGGGACTCTTATTGATTCAAACACAATCAAGAACTTCAAGAAAAATATCTCGCGGGATGATAAGGCGTTGAAAGAACTCAAGGTCAAGCTGAAGAAAAAAAGTGAACGAGGAGATAAAAGAAGAGAAACTCAACAATGCAAGGAGGACTGTCATGTTATTGGCAAACAGAACATAGCGGCAATCAGAGTTGTGCATAGAAATACTAACTTACTCGTCCAAAAGAGGAAAAAAAGTATACCCAAGAAATCAGCAACTGATTTTCTCAAACGCCGCAGTTATTCCTCTCGCCGAGTACCAGACCATCAAGTCGACAAAGAATATGGTATTGAAGATGCAGTTTTCGAGAATTCAAACTGTGTGTTGGCTTCACTTGCTCCTTCAGAGCCATCGACTAATAACCACAGAGAGGAAATTGCCGTTGCGGCCCCACTTGCAAAGCTGCTGAAGGCGCACCAAATAAGTGGCGTCAAATTCATGTGGGACACTACGTTTTGTGATTTACTGTCTATTGCTCAAGCACCCCCTAAACAAGGCAATATCAATAATATTTCTGATGCTAAACAAGGGGTCCTTAAATCCAAAAATGTCCGAGGGTGCATACTTGGTACGCAAAACATTTGAACTTTTTATTGCAGTTGCAACACTTACTCACAATTAATTTCCACATATTATCATAGCACACAACATGGGACTTGGGAAGTCGCTACAGGTTGTAACCCTCATTCATACGCTGCAAACTCATCCACGTCTAATCTGTAAAAACAGACCTATCATCGATCGAATCTTGCTTATAGTCCCTGTTAACACTCTGGAAAATTGGAAGGCTGAATTCAACAAGTGGTTAATCAATATTCCGAAGATTGTTCTATATGATTTCTCATCCACAGGGAGCGGCGCAAGAAAAACACTTTCTGAACGCTGGGAAAAATCAGGTGGAATAATGCTTGTGACACATGATACGCTTAGTCGAGCCATTAAGTCTCAAAAGAACGAGGATGCAGCTGTTTGTTTCAAGCGGGTGTTTATAACACCAGGACCGGATGCAGTGTTTATTGATGAGGGCCATCTAATGCTCAAAAATAGAAATACCGATATCAGCAAGGTATTATTCTCTATGTCGACACCGAGAAGAATTGTATTGACAGGGACTCCTCTGCAAAACAATCTCCATGAATTCTACCAGATGGCCAACTGGGTGGACAAAGGATGTTTGGGGACTGAGGCAGAGTTTGAAAAGAAATTTGCATCGAAGATTATGACGAGCTTGACCGTAAGTTTTGTTTGACCAGTCATTGATTTTATTGCATTGCGACTCTAATTTATCATCACTTTTGCACATTGTATATTTTAGGCTGATGCTGCCATCGATGAGCAAGAAATAGGTAACACGTTATTGAAAGAAGTGTTTGCTACTGTTGCACCTTTCATTCATCGACTGGATTCTTCTGTGCTTGAGCGTGACCTGCCTCCCATCCAACAAGCAGTCATCCACGTGAGGCAAACGAAAACACAAATGAAGCTTTATCGTGCTTTCAAAACGTATCAAGAGAAATCTGACAACAACAATTTCCTCGATCAATACTCCAAATTGTTCCCCGTGAACAATCATCCAGGAGCTCTGCTTTTCCGACAGTCTTCAGCCTCCAAAAGTAAAGATCGTAGAAAAAGTAAAGATAGCACTAATATATCAGAAATCGTCAAAACGGAAGATTCAGCTTCAGAGAAGGCCGGTCCAGCAGCAGCAGTGAGAAAAGAATCGAATCCTACCAACTCTCCTATCACTACCGCTGTGCCAATTGACGGCACTGAACCAGTTTTTGAAAACTCTCAAGGCTCCGTTGAGGTCATTGTGATTGATGATAGCGATGACGACGAGAATGGTCAGAATGATGGCATCGACACCTTGACCAAAGAATTGCCTGAAATGGAAGACTTTAAGGATGGCTTGGTGGAGAATAACGAGAAGTGGTGGGAAAAGGTGTACAGAAAAAATCCAGACATGGCTGAGGAAAGGAATGGGGGGAAAATATTGCTACTCTTGCAGATACTTGCTCACTCAGAATCTATAGGTAAGTCATGACTGCCGCAAATGGATTCCATGCCTCTTTAATTCGGTTCTCATGTGCTACTTTACCACAAAAGGCGACAAAGTAGTCATTTTTTCTCAGTGCCTAAAAACTCTCGATTATATCGAATCTGTAATCAAACTCCCCGATTGGGGAAGTAGAATTCCAGGCTTGAAACGATTCAGCAATGGTCAAACATTTGGGGGGTGGCAAATCGGGAGAGATTATCTCCGTATTGATGGAAGCGTTTCTGCGTTTGAAAGGGGCAATCTCATCAACCAATTCAACGATCAGAAGCAAATATCGACATCCACAGCTTTCGTCAACAAGAAGTCGGAAGAAAGAGTAAAGGCATTTCTAATTTCATCGAGAGCTGGTAGTGTGGGGTGAGTTTTAGTGTTATCCAAATATTTGTTAGTATTCAACCAAGCTCTAACCCTGTCGATCATGCCTTAATAGAATCAATCTTGTTGCGGCGAATAGAGTTGTTATTTTTGATAGTTCATGGTATGTAATTGCAGACATGTCAGCTATTCTCGCAATTTAAATATTCCATCTTCTAATATTTTGCCTCCAACTTAGGAACCCTGTCGTTGATCAGCAAGCTTTATATCGATGTTACCGCTACGGTCAGACAAAACCTGTCTATGCTTACCGCTTTCTCACAGAAGGAACAATGGAAGAAAAGGTCTATTCAAGGAGCGTTAACAAAACAAACTTAGCAGCAAGGGTAATTGATCAGAAGGATCCACAACGCAATTTCACGCAACAGGAATTGGTTGATATAATGACAATCGACAATTGGGTAAGTTCTCGACTTCAATTCAATGTTGCTAGAAATGCAACACTTTCACTCACCGTTTATCACGATACAGGTTCGGTGCGATACGTGCGAAAAATGGCGAATGCTTCCTCCCTCTCTTAGTGCATCAGATGTGGGACAGTTTCCCGACAACTGGTACTGTGAAATGAACTACTACGACGAAGCTAGATCGAACTGCAAAGCGAAGGAGAGAGACGCGAGATACATGCATCGGTTCTTCAAGGAACAAGCTTATCAACAATCCATGGGTGGCAATACAGTCCAAAACTCTCAAAACTCTCAAAACTCTCCCGATAAAAACAGGAAGGAAATGCAAACGCCTAACAGTGAATCTGCTGACACAAAAGTACCCGAGGACGACGAACACATCACCAATACCAAGAGAGACGAAGTTCTTGTAGGCCTCTTGGAAGTCAAAGCTTCAAAAGTGTCGGGGAAGAAAAATAATGCTGGACACAAGCAATCATCATTGATTGCGAAGCACTATTTTCACGATTCTCTTCTGAAGGAAGCAATCAAAGCTCCAATCGAAATTTAGATTTTGGAGACACTGCATTGGGGAGATACCGGGGGCGATAATGTAAAATATAGTGATGCATTTTGTGAAATACAGTATCTGATTAAAGATTTTCAATACACATCTTATGATTGCCGATAGTTATCGAAGGGGCGCCCTTCTACACTGCTTGAGTATTGCTATTTGAATATGGTACCTCATGCTTACATGTACCTTTAGATCGTGTCGCGAGGAGCCTTTTCTTTACTCCTCGTGATAATCATCACCAGCTCCATCTGCAAGAACTTCCTTCACCTCAACCTTAATTTCACTTGCTTCGTCTCCTCTCAGGGTATCTCTCACAAAATCACACTCTACCTTCAAATTAACTTGCTCTAATGCTCCTCTAATTACCCCACAATAAATATTGCTGTATTTCAACTTACTCCAATCCGGGCCATGAGAAGACGAGCCGTCTCCGTTGTCCTCTGTCTGTGGCAATTCAACAAAAATACTGAGCGGATTTTCATCCAAAAACAAGCTAAAGCTCTTATCCGTCAACTTCCCTACATCACAATTCATCCCCAAGAACATTCGAAAGCCAATCTTTGCCACTACTTCAGCCGTATCCCTCAACTCTTTACACGTCGGAATCCGCACACCATTCACTTCGCTTTTGGCAAGAAGCTCATCAATACAGCGTACACCAATAGAATAACCAATACGCTCGAGCTGGGAATTTATTTCGGTAATGTCCTGATCGTAATCGCGAAGTAGTTCGGTAATGAGGGATCCGTAGGTGAGTGCAAAGAGTTCAGTGTTTGCCTTTGGCACTTTTGCCCAAAGACTGTGCCCCGCTGCTGTAATGCTTGTTTGCTTTGACATTTAGATCTTTGTGATTTGTTGAGACGGACGAGCAAAGTGTATGACAGGAGTGCTTCCTTTAAGTGTTTGGAGAACGAATGAGGTATCATCATACAACATACAACAAGTCATTTCTGTTGACTTCTTTTTTTTTCGGAAATATTCTCTTTTCCCAAAACTCCCGAAAATATCCAAAATCGTCGAAACCGAAAACGGAAATTGAAAATGCTCTAACCTATTGGCTATCCTCAAATTTGAAAATACACCTTCTTGCCTCTTGCCGGTGTAAATAGTATCCTGCTCACTGCTCACTGCTCGTATTACTCGTACAAAATACAGTGCATCGTGCATCGCATTCCTTCTTCCTTCACATACAGCATACATCATACATACCATCATAGTCCTATCCTCAGTCCATTAATCTCGCATACATAACTTCGCACGAAAAAATTATTCGCTAAAATGGCAGAGGGGCCCGATCGATCCACTATCGAAATCAAAACCCTCTTGCACAAACTAACTCCGAGAGCAAATCACAAAGATCGTGTTCGTGCCCTCACTCGATTCCGTAACTACGTTTCTGGCGCATCGTCCAAGAAGAAAATTACAACGCCAGAATTCTACGATGACGATCTTCCACTGTTATTCCTAGGTTCTGAATCGCCCGTTGCTTTGTACGACGTCGAACAATATGGTGACCTATCAGCATATCATGGACTGTTGCAGGCATGTTCTACGCCATCTTCTGATCACCAGGGAGGACTGAAGCGTAGTGCGAGAAATGCTATGCATCTCGTCAAATATTTAGCTTGTGATCATGTCGACTTAGCGGATGGAGAACCTGTTCCTGCAGGCATTGATGCTCAGTCTGGTTTCCCTGAACTAAGTCCATTTGCATATGCGTTGTGTAGCATGAAACCTGCACAACTAAAAATTGCAAACTTTGACGCTCATTTAAAATCGACAAGCTATAATTCAGCAGATGGGAATGCACGGAGCGGAGCGAAAAGTGAAGCATGCCAGGTTCTAGTCCTTTTGTTTTCGAGGCATTTTGACCCCCTCGCGACGGAAGGAAATTCATCCATCCCAACGCTTATTATGGACGATCTTCTTCCAAGTCAGGCCGCCAAGCAAGCTTTTGAAAACTGGATGGTGCAGAATATTTCCAAAGATTTGCTAAATATCGTTCGTAGCAGGGCTACAAAGTCCATCCTCGTGACAGATCCTTTGACTCCTAATGGAAATAACGCTGCCAACCCTTTTGCCGATGATCAGATTGAAGTTGACATTGATGCAATGGATGCATTTAAGAAGCGAGATCTGACTCAAGTCCAGAGGAAAGCTATGGCAGATGCAGACGCCCATGCCGATGAACTATTAGATGAACTCGGAATTAAATTGTACAAGAAAGATGACGCCTTGTTCGAATCCACTGGGAATGAACCACCTACGACGTGGAGAGATTCAAAACTAGCGAAGAAACAGGTTCAGCTCTCATCGGCAGATAGTGAATCTGTCAGAGGAGGCGGAGTTTCAGGACCAGATATAATAATGAAAAGTAAGGACGAAGAAAAAATAAAGAAACAGAACGAAGAGCGGCAGAAAATGATCGGGAAAGATCCATTGGGAATCAGGCCGGAACATTTTGATCTGAACAATGTTCAGGGAAGGGCACTCGAAATGCTTGCAGACGCAATCCACGATCTGGCAGATGAAATGGACGATTTTGAACCAGACGAAGCGGCGATGGAAAGTGCACGTAGGAAGAAGAAGAAAAAAGACCGCTATGCTTACGCCGTAGACCAATTGATTTCACTTGGTTCACAGAAAAATGCGCTCGAAGCAATTTTTTCAGGGGATCAAGATGAAAATAAAGGTGATGTCACGACCGGCGATACTGGCGAGACGAAGGCCAGTTCCGCCGTTGAGAATCTTTCCATCCTTCCGACTGATGCAAAATTCAATGCCATGCTTTTCTTGACTCTCGTCCATCGCGATGCTGGATACGGACAGTTGAAAGAAAGTATCCGTCGCCTCGACAGTAAGTCTCAATTCGTTATTATTTCTTCGCACTTGGCGTGTCTGATTAATTCCGTAGCTGGTGGGATGCTAACTAATTTATCTCTCACTTTCGCGAAAAAGATCAAAGTGACGATCAAATGCAGCGCATCCAAGAACGCGTCAGTGAAAACTTTGAACTTTACATTAGATGTGCAGACGGCATTGATCTGTTTTCAGATAAAGCAGGCAAGACAAAGGGTAGCAACGGACCAGGAGTTCACAAGAGGATTGATGTATTGGACGAACTTGCAGATTCTTGTGCAGTGCAGGCGAAGAAGAGCTTTAAGCCACTGTTGGATAACACCAATGAAGTCAGAAAGGTACAGTCTGCCTTAGCAGTTTTATCAAGGGTAGGCCCTCTTCTTCAGGTTCCTAGTTTGATGCGCCAGCACATCGAAAATGGAAGATTCAGTGCAGCAGTCAAAGCCTATCGCCGTGTTCTCATTATCGACGATGAAAACAAAATTGACTTGTTGACAAATGTAAAGATAAGAGCAGCCGACGCAGCTCGAGACGCAAGAGATGATTTGGAGTGCCGTCTTGCAAATCCATCTTTGCCATTGCAGAGTATCCTTGATTCGGTTAGAGATTTGCGCGAATTGAACGAACTTGATATCCCCGATAGCAAAAATGATGCAAAAGAGGAGAACGAAACGTCGACAAAAGCAAAACGCGGCTCATTGCCAAGAGTAGAAATTTTGGGTGCGGGCGAAATAGCAGTCGGAGATACACACGTGAATGTGCGTGAATTCCCTCCTAGTTTAGCATGCCTGATGTTGCAAGCAGCTCATTTTACACAACTTGTGAACGAGGTGGTTGCACAGACCGAGTCATCAACCCAACGCATCTTCAACGGTGAACCTTTGTCAGCAGTAAATGAAGACAGTGGCAACGCGGGAGATGAGAAGACAATAGATAGCGCTCCTTCTACCGACTTACAGTCGAAAGCAAGCACAGACAAGAGAGAGAGAAATCGCTGGAAATACGACCTCCTTGAATCGCGGGTCATCTCTACCATTCAAGCTGTAGATATTGCTCGAACTTGGCTACCAAGGCTTCTCAGTATTGCAGATGCTGCGCGTCAAGCTGAAAAAAGACGAGCAGCGCGGGCCAAAACCAACGAGGATCTTGGAGAAAATGCTGGAATAATGAAGACTTTCGAGGTCTTTATAACAAGTATTGGTCCTTCGGTTAATCTTTTGGTGGAACATGGCGCATTTTGCGCGTTGGGCTGTTTCAATGGGGATGAAGGACAAGAATTAAATGCTACGTATGGAAAGGAATGCGTGGATCGATTGAAAAAAATAATTCAATCACCATTACCAGCACTTCAAACCTCGAAGTGTGCAACTGAACTAGCCGAACTTGCTGATATCGTGCAATCGGTTTCTACCTCTGCTACTGTTCTTCAGCCCAGTGAAAGTGATTACTATAATGGCTTTGCAAGGTCATCGCAGTTTAAACGGCCCGACGTAGAATCCTCGCTTGAAAAAGTTGCAATGCTTGTAGAGGAACTTGTTGTGACCATCGAGCGTCGCAAATGCATCTACGCGTTTGATCAGTGCGCAAGGAGCAATGCACAACGAGCATCAGGAAGTGGGATCTTTGACGGAAGTGCGATAGTTTCTTGCGTCCAAAAGTTATCGGAAGAACTCACAAGGCCTGAGAGTTGCGCCGCTGAAATCGAGAAAGGATGTGAACTTGCCGTTCACAAAAGCTGTGAAGGGCTATCAGCTTATGTGAGAGACAGGGGCGACAGCGCGAGGCTTCGCGCCGTCTCAGAATGTGCGTCGGCGTTATCTAGAAGCATTGACGACGTTGTCCGTGAAATCTCTTATCTTACAAATTCCCAGGGGTCTAACTTGGAGGATTGTCTTGTAGAGGATGTGCTAACCTTAGAGGCTATGATGTTTGACGAATTCCTTGAAAGTATAAGAAGGAACATGTCTCTTTACTGCAAACTAGGACCCATGACAATCGCCGACGTGGACCATGACGAGTTTGCGCTAGGAAAGAAGAAATCCGATACACAGTTCCCTGCCCACTTATCTGCTTCACTTCTCGCTATTGTTAGATGCAGAGCTCAGGTAGAAAAGGCTCTAGGAGAAAAGACAATCCGCAAATGCCAGGCGCCTTCAACTTACCTATTTCTTGCCATGTCTACGGCGGCAGATAGCGTTGTTGACGGTATTTGTTATGAGATCAATCAACGATTGGCCAGAATGAGGGGTTCCCAAGCTGACCAATATTTGAATCAACTGCAGTTTCTTATCAATACTCTCAAGATATATCTCAGTGACCAGGTTCTCCATGCCGCCGATGGCTGCAAGAACAAACTTCTGTCCAAGACTGGCGGTGGAGTACGAGGACAGGGCCCGGACGGCCTCGGAGCCATTGAACACTTGGAAAGATTAGGTCGGATGTTCGTCATGTGCTTGGGAGAGTAAAGAACAAAGTCCAAGTTATGAAACAATTATTCAAAGCCTTTACAAACATCGAAATTTAACTCAAACATGTCGAGGTTATGACAATACAGTGTATAAGTTGCTTGATACAGCTCTTTTGACGTCAATTAGCACATGTACGAACTTAATTTATGTAAAAATATAGTAGGAGGTACATAGAATTTACGGAGACACCTTGTTCAGCACACCGCATACAATACTATTCGGTCTCTTTTCCATTTTTTCATTTTGATCCTATGCCCATCATAAATCGCGACAACCCAATTTCGGTTGTCTTCGAGCCGGTATCCGTTGACCGTTGGTAATATTGAAATTGCTGTCCCCAGTTCCTTCCTCGTCAGTAATTGCAACCGCTCCATTTTTATAAGTCCATGGATTCTTCTTCACAAGATCATTTTTATTGAAGAATCGGCCTCTCAATTTGGAAAACTTCCTCCACAGTTTGTGCAATTTGCGGATCCATTATGCACATAGTACTTCAAGTTCATGACTTCCGATTATTCAGATATTCAATCTTTATCCCTGCAAGCGCATCTCCACCCTTCTTCCGAGGATCTGGAGTGATCGTATCTGATCGTATCCTCCCTCCTCCTTTGGATTCCGCCGTTAGAACGGTTTGTTGCCATCATCGTGGCCATGAAAATTTCATCTGCCGCGCCAAAATCCCTGCGCTCGGACGTCACACTTTTCCTCCGGTGGGTGGTACCGTCCCTTTGGAAATAATAATGCACCCCGGGTACATCACCATCTAAGCCTTATATCTCAGGATCTAGACGTCCGTTGGAAAAAGTCTTTCGGAGAGTCGACGCGAAATGAAATTTTGCGTCGACTCTCCGAAGCCCTTTTTAGTGTAAATACATAGTTGGTCAGAGCTAAGAGTTAGAGACGTATTTTTTATATACATATTCATGAATGAATATAGATATTTGTTTTCAATGTTCTTTTGACATAATTTTGGGAAACAAATGAACAAAACAGCCTCTCTTTTGACCGCACCTCATGCTTCCTCCTTCCTCATGAAACTAATGGCCTATATTGACTTATTGTGTTCAAGAATTGTTGATACTTAGATTGGATGTAATGCTTGTTCA
>Ga0209712_10003708_pt1 | contig 12332 bp, 9 predicted proteins | sample ArcOceMetagenome_FD_187443 | JGI IMG/M metagenome (GOLD analysis project Ga0209712, IMG submission 187443) | Marine eukaryotic phytoplankton communities from Arctic Ocean - Arctic Ocean - Greenland ARC118M Metagenome (SPAdes) (version 2) | ecosystem: Environmental > Aquatic > Marine > Oceanic...
AAGTAGCAGCACCCGAAGTATTTGTATAACCATTAGCTGTAACTAAAGTCGCAGCGCTAGTAGTGTCCGTATAACCATTAGCTGTAACTAAAGTAGCAGCACCCGAAGTATTTGTATAACCATTAGCTGTAACTAAAGTCGCAGCGCTAGTAGTGTCCGTATAACCATTAGCTGTAACTAAAGTAGCAGCTATATCAGTCCCTAGGGTATCTAAGAAAGTCCCTAGCGGACCTATGGTTCCTCCACTGGGAGTATGTGAGATAACAGGAGAGCTTGTGAAGTAAGTTGAATCCGCTTCACTCAGGGTAACTCCAGCGACTTTAAATGTTATTTTATGGTCTACCGGGTTGGTGGTATCTATGTATACCCCTGAGGTTCCCTTCTGTATCAAAGAAACGGGAGCACCTTGCCCGGGAGAACCGTCGTGAGTGTGCCCTGTTGTTGCGTCAAACGTCAGTTGTAATTGATCGAATTCAGCGTTGAACAAAGGAGCGTCAATCACGTCCCCGTTAGAGAATGTCGATTGCCGTGTGTAGCTCTCTGCCATTATATCTTACCTCCTATAGTTAAATCTATTTCTATACTTTGGATATCAAAGATAGAATCTTGTATTGTGTTTAGAGACTTTATACGGGGAGAAACCACGAAACCAGAGCCTTCCGTATACACGTCTGTATCTCCGTACGTAGATGCCCCGAAGAGAACGATAGAATCTCCGAAGATTGTCTTAGTTTTACCGAAGACCGCAGGTAAAGTCATTCGGGCTACTGGATATATCGCAGGCTGGAATACGTCCGCTCCGTTATAATCATACCTAATCTCTATACCTGTCTCTACATTTCCTTCTGCTCTAGAGTTCAGTAGTACCTTGTGTATATTCTTACGCACTCCTGCCGCACTATAATCCGTGTATGCTAGCTGACATACGTAATCTATGGTGGTACTACTGAAAGTATACCCCACTTCCTGCTGCATGATCTCACCATCTCTTTGGTTCCCATGCAAGATACGTTCTGCTCCTCCGTGATAACCGTTGTCTACTACAGAAGCTGCGAGACCTGCCATTTCACTGAAGGCCCATTCAAAGCTTTGTGTACTATCTATGTACGTGAAGGCAGCAATTATACCCCTTTGTGCTCCTACGGGATTCGCAAGATCTGTGAACCATAAGCGATATTGATTCTTTTCTCTTATTACAGTAGAGGTGAAAAGGTATCTATCGGCTTGACGTATACGAGGAGAAATCAAAGCTGATACTTTACGGCTAACTACCCCTAGCTCAACGTCATCTAACCTCTCAGTCTTAGCAATAGTCCTAAGTCCATCAGGAGCTAGGAATAATAGATCTCCCCCAATTTCTTGGACCGTAAAGCCATCAACACATCCTATATCCCTAGTAACAGGGGTAGACTGTAACTGACCATTCTCTAGACCGTTAACTTTAAAGATACTAGATTGACAGAAGACATACAAAGTATCCCTGTGTGTCATGATGCCTGTTACTACATCTCCGAAATCTAAAGCACCCGAAGTAGAACCATTAAAATTCTCCTGTGGGGTTTCCTTAGCATCATCTTCAGGGGATAGTAGATCAGTGTTAGCTAACGAGCTATAAAAGATACTAGTAGGGTCTCCAGTCATACCTCCGAGTACCAGCTGGTTCTTGTAGAAGGTACAATATTTAGCTCCCTTGAGGGGCGTGGAGCCTACGGTATCTGCTGTAATCTCAGCGAACCTATACTCAAGATCATCCGAGTACGAGAAGACAGCAGGCTGGTTCACTCCATCTACCATGAACACGTATTCTTTGTTATTATAATAATACTTAGAGAACATATAACGGAGAGTATTAGGACGAGTCAATATAGCGGAAGTCCCTACTGCACCTACTAGTATGTTAGTCATGTCCCTATTAATCTGAACCCAGTTTGTATCATCAATGGTGTGGTATAGATTGTCTCCTCGAGCCGCTAGTATCCCTCGGTAATTCAACACACCCTTGATATGTCCGGTACTCGGTACGGCGGTAGTTATTGGTTGGTACCCTTCAATTCTCCGGTAACCTCCCTCCTTACTACATTCAAAATTAACTAAGTCAATAGCCTCCCCGGGTTTCGAAAGTAACTCATGGTTGTTACTGCTTAAGTTTAGACCTCCCCTGCAAGAAAGGGAGAACACTTGCATATTACTTGCCATTACACGGCCCTCATTCTTTCTTCCTTGTTACTCAAGAGAGTACGCTTCATGTTCATTAACCCTGCCTGATATTCACCTAAGGAAAACTTAGCTTGTATGTCATTCTCGCGGAATAACCATAGGTAATACTTAATACGGCTCACCAATACAGTAATAAATTCCTCAGGGATGGGAATAACATCAGAAGATAATCTAAATCTAACAGCCTGACTTCTTACGTTATACGAGATAGAATAGTCTACATCAGGAACAGGAGATACTCCATACTTGTTACTTGAATATTTGATTATGTACTTAGGTTCTCCAAGATTCCCTCTGAAATCTTCTGTACGAAATTTAGAAATCCACTCATCATAAGTTATATATTTTAAAGTGCTAACAATCTCTGGTTTACTAGCGATGACTGCTGCGTCAGTACTAGTTAGGTCTTTGTCCGTCAATAGAAATGTGCTCCAGTCAGGCTCCTGTCGTAGACCATCCATTAGTGTCTCAGTGTCGTACCACTGTATACCTATGGCTAGCTTACGTACTTCTTGCTCAGTGGGCGTGTCTACTGCTTTCTGAAGCCAAGGCCATTTAGGACTTTCATTCGTGATATCGAAGAAAGCACGATTGGATGATTCCTTAGCAAACTGTTGTAATCCTCGGGCGTTAGCAAGCTGTTGCTCGGTCATAGGAATTTCGTTAACTTCTCTTAGTGCTAGGTTAACTACTTCCAAGAATGTATACATACAATGCTCCTTTATAGCTATAAAAAAAGGGACCCAAGTTTAACCTCGGGTCCCTTGGGATTACTTACTCTGTGTTACGATTATGCGTAAATTACAGCAGCAACCGTTAGTGACTCAGGACGAACTACACCACGACCATACACGTGTAAACCACGTACTATGTCAGCAAAAGTAGTTTCAGAACGAATCTTCTCAACTTTATCGATGCAACTAACAGCAGCAACTGCGCTCATGTGTCCAGCGATTATCAAATCACCAGCATTAGCAGTGTGTTTAGGAGCGTTGTTAGTCTTGTAGATAGAGAACCCACGTAACTTACCATTCATTACCAAACCATTCTTAAGACCACCTTCGCCTTGGTTATAGTCAGTAGAAAGTAACTTACTGTCAGTACGTGCTAGTAATTCCATGAAGCGAGGAGAAACTACAACGTAGCGACCTTCTTCAGGAACTTCAGCTTCATCTAGAACCAATGCTAATTTAGATAGCAAGTTCAAAGGATCAACTTCAGCACCACCACCGAAACCTAAGGTAACTGGAGCAGCAATCGCAGTAGCTTTGTCAGCCACTTTATCGATGGTACCATCAGCAGTTGCACTATCAGCTAAGTAATGAGTAGCTAAAGCGTTGTTAGTCATGAACGTTAACACTTCGTTATCATATGCATTCTTAAGTGCATAAGTAGCAGAACCAGTTGCCAAGCTTTCCCAGTTTACATGAGAAAGTTTCATCTCGATGTCATCAACTTGGAATTGGAACTTGTTCGCTTGGCTAATCTCAAGAGTGATCTCGTTATCAGCAAGTGCTTCAGAAGTTAATGTAGCACCCCGAGTATACGCGGATACTGTGATTACTGGCTCAAGGATAACGCGGACTGTATCGCCGTACGAACCTAGTTCACCGTAGTAATCGTTGTTAGTAATGCCTTCAACAACTGAAGCTGTACGGAAAAAATTCAGTACACGTTGTGAGAACAAGGTTGGTGAGAAGTTACCTGTTGGTGAGTTACCACCGAAGTTAGTAGTACTTGCACTATTAAAATATGACATAAAATTATACCTCTTGATTAATTAATTTAAGTTAGTCTATTGACCGAAGAGGATACGGTTTTCACGTTGAGCTAAAGTAATATGTTCATCCCACTTTTGAAAAACTTCTGGACGCATAGACGCAATCTCAGACTCTTTCCACATATAAGCGGGGTGATTTTTATCTGTAGCCCCGGGTTCTACTTTGTTGTTTCGAGTATTAACTGAAACATCACCACCAGAATTCCCTTGAGTGTTAGTCGTACCCTTTGTATTTTTACCCCAACCACTATGGTACTTAAACAGAGACAGTGCTTGTATAGCTAAGTCTGCATTGTCAGGGTTTTTGTAGACCCAATCTTGAACTTGTGTTGGTTGTGTAGATACCCAGTCATGGAACGCATCACTATTCATAATGGTCTCATAATCGGAATGGGCTTCTTTCAACTTTAACATGGCCTTTTCCTGCGCACTAACTTGTAGAGTACCCTGCATTTCTGCAAGCTGTTGATCATACTTAGTCATGTGAGATTGGAATAAGGAATCTGCCATTGATTGGATTACAGCGTAAGTCTCAGGGTTCTGCCCTTTGAAAGCTTCCAGTTCTTCTGGAGTCTTTGGGGCTTCTATCCGCTTAACACCTTGCTGCATAACCTCCTGTACCTGTGACTCCAAAGTGTTTATTTTCTTTGCAGTGTAAGACTGAAGATCTTTGTAACGCTTTTCCCAGTTATGCTCTGGTTTTACCCCTAGGTCGGTAGCCGGAGCCTCTTGCGCGTTAGAGTTCTGGTTCGATTTTTCGTACTCTTCCAAGTCCATCGCATCTTGAGCGTGTCGAGGGTTGCGATAAGGTTGAGCACCGAGGATGTTTTGCGTTTGTGGTTGTGACATAAATAGTTTCTCCTTCTAGGTCTGATAGCTTGAGGTATCTAATGAATCTCTGCTTCTAGAGTGCTAGGGTTAATATGATGAGAGAGGAGTTAGCGTTTGCTTTCCATCTCTGCTTTTAGTTTAGGTTTCAACCGTGCTATGACATCAAGGACTTTTAGTTGCCCTTGAAGGTCTTTTAGTTGATTTTCATTGCAATTACATAGCTGAGTAACAAGACGGGATTTTTCACCCGCCACGTACTCTTCCATTAAAATCCAATTGGGGTTCAGTAGGAGTGCACTAAGCAACTGTGTCGCTGGCTTGTCCATTCACTCCCTCCTGATTTCCTGAAGACTCAAAGTTACCTGTGTTACCTGAGGCACCAGTAGGACTCGCAGGTCCCGGAGGTGGTACTCCAGCAGCACCATTCGCACTTCCACCAGCCATGCCAATGATCTGAGCATATAACTTTGCTTCATCCATATCATTAATAACAGCATCAGGGTCCATGTCCATTCCTTTAACTAACTCACGAATGATGTAAGGTAACTTAACCATAGGTGCCAGTGCTGGGTTCTGAACAAGTCCAAGTAGTGTTTGCAGACGTTGTACTTTAACTTCTTGTTTAGTGTAAGAACGAATACCTGTAGCGATTATTGAATAGTCACCCTTGGGTAATTTCTCGTAATTGAATTGGTTATTCCAGTAGAACAACATCTGTCCTAAGGGTCCAAGTAAATCATCATCGATGTTACGTATTACTGTTTTGATGTTTAAGCTAGCGTTCTCTAGGATCATATTTAATCCGCTTGAGGTACGACCTACACCAGTTACTCCGGTTTGCCCGTGGCTCACTGAAGGAATACCAGTGGACTCATCAGCAATCTGACGGAACTCTTTAAACATCATCATGTTCTCGTTAGCAGTACTATTAAACTTAACACTGTTTATAGCGCTTCCTGCTTGACCACCTTGTCTCCGGAAGATTTTCCCCGGGTAGATACTCATATCCTGTCCCGCTACTAAAAGTGATTCATCAATATCGAAGACCATACTACCAGCCAATGCTAAGTTATCTACTGCTAGACGAGCAAAGCCATTCATCATCTTCTGAGAGTCTTCCATAGTCTCTGGAACACCTACACCATAAATATTATAAGGGTTAACTTCGTAGTTAAATAAGAAGTAAGGAATACGTTGAGGTAAGAAAGGGTTCACCATGACTCGTATAACTCTATTATTACAAACCCAAGTGTTTACATGTACTTGATCTGATTCAATGTTATCTAGAGGTAACCCTAGTTCCATGGCTTCCTGAATACTTATGTAACCCCAGTACTCTAGTACTTCCCATAGTCTTGAGTTATCTACAATAGTATCTTCTTCTCTTACGACAAGTTCAAAAGACTTTCTAGAGTAATTACCACCCATTCGGATGAGTTCATCAATCTCTTCAACACGAAAGAAAGGACGAGTCTTTAGATCCCTTAGTTGCTTTGAAGTCATACGATGTCTCTGTATAACCCATTCAGCTTCTTCTATCTTCATTGCGTTAGGATCTATGTAAAGGTCCCAAGCAGAGACTGCGGTCATCTTAGGGAACTTCTCTTTAGTAGGAGTGTATACTCCCTCTTCCCACTTGTGAATAGTTTTCTCTTCAGTAAAGACACCTTTCATGATACCTGTACCTAGTAAGCAAGCCTCAAAGACTGTCTTACGTAATTCTGTGTGACCATTAGACTCTTCTATTTGATCTAGTACCATCTTAGTCATTGCTTCAGCAGCACGAGCAGAAGGACTAATCTGAGCAAACTGCCCACCAGACTTATCTCTACCTTCATTAAGATTAGCAAACGTAGCATCATCTTCTTTCCATGACATATTATCTTGAGTTGCACCAGCAGCAGGATTCTTACCATCTCCTTCAAAGCCTATACCAAAGTCTTCCTGAGAATCTTGGCCTGCTTGAGGATCATCGGTAGCAAACTCTGGAACACCATCAGGAATTGGAGTAGCTTCGAACATCAAAGGGAACCTAGAGTTCTGAAGTAATGCTTCCATTATCTGAGAGTAAGCAGCACGGGTCTTAACTGTGGTTGTTCGTATATAAGGTTTGAATTCCTCTGACTCACGGAACTCTGCTTTGTCACCATTACGGCCTATTGTGCTATCATCAAGTGCACGATATCCTGATAAGTTCTTCAACCATTGGTTTTCTATGGCATATCTAGCAGTTGTTGCTTCTTCTAGCGCAGCAGTCACTCGACCTGCCAACATACTAATCTGCATCTCTTCTTGTATTTCTTCTGGGTTAGTTACTCGTGTTGAGTCAACTATCATTTCGGGACCTTCGAAAGACTCTTGGTCTCTCATAGGGCCTAATAAACTATCAGCCATTGTATCTCCTATTAAATTAAAGTTAGGTGCTACATTGCATAGCTGAGGGTATCTTGAAAGTATTTAGGGGTGACCTACGGGAATTGAACCCGTACTTTCTCGGTCACAGTGAGGGGTTCTACCTTTAAACTAAGGTCACACCTAAGTACTCTAGAAATGTGGAAGGGGTGGCAGGACTCGAACCTACGCTCACGGAGTCAAAGTCCGTTGCCTTACCTACTTGGCTACACCCCTGTAGTATGGCGGAGACTCTTGGATTTGAACCAAGGACCTTTCGGTTAACAGCCGAGTGCTCTTATCCACTGAGCTAAGTCTCCTGAATTTGGTCTTGGTGGTAGGATTCGAACCTACGATCTTCTGGCCCCAAACCAGACGGATTACCAACTTTCCTACACCAAGAGAGTGTGCTTTTGATACCCAGAGCAGCGAACTGGAAGACAAGGATCACCTCCTTATTAACTATTTAAAATAACCGTATGACTTCTCGAAGCCTTGCGCTGCTGTCTTATGACTCATGGCTCTTTCCTGAATGGTTAGGCGTTGAGGTCTTGACATGCAGATGTATCTTAAGGTATCCAAGAGATCCCAATGATGTGTACGCCCTTTAGTTTTAATGCGTTTATCGTCAATGTCATCTGGCTTCTTGTCGTTCCTTCGTGCAGACAGTATTTGATCTATAAGCTTTGCACACGAGGAATGAACCATGAGATTAGGTAGTCCCGTCAAGGGGTCCACTATAAACCTCTCATGTAGTTGGTTCCATCCTGCCTCTCGGTTCCTATCAGCAGGTCTAGGATGTATGCCTAGTTTAGAGAGTAACTCACGAACCCCGGGACCCACGTGACCTGTGTTATTGAAGACAGAGTGATCTATTATCCTATCAACACCTTGAGGTAAGTAGCCTTCAGACGTCATGACTTCTTTACCCCAGTTTGAATGCGTAAAGCCTATGCACTCTAACTCTTGATAGATAATCATTCTTCCTGTATTCGGACATATAGCAGCCCACAAGGAAGCCGCAGGGTCAGTATACCCGTAATCTAATCCATTAATAACGTTCCAGTGTAACGGAGGTAGCTCATTAGTAACATGAACAAATGGAGTAAAAGCAAACATTGCATCTTCTCCAGCAAACCAATCGCCATCAAGTAACTGCTTACGTTTAACTTCTGGTAACGCCATAAGCATCTTACGATACGGAGATATAGTATCGTCACCCACAGGGGTATCTAAGTAAGGGTTATCACTTAGGTTAGCAGGAATGAAGCGATAGGATATACCATTCTTCATGAACGTAGTATTCGGCTCAGCAGGATCAATGAATGTCTCTTTGACCCAAGGTGCACCTCCGGGGTTAGCCGAGGCTCTTATGTAACACTTGATTGCTGGATTAGCACTACGTAGACGTGACATAAGATATACAAAACCTTCATCACTTCTCTGGTGTTGTATCTCATCAAAACCTATGTATGCATAAGGTAACCCCTGATAGTTCTCTAAGTCCTCTGGTTTATCTAAGTAACCGAACTGGATAGTAGCACCACTAGGAAAGTACCAAACGTTCTCACTTTTGTTATACTTGGCTCCCGGGAATGCCTTGGGATACAATGTCCTAGACACGCCTATTAGTTCTTTAAGCATGGGGGAGGTTCTACGAATGATTAGTGCACGATAGTCTTCGTGTTGACAGTACCTTAATGCATCTACTAGCATAGCATAGGATTTACCTCCACCGGCGGCACCACCGTACAGAAGTATATCTTCGTCTGCTGCGTGGAACTCTGCTTGCTTAGGAGTAGGTTCGTATAATACTTTCTTACCTGTTTCAAGTACCTTACGTTTAGCCTCAGCTAGAGAGTCTTTGGTCTCCTTAATAGAACCCTCTCTCATTGCTTTGACTACTGGAGATAACTTAATATCCTTCGCACTCTTACCTGTTTTGTATGCTTCATTAGCTAGGCGTTTCTTAGCAAGAGATTGTTCCTTCTCTAATCTTTCGATCAGCAACTTCTCTGAACGTATCTTCCTAGCGCTAGCAAGTTGCTTCTTTCTAGCATCAGTGTAAGGTTTCCTACACGCTTTGCCTTCCTTCTTAGCTTCAGCAACTCGTTCAGCCGAGGCCTTAACTGCGTGTCTAGTTTTGTCTTTGAGTTGTAGCTTTGTCTCTTGGCGATTCCAGATGTTACTTACTTGTCCTCTACTTGAGACATGAAAACCTAAGGCCTCCAGTTTAACTACAGCTTCACTTACACTATACGCTTTAGAATATCTATTACCTATCATAGCTTGTAAGTAAGGTACGTACTCCTCAGGAATAGGTAGCCATAAGCCATCCTCCTGCTTCTCGTGGTACAAGGGAGCTTTTATGCTCTTGATAGGAGTAATCAACATAGTCTCTAGGTTCTCAAAGAGTTCCGGAGATTGTTTCTGCATACGTTCGACAGTGGATTCCGAGGGATATCCTAGGGAATTGTGCCCGTATTTCTTAAGGGTGTCCAATAAATCCATTGGGTCCTCCATATAGTTAGTTTATTAAAGGGCCTAGGAAGCCCGCAGGGAGCTTCTAAGGTTACAGCGGTACATTGGCCTACCTATTCGTCCGATAAGTCCTCTGAGAGCACCTTAGGAGGTAGAATAGCCTTAGCAGGTAGAATGAATAGACCATTCTCACTCTCAACACGTACTTCGACGCTAGTATGCTTGGTTAAACCTACTCGATCCATGATCTTTTCTGCAGCAGCTAGTCTAAGTTCACCTTTCTCAGTACTAGCATCAGCATCCATTAGGCTCACAGCGGTAGCTACAGCCTTAAGGGAGCCAGCAGCAAGGTTATCTCGTGCTCTATCAAGTATTGCGCCTTTAAGTTTAGTGTACATAGCGTACGCGTGGGAGGTACTTATGTCCATAGCTCTAGCTACAGCAGCAACACTGGGAGCATTCTCTAGGTACGCAAGGAAAAGCTCCTCAGTTTCATTTAATATCATTATAATTCCTTTGGTTAGTTAATCTGATTTACGATATAGTAACCATTAGAAATGAAAAAGGCCGCCAAGGGGTTAACCAAGGCGGCCTGTGGGAGGAACATTAGAATACTAGGGGATCAATGTCCGGGTCAACTTCAGTGAGTAGATACTCTAACTTCCACTTCAGTTCTTGGACTCGTCTTTCTAAGGTTCTCAAGGAGATCTTTAGTTTCTCAGCTATCTCAACATACATCTTACCTTCAAGGAGTGTGTCTAGTAGCTTCTTTTCATTCTTATCTAAATCAACTACTAGGAACTCTAGTAAGTCGGTTAGGATATCGTGGGTATTCCCGGGTAACTCTTCTTCTATTGGAGTAGGACAAGAGTCTTCATTGGAAAACATAGGGAGACAAGGCACGGTGGCTAGTTTCTTTCTGTTACATCTATTGATACATACACTCTTAGCAGCTAACCATACATATGTTTTCGTTAGGTACTGAGGGTTTGCTTTGACTACTTTCTCTACTGTGTCCATAACTAGGTCATCGGTAGTGAGGTGGGTGTCATAGCGGAATAAGGTGGTATGTACATCGCTTCTCTTGGTGTAACGATTGATAGCCTTAGTAGCTTCTGGGATAATGTCTGCAATCTTAATAGTTGATAATTTCATTTTAGTTTCCTTGGAATTGGTATGCAGTGATTAAAACACAACTTAGCAACTTTGTCAAGAGAAACTTGAGTAAACATATGTAATACTTTATAGCAGGAATGAATATGTAGATCTCAAGGCGAGGGGTGACTTAGAGATCCCTAGGTAACCTTATGATAATATACTTATAGCAGGTAGATAACTCCCTAGGTAATACTTATGAAGTAATACTTATTAGTTATTACTAGATAGTGTTCATAAGAAACACTTGAGTAATTCACTTGTTTACTTTTGTTTAACTTATGTATACTACGTAACCTGAGAGTACCATGGAACCGCCAAGAAAGCAAGGTAACTAGGGAAGAAAGCAATGGCTATCCTAATAATCTCTAATAATGAGGTAATCTATCCTAGGGTTTCCTAAGTATTGGTTTACACTGCTTAACACTGGTGCCCCTAGTTTACATGAATAGCCCTGGTGGATAGTTGGGTTTCTTTAGTTTACCCGGGGCTGGTGAATGTATATATTGGCACCCGGGGTGTCCCTTTGGTTTCCACTGGTCTGACCTCTGACCTCTTACCAGTGAATCACATGTTGATCTAATGTTCACACTGGTTGACCTGTGAGTAGTTACTAACATTCATCGTGTGAATACCTAGGGAACTTGGGATAACGCGGGGAAATGTTGGTCAGTTTCCCCAAGTAATCGTCAGTCTCACCAATGTTAGTCAATTACACCACATTAGTTACTTATGACCCTATAGTCTAACCTTAGTACACAATCGAATAAGCCATTAAACGCACTGTATCGCACTGTACTGGACTTTGACTGTCTACTGCTACCAAGGTATTCAACGGTTTCAATGGGTTTCCTACCTTTTGTTATAAGCAGGCTAATTGTTATAACTATTTAGTCTTTACACTGGGTAACTTATGTAGTATTCAAGATCTGACTGTCTATATTTAAGCATCTGTTTTACTTATGCCTTTTGGTTATATCCTTATGATTCCAAGTTCTTAGACACCCTGCTAGATTGCTTTAATATGTGGGTTGTTGGTTAGGAAGTAAGACCGAAAGGCATTTCTAGTCAGTAGGGTTAATACCCGCGTTAACAATTGGCTCTACTGGCTAGTTAACGCGACACGGTTTAGCCCGATGTTAACACTAGAAACTTAGGGTTGACACTGAAAATGATTAATGTAGTATGTAGGTCAGTTGGACGGGTAGCAGGGAGCTGCCTAGGTATTAACAGTGTAGGACGTGGGAAACAATAGGACTTTAATAGTTAGTTTATTACTAGCGGTTAACATTAGTATACTCAGGGTATGCGCCGATGTTAGCTAAGGTCTGTACAATCGGATAACTTTAAAGGAAAGCGTATTGCTGCTTTCGTAGTAGGTGTTAATTTAATCACCTTAGTTACCATAGCAAAAAGGGTTAGCCGCCCTGACTGAATGCAACACGGACGCGCTTATAATAGGTTAAACAATGTACAT
>Ga0209712_10003709_pt1 | contig 12327 bp, 12 predicted proteins | sample ArcOceMetagenome_FD_187443 | JGI IMG/M metagenome (GOLD analysis project Ga0209712, IMG submission 187443) | Marine eukaryotic phytoplankton communities from Arctic Ocean - Arctic Ocean - Greenland ARC118M Metagenome (SPAdes) (version 2) | ecosystem: Environmental > Aquatic > Marine > Oceanic...
CAAGAAATTGAATTGCAAATTAGGCAAGAACTTTTGAACCTTGTGAAACCTGCTGACGCCCCTGCGGATGTGGTTACGCCACTGACGTTTTAAGTTTTTCGATTAGTTTCTTAGGTGATGGAAAGTTGGGGTACGCCAACAATCCTCGAAAAGCAAATGTCTTCGATGCGCAATCAAGCCATAGGTTTGCTGGCGCGGCGCGAGCAATCCCGCAGTGAGTTGCAGCGAAAACTGCACCTTAAAATGCTGGAAAAAGGCTGGAATGTCGACTTGGAGTACTTGCTTGATGAGCTTCAGCGCCAAGGACTGCAGTCGGACCTGCGCTTTTCAGAAGTGTTGGTTCGCTCCAAAGTCAATGCGGGTTACGGCCCGTCCCGACTCTATCAATGGGGCGTTCAATACGGATTGAGCCGTGATTTGGTTGTTCAGCAAATGCAGGAACAGCAGTTTGACTGGTTTCAAATTGCGCTGCAGCAAAAGTGTAAACACTGCGGCTCAGTTGTGGCCATCAGCCTTCATGAAAGAGCTAAACAAGCACGATACCTGTATCAGCGTGGCTTTGCTCAAGAGCATATTTACTACGCCATAGGTACTCAGTCAGACGAGCGTCCGTGAGTCTGCACCTTTATTTGGCCAAATGTTTAATTATAAGGTCATTTAGAGTGTAAATTGCCTGCAATGGTCGAAACACATTAGTGGTTCAGTATATAATTACGCCTTTGCGTAAACAACGAGACTGACCATGAAAATCGCGGCTATTAGGCAGGCATTTCTTACTTATTATCAACAATTAGGCCACCAAATCGTGCCTAGTAGCTCTCTCGTGCCTGGCAATGATGCCACCTTGTTGTTTACTAATGCAGGTATGGTCCAGTTTAAAGATGTTTTTCTAGGTGACGATGAGCGTCCTTATAATCGCGCTGTATCGTCCCAGCGTTGTGTGCGTGCCGGTGGTAAACACAATGATTTAGAAAATGTTGGCTACACAGCTCGCCATCATACTTTTTTTGAAATGTTAGGCAATTTCAGTTTTGGTGATTACTTTAAGGAAGATGCCATTAAGTATGCGTGGAATTTCTTAACTGTAGAATTGGGCCTACCCAAGGAAAAACTATGGGTGACTGTGCATCACAGTGACACGGAAGCGGAAAGGATTTGGTTTGAAGAAATTGGTATTAACCAGCAACGTTTTTCACGCTTAGACGAAGATAACTTTTGGTCTATGGGTGACACAGGGCCTTGCGGTCCCTGTTCAGAAATTTTTTACGATCATGGTGAAGATATTTGGGGTGGCCCACCAGGCACACCTGAAGAAGATGGTGATCGTTACATAGAGATATGGAACATGGTATTCATGCAATACAACCGCGATGCCAGCGGCACCATGACGCCCTTGCCCAAACAATCCATTGATACAGGTATGGGTTTGGAACGCATTGCGGCGATTTTGCAAAATGTTCATTCAAACTATGAAATTGATCTGTTTCAGCACCTGCTTAAAGCTACGGCCCTAGTGGTTGGCACAGAAGACATGGAAAGTAAGTCATTACGAGTTATTGCCGACCACATTCGATCAGTGTCGTTTCTAATTTTAGATGGTGTGACCCCTTCCAATGAGGGTCGCGGCTATGTTTTGCGCCGCATTATGCGCCGTGCTATTAGGCATGGTAATAAACTTGGCGCCCAAGGTAGCTTTTTCAATCAGTTGGTGGCGCCTTTGGTTGCAGAAATGGGTGAAGCCTACCCAGACTTAAGGGCAGCCCAAGCGACTATTGAACAAGTAATAGTTAAAGAAGAGCATCAATTTGTTAAAACCTTGGATCAGGGTATGCGTATTCTGGAACAAGATTTAGCCCATTTAACAGGAGATACCATTCCTGGCGACACCATTTTTAAGTTGTATGATACCTTTGGCTTTCCAGTGGACTTAACGGCGGACATCGCTCGTGAACGACACCTTGAGATGGATATTGCTGGGTTTGAAAAGGCCATGGAGCAACAGCGCTTACGCGCCCGTTCGGCCAGTAGTTTTGCTGTGGACTATAGCCACAAGTTAGACCTAGCAGGCCATACCGATTTCCAAGGCTATGACAACTTAACTCACACGGGTAAGGTTCTGGCGTTAATCGTTGATGGTGAGCCTAGTCAAAAGGTAAGCCAGTTGGGCGTCCTTCAGTTAGTGTTAGATAGCACTTCTTTTTACGCAGAGTCAGGTGGCCAAACTGGCGACCAAGGTATTATTGAATGGATGGGTGGCTCCATTCAAGTCACAGACACGCTCAAACAAGGCCAACACTTCGTTCACCATGGTCAGTTACTTAAAGGCGAACTGAGTGTGGGTGACGAGGTTGAAACTTTCGTTGATGGGCGCTTTAGGGCTGATTCTGCAAAAAATCATTCGGCTACCCACTTGCTTCACGAAGCTATGCGTAGGGTATTGGGTGACCATGTGACTCAAAAAGGCTCCCTAGTTAATCCTGATCGATTAAGGTTTGACTTTTCACACTCTGAGCCGGTGTCTGCTGCACAATTAGTTGTTATCGAAGCCATGGTTAACCAAGAAATCCGTGATAATACTGCTGTTGCAGCTGAAACTATGGCCATTGACGCCGCTAAGGCAGCGGGAGCTATGGCGTTATTTGGTGAGAAATATGGTGACCAGGTTCGGGTGATTACCATGGGTAATATGGCTCACATAGAAGCAGAAGATGTTGAGCAGGTGTTCTCGTTAGAATTGTGCGGTGGCACTCACGTAGAACGCACGGGCGACATTGGCGCCTTCATTATTACCTCTGAGTCTGGTGTTGCCGCTGGTGTACGACGGGTTGAGGCCTTAACAGGCGCAGCAGCAAGTCAGTGGTTAGCTGACACGGGCAAGACGCTTGCTGCCGTATCAAGTCTCGTGAGAGCTGGAAGAGATCAGGTCACTGACAAAGTTCTCGCTTTGATTGACAAAAATAAACAACTGGAACGCGAGTTAGATCAACTTAAAGCGAAGATGGCGGCATCGCAAGGCGCCGACCTTGTGGCTCAGGCGCAAACCATTAACGGCGTAAAAGTGATCATCAGTCTACTTGAAGGTGTAGAACCAAAATCCTTACGTGATGCCATGGACCAGTTGCGTAACAAGCTTGGATCCGGGGTGGTGATGCTTGCCGTAAGCCAGGGTGACAAGGCCAGTATTGTGGCAGGTGTGACTCAAGACCTTACAGACAAAATCAAGGCTGGCGATCTCATCCGCCACACGGCTTCATCGATGTCCGGCAAAGGTGGTGGCCGGCCTGATATGGCGCAAGGTGGTGGTCAAGCTGACCAATTAACACAAGCTTTGGAAAGCGCGCAGGTCTGGCTAGAAAACTCACTCGCTTAAGTGTTAGCTTGGTGTGGAAAAATAACGGTTAACGCAGCAGTACATTTAGAGAGATAGGAATTTAACATGGCGTTGTATGTACAAAAATATGGTGGCACTTCTGTTGGTTCAGTAGAACGGATCCAACAAGTGGCAGATAAAGTTAAAAGTTTTCGCGATAAAGGCCATGATATTGTGGTCGTTTTATCCGCCATGAGTGGCGAAACTAATCGCCTAATTGCCATGGCTAACGAAATGCAGGATCAGCCCTTACCCCGTGAAATGGATGTGCTGATATCAACTGGTGAACAGGTCACGATAGCTTTATTATGTATGGCCTTAGCCGACCGAGACTGCCCAGCTCGCTCTTATACCGGTGGACAGGTTAAGATTCAAACAGATTCATCCCACACTAAAGCCCGTATTCAAAATATCGACGTAGACAATATGCGTAACGAATTAAACGCCGGCCGCGTGGTAGTGGTAGCCGGTTTTCAGGGAGTCGACGACGAAGGCAATATTACCACCCTTGGCCGGGGCGGTTCAGATACCACCGGTGTGGCCCTTGCTGCAGCACTTAAAGCTGATGAATGCCAAATCTACACCGATGTGGATGGTGTTTACACTACAGACCCGCGGGTGGTTGATAACGCCCAGCGTCTAACCGAAATCACCTTTGAAGAAATGTTGGAAATGGCCAGCTTAGGTTCTAAGGTATTACAAATCCGTGCCGTAGAATTTGCCGGCAAATACAATGTTCCCCTACGTGTTCTGCATAGCTTTAAAGAAGGTCCAGGAACACTGATAACAACTGAGAGTGAAGATACCATGGAACAACCTGTCATTTCGGGCATAGCCTTTAACCGCGACGAAGCAAAGCTTACCATTACCGGTGTACCGGATGTGCCAGGAGTGGCGTCCAAAATCCTAGGTCCTATCAGCGATGCTAACGTAGAAGTGGACATGATCTTACAAAACATCAGTGCTGAAGGCCTTACGGATTTCACCTTTACGGTGCATCGAAACGACTATGATCTAGCCTTTAGTACCTTAAAACGCATAGCCGAAAGCCTTAATGCCAAAGGGGCTATTGGAAGTGAGAAAATTGCTAAAGTATCCATTGTAGGTGTCGGCATGCGTTCCCATGCTGGAGTAGCAAGTCGTATGTTCGAAAGTTTGGCTAACGAAAATATTAATATTCAAATGATTTCTACCTCCGAAATTAAAGTCTCAGTGGTGATTGACGAAAAATATTTGGAACTTGCTGTGCGCGCCTTACACTCGACTTTTGATATGGATAAGCCGCAAACAGTTGAAGAATGACACATTTACAATTATGATTATCTAGTAAGCCTTATGTTGGCATTGACCGGCATTTTACTTACATCGCTACAAAAGCAAGTTCTGTAGGAATAGTTAAGGTGTTCGGAAATCAAAAAAGTTTGGTTTATCGGCCCAGTAAAATGGAGTTTTAATATGTTAATTTTGACTCGCAGGGTGGGAGAAACCCTAATGGTTGGTGATGATGTTACTGTCACTGTATTAGGTGTAAAAGGCAACCAAGTTCGTATTGGCGTAAATGCTCCTCGTGACATTGCGGTGCACCGTGAAGAGATTTACCAGCGTATTCAAGATGAAAAATCTATCCCAGAAGACTCGGTTGACGAAGCCTAGTTAGGTTACCACTCAATCCACGCATTAGGGGGTTGGGCTCGGGCCACACACCAAACCTGAATGTCTAAGGGACCATCCCAGGTGTTGAGCAAACTTTGGCTTAACGCTTGGGCTGTTGCTCCCGTAGTCATCACGTCGTCAACGATGGCGATGCGATGAATGCCATGCTCCATGCCTGTTTTACGTACCTGAAAAACCCCCGTCATTTGCGCAAACCGTTGGCGACGAGATTGTTGTTGCTGAGGCGTTTGATAGATCACCCGATGACATATTTTTGCATTGCTTCTCAAGCCCAATAACTGACTTAGACCCGTGGCAATTAATTGAGCTTGGTTAAAGCCTCTTTGTCTCAACCGTTGGCTGTGCAATGGCACAGGAATGAGCAACTGAGGCACAGTCGTTTGGCCTTGAGCCATCTGTTGGTAAATAGTTTGACCAAGGCAGGCTGTTAACAGGCGGCCAGCGGCAAGATTATGCTGATGTTTGAATTGATTAATTAAGCCATTAATAGGCATAAGGTAATCAAAAGCGCTTACTGTTCTGTTATAAAGAGGCGCCTTTTGCAGGCAATGGGCACACAACTGCTCACCATCAAACTTAATGGGGCCTATATATTCAGCGCACTTGCTGCAGGCGCTTTTGCTCCATGGTAGGTCAATGCGACAGGGGGCACATAAATTGTCCTGCTGATGGGGGTGGGCACCACAAAGTATGCATGGCGGCTCAATTGCCTGTTTAAGTTGATTAATAAGTGACCAGATGTAAACCTCTTGGGGTTAATTGGTTGACTAAAATCGCCTAGCTTTTAATATGCTTGCTGAACCCCAACGCTGGATATTCCATGACTTCAACTGCCGCCCAGACCTCTACCTTTAACACAGATGCTAAGTTTAGCCCAAACCTTGATAATGGCCAGCGACATAATTGGGGGGTCGATGAAATTACCCAACTATTTAAACGACCCCTCAACGACCTTTTATTTAAGGCCCAAGCCACTCATCGCGACCATTTCGATCCTAATGAAGTGCAAGTGAGCACCTTGCTTTCGATAAAGACTGGTGCATGTCCTGAAGATTGTAAGTATTGCCCACAAAGTGTCCACAACGACACTGGGTTGGAAGTTGAACGTTTAATGAAGGTCAAAGAAGTGATCGAAGAGGCCGTCGCGGCAAAAGCTGCAGGCGCCACCCGTTTTTGTATGGGTGCAGCTTGGAAAAACCCTCGCGCCAAAGACTTGCCCTATGTCTTGGAGATGGTAAAGGAAGTTAAAGCTATGGGCCTTGAAACCTGTATGACTCTGGGCATGTTGGCTCCTGATCAAGCACAACAGCTGGCTTCTGCAGGATTAGATTATTACAATCATAACCTCGATACATCACCTGAATTTTACGGCTCCATTATAACCACCCGAACCTACCAAGACCGTCTTAATACCTTAACTAATGTGCGTAATTCGGGCATGAAGGTCTGTGCCGGTGGTATCGTTGGCATGGGCGAAAATTTGCGTGACCGGGTGGGGTTGCTGCAACAACTTGCCAACATGCCACAGCACCCAGAAAGTGTACCTATTAATATGCTGGTCAAAGTTGAGGGCACTCCACTTGATCAAGTTGAAGACCTTGAGCCTTTTGACTTTATCCGCACCATCGCTGTTGCTCGCATCTTAATGCCTCAGTCCCACGTGCGCTTGTCTGCCGGTCGCGAAAGCATGAACGAACAAATGCAGGCCATGTGTTTTTTTGCTGGGGCTAATTCGATTTTTTATGGTGAGCGCTTGCTGACTACTGACAACCCAGCGGCAGAAAAAGACCGCGCTTTATTTGTAAAGTTAGGTATTCGTCCAGAAAAACGTCAGGACGTTTCTGACGAAGCTCATCGTGGTGCCATTGAACAGGCTATCGAGAACGCAAGCTCGGAGCACATGTTTGTTGATGCTAGTCTCTAATGCACAGTTTAGAGCACGCTCTAGGCGCTGAACTCGATCAGCGTCGTGCGGATCACCTTTACCGCCAACGTAATTCACATGCGGGGCCACAAACGCCAGAACTGACTGTCAATGGCCAAAAACTATTGGCTTTTTGTAGTAATGATTACTTGGGCTTAGCCAATCATCCGCAACTGATTAGTGCTGCACAAAAAGCCTGTATCGATTATGGCCTGGGTAGTGGTGCCTCCCACTTGGTGGTGGGCCATACTGACCTTCACCATGAGTTAGAACAAGCCTTAGCTGAAGTCACTCAACGACCTAGGGCATTGCTCTTCTCGAGTGGTTATATGGCCAATATGGGGGTCATGAGTGCCCTCTTAGGTCGTCATGATGCGGTCTACCAAGATCGTTTGAATCATGCCTCTTTATTAGATGGTGGGCTGTTGAGTGGCGCCAAGTTCCAGCGCTATCGACACGATGATTTACTCGACTTGCAACGTCAGATCACTAAGACCCAAGCTAGACGTCATTTGGTGGCTACCGATGCGGTATTTAGTATGGATGGTGATAGTGCAAGGCTAAAATCACTAAGCCAACTTTGTCATCAACAACACGCATGGTTAATGATTGATGATGCCCATGGTTTCGGTGTGCTTGGCCCCAATGGCGGTGGGAGTGCTCTTGCGCAAGGATTAACTACCCTTGAGTGTCCTATTTATATGGCCACCCTAGGTAAGGCGCTAGGTAGCTATGGCGCTTTTGTGGCAGGTAGTGAGGTATTGATCGAAAGCCTTATCCAGTTCTCCCGCAACTATATCTATACCACTGCCTTGCCGCCTGCCATAGCCGCAAGCAGCCTTGCTGCCCTAAAGCTGCTGCAACAAGAGTCTTGGCGCCAGCAACACCTTAATGACCTGATTATGCTATTCAAAAAGCAGGCTCAAGGCTTAGGGCTACCATTAATGCCCAGTAATACAGCCATTCAACCACTCATGGTGGGTTCATCTTCGGTGGCGCTACAATTGAGTCAGGCCCTTCAAGAAATGGGTTTGCTAGTCACGGCTATTCGACCACCTACGGTGCCAAAAGGAAGTGCACGATTACGTATTACCCTGTCTGCTGCCCATACTGAAAGCCATCTGCAACAGCTGTTACAAGCTTTGGCTCAGCTGCAACGGCAAGGCATGTTAGCTGCGGTGGATGTCTAGATGGCGCCTGCACAGGTCTCTATTCCTGGTATAAAGTTAGGCGTTCATAAACCGAGCTTAGTGTTACTGCATGGATGGGGTTATGACAGCAGTTGCTGGCCTAAAAAAATGTTACAACAATTAAGCGCTGACTATGAGCTGATTCTTTTAGATTTGCCCGGGCATGGACAAGATGCTCAGAGTTTAAACCTAGGTGACAGTATAGAGCATCTAGATGAGTGGATCGCCATAACCAAGCGACGTCTACCGCAACACTACCATCTAATGGGTTGGTCTTTAGGTGCGCAAATAGCCATTCGCATGGCCCATCATGATAGCCGTATTCAAGGCTTATTGCTGCTGGCGGTAAATCCTAAGTTTACTACCTGTGATAATTGGTCAGCCGCCATGTTGCCTGATCTGTTGAGGCGCTTTGAGCAAGGGTATCAGGAGTTAGCCCATAAAACTTTGCGCCGATTTGCGAGTCTCCAAGCGCAAGGTTCAGCCAACCCAAAGTTGCTGGCGGCCCGAATGATAGAACTTATGCCAGTACAAGCCGAAAAAATACTGGGCCTTAAGTTACTGCAAGCATTAGATGAGCGGGCACACTTTAGCCAATTATCTCAGCCTTGTTACCTTGAACTCGCTGAGGATGATGAGCTAGTGCCGTGGGCTTGGGTGAAGCAATTACAACTGCCCAGCAATGTGCAGCTTAACACCGTATTAGGGGGGCATGGTTATTTGCTCGAACAAGAGTCTATCGCTACCACGATGCTCGAGTTTCTTCAGCTTGGGTGTAACAGCGATGCCTAATTCAAACTTTTTACCCAATGTGCAACAGGTTGCTCAAGCCTTTAGCCAAGCTGCAAAAACCTATGATGAAGTTGCTGGTTTACAACGCATCGTTGCTGACCAGCTATTGGCTAAAGGTGACGGTTTTCATCGAGGTAAAGTATTGGATATCGGCAGTGGAACAGGCTATGTGAGTGCCCACTTAGCCGCTATTGACTCAGTCGCTGCAGTAACTGGTTTAGATATTGCCCAAGGCATGCTTGCTTATGCCCAATCGCAGCATCATAGTGCTAAGCTAAACTGGCAGCTAGGTGACGCTCAAGCATTACCATTAAACCTATTAAATAGCTCTAAGGGCTATGATGTCGTAATTTCATCCCTATCCATCCAGTGGTGCAAAGACCTTGATGCAGTGTTTGCTGGTGTGGCGCAATGCCTTGCCGAAGAGGGGGTCTTTCAATGCGCTACCCTTGGCCCGCAAACCTTAAACCAACTTAAGTGGGCATGGGCTCAAGTTGATGATTATCAGCATGTTAATGAATTTGTGGCTTTAGAGACCTTAGGTAATGAGCTTGATAAGCACTTTGCAGAAGTCGCCATTGAGTGCGAGACTATTGAGCTCCAATACCCTTCTGTGCAACAACTGACTAGGGATTTAAAGCAATTGGGTGCCAGTAATCACAATACACAGGCAGCGCAGGGGCTGATGGGAGTAGGCCGCTTGCGGAAGATGGTGCAGGCCTACGAATGCTTGCGCGATAGCCAAGGCCTATTACCGGTCACCTACGAAGTTTACTACATCAAGGCTAAAACTAAGGCATCAACATGGGTCATTTGAAAAAGCGTTACTTTTTAGCGGGTACAGACACTGATGTTGGAAAAACCATGGTGGCGTGTGCCTTGTTAGCCAAAGCCCGCAATATGGGTTTGTCTACTGCAGCGGTTAAACCAGTGGCTGCTGGCTGTATTAATACCAACGAGGGTTTGAGAAATGACGATGCCGAGCAATTACTGGCTCAGTGTAGCTTACCTTTGTATTATGAACAGGTTAATCCAGTGGCCTTCATGGCACCTATCGCGCCTCATATAGCGGCTCAGCAACAAGGCCAGCGTATGCAGGTTGATCATCTCACAGGGTTCACCAGTGGGGTGCTGATGCAAGGTGCCAATCTTACGCTGGTGGAAGGTGCAGGTGGTTGGCGAGTACCAGTGAATGAACGCGAAACCCTGGCAGACCTGGCCATAGCCCTATCTATGCCAGTCATACTGGTTGTGGGTATGCGTTTGGGCTGTATTAACCATGCGTTATTAACGGTGGAGGCAATTACTAGAGATGGTTTGAAACTTGCCGGTTGGGTTGCCAACTGCGTGGACCCTGCGATGGCACAATTGGAAGCCAATGTTGTGACCTTGCAAAACCGCATTCAGGCGCCCTTGTTAGGTTTGATACCGCACTTTGCCGACATAGATGAAGCTTCAGGCAGAGTTGAAGCCTGCCAAACTTATTTAGACCTTGAAACCCTGATCAACTAAACCAAGGCATATAAAAATCACCCTATGGGTCTATTTAATGCTGCAGTCCCGTGTGCTTGAACCTATTAATCAGCGAAGTGCTGAACATTAAAGCGGGTTCAGGCCCCAAGCGTTGTCTTGGCAGCCTTAGCTTAGTCCTATAAATACTGGCCCATGATGCTGCCCTTAGGGGTATATCAAGGCCCATTTTAAGTGGCAACTTCTCAGGGTTAAATCAATTCTAGTTGTGCCTTTGATGACCGTCTTGTTGGGTGGTATGGGGCATAAAATAACCATAAAATAACCATAAAATAACCATAAAATAACCATAAAATAACCATAAAATAACCATAAAATAACCATAAAATAACCATAAAATAACCATAAAAGCCTCACCCTTGTGAACTCATGAGGTTTCCCAACCCGCATGTTGAAACTCATATGTTAAAACCTCTCTATTGAAGCCCCTGTGTCATTGTGTGAGCTCAAAATGAGATCTGGCCAGTCTGGTGTGTTATTTTTGCGATAATGGACTATCGTTTCTAGGTCGATAAGCTCGCTATTCTGCAGTATTAAGACCAGTGCCAAAGTGGTGACATTAGAGTTTGGTAGCTGTCTGGTGACGAACACCTGGTGGGTAGATTGCCGTCTTGCGAGCAGGTTAACTGCACTCATTTGATGACTATAAAGTCTTGGAATTGACCTGAGGCTATAAAACAGAGTATTTTTCAAACAACTGTTTGAAATGAGCAGCATCGTTCGATATAACAAAGGAACCATCATGCCTACTTACCAAGCCCCACGTCGCGACATTCAATTTGTGATGCACGAAGTATTAGCCATGGCTGAGCACTATAAAACCTTGCCGGGCGGGGAAGATATCGACACCGAAACGATTGATGCCATTCTTGAGGAGGCGTCTAAATTTTCGGAAAACGTGCTTGCCCCAATTAACGCTTCAGGTGACGCCGAAGGGTGCAGCTGGAATGATAGTCTGGTGACAACGCCTGCAGGCTTTAAAGAAGCTTATACGCAATACGTAGAGGGGGGTTGGCCTTCAATATCTCATAGTCCAGACCTAGGTGGTCAAGGCTTGCCAGAGTCGTTGGGCACTATGGTGAGCGAATTAATTGGCACCGCCAATTGGTCTTGGAGCATGTACCCAGGGCTAAGCCATGGCGCCATGAATACCATAGAGGCCCATGGCACCGAAGAGCAGAAGCAACGATACCTTTTGCCCCTAGTAGAAGGGCGTTGGACAGGCACGATGTGTTTGACTGAATCTCATTGTGGCACTGATTTAGGTCTGTTACGGACCAAGGCAGAGCCGCAAGCAGATGGTAGCTATACGATTACCGGTACCAAGATTTTCATTTCTGCTGGTGAGCACGATATGGTGGATAACATTGTGCATATTGTACTTGCTCGCCTGCCTGATGCGCCTGCTGGCACAAAAGGTATTTCATTGTTTATCGTACCTAAGGTTAATGTAGGTGAAAATGGCAGCCTTGGTGATCGCAACCAACTGAAGTGTGGTTCCTTAGAGCACAAAATGGGTATCCACGGTAATGCCACCTGTGTAATGAACTTTGATGGTGCTAAAGGCTATCTTATTGGCCCAGCTAACAAAGGGCTGAACTGCATGTTCACTTTTATGAATACGGCGCGCATTGGCACGGCGGTACAAGGCTTATGTGCTGCTGAAGGTGCCTTCCAAGGCGCTTTAGAATATGCCAAAGAGCGTCTGCAAATGCGCTCCCTAGCCGGCCCAGTGGCTCCAGAAAAATCTGCCGACCCCATCATAGTGCATCCAGATGTACGCAGAATGTTGCTTACCGCCAAAGCCTTTGCAGAAGGTGGCCGCATGCTGGTGTATTACTTAGCTC
>Ga0209712_10003710_pt1 | contig 12327 bp, 10 predicted proteins | sample ArcOceMetagenome_FD_187443 | JGI IMG/M metagenome (GOLD analysis project Ga0209712, IMG submission 187443) | Marine eukaryotic phytoplankton communities from Arctic Ocean - Arctic Ocean - Greenland ARC118M Metagenome (SPAdes) (version 2) | ecosystem: Environmental > Aquatic > Marine > Oceanic...
TCTGGAAGCAGATCAGGTGAAAAAAATTGTTAAGTTATTGGATGCCGAAGGCGTTGCCTATGATATTGGTGCCTACCGTGATGCGCCCGCCGGGTTGCGAATCTGGTGTGGCGCAACCGTCGAAGCTGCAGACATCCAAGCGCTATTACCCTGGCTCGATTGGGCCCATGCTGAAGTAAGCCAATAGGACATACCGAGAAAAATATGCGCAAAATACGTACCTACAATGCCATCTCTTCAAAAGGTCTGGACCGTTTTCCAGCCGATAAATATTCTGTTGCCGCGGATTGCGCCGCGCCAGAAGGGTATCTTCTGCGCAGCCAAAAACTGCACGCCGAAGAAGTCCCGGCAAGCCTATTAGCGGTGGCACGTGCTGGCGCAGGCACCAACAATATCCCTACAGCGAATTACACCGAGCAGGGCATCGTGGTGTTTAACACCCCAGGCGCCAATGCCAATGCTGTTAAGGAATTAATTGTTGCCGGTTTACTGCTGGGCTCGCGGGATATTTTTGGCGGTATGAACTACGTTCAAGAACTGGGTCATATGGATGACTCGGGTGAGATGGGCAAACTACTGGAAAAAGAAAAGAAACGATTTGCCGGCACTGAAGTTGTGGGTAAAACGCTGGGCGTTGTGGGTCTTGGTGCGATCGGTTCTATTATTGCTAACCTGGCCCTTGATCTGGGCATGAACGTTATTGGTTACGATCCTGCTATTTCTGTTGAAGCCGCGTGGCAGCTTTCCAGTCGCGTTGAGCGTATGGAGAGCATCGAAGCGCTGCTAGGTCGCGCCGACTTTATTACTCTGCACGTGCCCGCTATTGCAGCGACAAAACATCTGATTAATAAAGAGACCTTAAGCCTGATGAAACCTACGGCTAAAATTCTCAACTTTGCTCGAGAAGAAATTGTCAGCACTGAGGATATGGTTGCTGCATTAGACGCCGGCACTATTGCTGGTTATATCAGTGACTTTCCTGCACCCGCATTGCTCGGCCGTAAAGACGTTCTGCTGATGCCGCACATTGGTGCCAGCACCGAAGAAGCGGAAGAGAACTGTGCGGTGATGGCAGCAGATCAGCTGATGGATTTCTTAGAAAATGGCAACATTCATAATTCGGTTAATTTTCCACCCACAAAAATGAGCCGCAATGGCGGAAGCCGCATTACCTTTAGCAACAATAACGTCCCTAAGGTTCTTGGTAGCGTGTTATCAATACTCGCGGATGCTGAGCACAATGTGGTGGATATGGTTAATAAGAGCCGCAATGAAATTGCTTATAACATTATTGATCTGCAGGGCGAGTTGACTGGAGATATCGCGGAGAAGATTGCGGCTGTTGATGGGGTTATGAGGGTTAGAGTCCTTTAGTATATTTGAGGTCTGGTTATCATAGCATTGCTCTATGGCGCATGCCGCCCCTGGGTCTGGTCTTACGATCGGTCCCATGGGTGCTTTCATTTTCAGCGCTCGTACAACTCGCTGACGCTCAAACAGGTACTCTCTTTTTCTGAAAATAAATGTACCCATAGGCGAGCCCTGACTGATCGTAAGACCAGACTCAGGGGCTCTTTGAGCTCTAAGCTTTAAACTATGGAGTGTTGCTATCGTCGTGGTTACGCTAGTTAAAAAGTTTTGCCCTGACTGTATTTCTATAGGCCTTGGGGCTATTGCCGGACCACTGTCTGAATCTGGATGAAAACCAGCTGGCTTCTTTGTAGCCGCTGTAGCCTGCAATTTCTAGGATCGACAGATCGGTGTTTTTGAGAAGGTCGCAGGCGAAGGTCATGCGACATTCTGTTAGATAATCCCCTGGGGTACTTCCCACTGCAATCTTAAAGCGGCGGTTAAAGGTTCTTGTGGTCATGCCAAACTGGCTGGCTAGATCTGGAATTGATAGCCCTCTGCTGAGATTATCCTGAAGCCATATCTGGGACTGGGCGATAGCTTCGTCGCTATGTTTGCCTACCTGCTGATCACCCATGCCGACTGGGTCGGCAATATTTCTAATCTCGTGGAAGAAGTTGCGCTGTGCCTGACGTGCAATTACCCGTCCAAATATCCTTTCTACCTGATACATAATCAATTCGGCCATAGCGTTAACACTGGCGGCACAGTAAATATTGCCAGCCTGGGTGGTGAAGTGCTGACGCTCTAGTTGCACTGCTGGGTAACGTTTCTGTAGTTGATCAAAGTAATGCCAGTGAGTGGTGGCAGGTTTACCATCGAGGAGGCCCGCTTCAGCGAGAAAACACACGCCAGTACCTACGGCGGTGAAGCTGCAATTGCGCTGATGCTGCTCCCGTAGCCAGGGAATATAGGCCTGATATTTTTTCACCGCTGGCCGCGGATTGCGCCACAGGGCGGGGATATGAATAAGGTCGCTATCAAAGCTGTCGGCAAGAGAATGGGTTGCCTGTAGCTCAAACCCTGCGGAGGTCTGAACGGGCTGCCCATCGGGGGTGACGCGTCGAATCACCACATCCTGAACCGGCTGCTTGCTGGTGCGAGCCATAGCCTGAGCGAAATTAAAAATCTCGGCAGCCAGGGTGGTGCTGGAAACCAGCATATTGTCGCAGAGTAAAAGTGTGAGGTTAAAGGCCATAATGGCTAGTTTACTAAACTAATTGGCTGAATACTTAAATATTAGGCTGGGTTTACTGACTACACTGAAGACTATTAGCTGATCAAACTCTTTAAGGAAATTTTATGAGTCACTCTCTCCCCGTCATTGTTGGTTTCGGTGGTTACAACGCTGCAGGGCGCAGCTCTTCGCATCAGGCGTTTCGTCGCATGGTGTTTGAATCCCTTCCCGCCCCAGAGCAGCAGCAAACCGTAGTGGGTTTGGCTTGTTTGATGGGCCATGTGACATCAGGGTCGGAGCAAAATGAGAGCTATCAAGATAAAGAAGGTAATATTTTAACTGCCGATCAAGTTGATACTCGCTTTAGACAGCAAGTATTGGATGGCACCCTGATCCGCAAGATTGAGCTGTTCGATGCAACGGCCGTGGCCGGGCATAAAAAGATTAATGTGACGGGTGACAAGCTAGTGTTCACCATGACCAAGCGGGATTTACCGCAAAATTTACCCCAGGACTGGCAGGTTCGTGATCTCGAAGAGGGCAATGTTGAGGTTACCGCATCGCAAGCGGGTCAATATCTTGTTGAAACCCATCATGAGTTAATTGCCAAAGCTGCTGGCGAACTACCCACGGGCTTTAACCCAGCTGATCATTACAATTCACGGTTTCATCCTCGCGGCTTACAAATGGCCATTTTGGGCAGCAGTGATGCTGTACATTCCCTTGGAATTCCCTGGGACAAAGTTGCCGACCATGTGCGACCCGATCAGGTCGGGGTTTATTCCTCGAGCGCTCTGGGGCAAATGACCGAAGAAGGCTTTGCCGGATTGTTCCAAGCCCGTCTAAAGGGCAATCGCACCACCGCAAAGCAGGTGCCTATGGCCCTCAATTCCATGCCAGCGGACTTCATTAATGCCTATGTACTGGGAAGTGTTGGCCACACCGAAGCCATAACGGGCGCCTGTGCCACCTTTCTCTATGTACTGCAAGCTGCTGTACGCGATATTCGTAGTGGTCGCCGTCGTGTTGCCATGGTCGGCAATGCCGAGTCAACGATTGTTGCCGAGGTCTCCGAGGGATTCTCTAATATGAGTGCCCTTGGCAGTGACGAAAATATCTGTAAATTAGACGGCACCGAAAAGCCAGATTGGCGTCGTGCCAGTCGGCCCTTTGGCCATAACTGTGGTTTTACATTGGCCGAGGCAACGCAGTACATCGTGCTCATGGATGATGCGCTTGCGGTTGAATTGGGTGCCGATATTCATGGTGCAGTTTCGGATGTGTTTATTAATGCTGATGGGGTTAAGAAATCTATTTCTGCACCGGGTGTTGGCAACTATATTTCGTTTTCTAAAGCGGTGGCTGCGGCCATTGAAGTGGTGGGAAAGGACGCTGTGCAAAATCATAGCTTTGTTCATGCCCATGGTTCCAGTACGCCAGCCAACCGCACTACAGAGTCTGAGTTAATTGATCGAGTAGCCACGGCCTTTGATATTTACGACTGGCCTATCACCGCCGCTAAATCTTTTGTGGGTCATTCATTGTCGACGGCCAGTGGCGACCAGCTAGTCTCTGCGCTAGGCACCTTTAAATACGATCTGATTCCCGGTATTAAAACGGTGTCAGAAATAGCGCCAGATGTTCATCAAGAAAGAGCCCGCTTTGCCCTTAAAGATATGGATGTCAGCGAACAAAAAATGGACGTCGCCTTTATTAATTCTAAAGGCTTTGGCGGAAACAATGCCACCGCCGTGGTGTTGTCACCCAGTAAGGTAGACGCTATGTTGGCCCAGCGTTATGGCGATAAGTTTGAAGATTACTGTGCGCGCCGTGAACAGACACGCAGTCATTCTGCAGCCTATGCCGCTCGCGCCGATGCTGCCCAGCTTGATGTAATTTATCGTTTTGGCGAGCCACTAATAGACGAGGCCGGATTGAGTATTTCTGCCGAAGGCGTTTCTGTTCCTGGCTTTGCTCAGCAGGTTATTTTTGAGAAGGGAAATCCTTGGCAAGATATGCGAGAAACTGCTGCAGCTGAATAAGCATGGCCCGATCAATTTTTCGGGCCTGATTAATCCACTGTTCAGGATTCACCTTAGCGCCGGCAGGTCTGCCGGCGCTAAACGATTTACCGCCAGAAATTCCAGAACTAAGAGTGCCACCATGTACCGCAATAACGTTTCTAGCTTCGCCATCCTCGGTAGTGCTTATTATTGGGCCACCTGAGGAACCGCCTAGAGCGTCGCAGTTATGCAATAAAAGCTGTTCGCTCACAAAAAATTCCGACTCAAAACTTTCACAATTATTACTTAGATTAATTTCCTGACTGTCCATGTTATAGCCAAGTAGCTGCAAATTGTCTTTACTGCTATTGATAGCCACGGCTAGTGAAAGACTTGCTTGATAGGGTTTTTTCTTTAAGGCTACAAAAACAATATCGGTCTCTGATTGGCGAATTTTATTTTTTGAAAAGAATTGATACTGATGTTTCGAAACCATAGCAAAATCAATTTCGTTCAGTCGCCGATTTTCAGGTCTATAAGCACAGTGCTTAAATGCTAGCCCAGTTTTCTCATCAAACAGCACATGAGCCGCGGTCAAAATAATGGCAGGCGCTTTTTTGAGGGAAGTACTTATGTGGGTGGCTGTACCGCGCAAACCACCATCACAAAAAATGGTACCCACGGCTTTCAAAAAAGGACTTGAGGCGAGATGCCGTTGATCTTCAATGCCATTACTGGGATCGCCATCACCGAAGATGGCACTCTGAGACACAGCGCTAGAGAAGAGAAGAATAAATAAAAAAAGTTTTTTTATCATCCTTAACCCATATCACCCCAAAGGCTTTGGATAATACTCATTGCCGCAAGTGGGGCTGTTTCGGTACGCAACACGCGAGGACCTACTGCTAGGGGTGAAAAACCATTGTGCAGTGCAATATCAATTTCGCGATCACTTAAACCGCCTTCAGGGCCGACCAGTAGAGCAACATTATTATTCGAAAGGGTCATTTCAGAGAGGCGTTTTTCAGTACGATGGTGGAGGACCAACTTTAGTCCATCAATAGATTCTGCCAGATATTGCTCCACTGATATTGCCGCTCTTACGGTAGGAATAGTATTGCGCTGACACTGCTCACACGTACTAATAGCGACCTGCTGCCAGTGTCGTGTTTTCTTTTCCAGGCGTTCGCCACTCAGCTTTACTTCGCAGCGTTCGGTAAACAGGGGGGTTATTTCGGTGACACCCAACTCGGTGGCTTTCTGCACAATCCAATCCATGCGTTCGCCACGAGAGATGCCAATAGCTAGCTGAATGCTAAGAGGAGACTCGCGACTTATATCGAAAAAGGCTCCGACAGTAACCGCGGCTTTGCCTTTCTTAACCTCGCTAAGTTGGGCAGAATATTCGCCGCCACGGCCATCAAATAAAATAATATCTTGACCGGCCTTCATGCGCAGTACAGAGGTTAAATGCCTGGCGGCACCTTCCTCAAGTTGCATGCTGCTGCCAACCGCTAAGGATTGAGCGGTAAAAATTCGCGGTATTCGCATAATATTACTTCGTTGCCAGACCTAGATTACGACATAGAGTATCTGAATTTTGCCATTGATTCATGGTATAAAAATGCAAGCCAGGTGCACCGCCAGCGACAAGGGTCTCACAAAGCTTAGTGACCACATCAAGACCATAGCGAACTAAGTCTTCTTGGTTGTCACTACGCTCTTTTAATTGCCAGCGCAACCAGCGTGGAATCTCAGCACCGCAGTTATCAGAGAACCGAACCAGATTGTGGTAGTTAGTCAGGGGCATGATGCCTGGCACTATTGGCTTATCAATTCCGACCTTGGCGCACTCATCGACAAATCGAAAATAGGCATCCGCATTATAAAAGTATTGAGTAATCGCCCGGTCGGCACCCGCTCTAAATTTTTCACCCAGCCAGTAAATATCTTTGCTGTAGCTCTCTGCTTCGGGGTGAATTTCTGGGTAGGCGCCAACATTAATTTCAAAATGTTCACCAAAATTATCGCGGATAAGTGCCACCAACTCATTGGCATGAATCAGCTGCTTAGCGCCGCCGATACCAGAGGGTAGATCACCGCGCAGGGCAACAAGCTTATTGATACCGGCGTCTTTATACGACTGCACCAGGGCCAATACTTCTTCGCGGCTATCGCCACCGAAGGAAAGATGAGGAGCAGCTTGATAGCCGTCTTGCTGAATGCTCAGCACCAGGTCTTTGGTGGTATCTCTTGTAGAGCCACCGGCACCGTAGGTTACCGAGTAGAATTCGGGACTGTATTTATCGAGTTTATTGCAGGTGGTTTTGAGTTTTTGTTTGCCTTCGTCTGTCTTTGCCGCGAAGAACTCAAAACTGAGGTGTAGTTTGTTCGTCATGAAAATTGCTTCCTGTAAGCCAGAATCATCGGGCTCAGTGAAGAGCCCGATGACAGGAGGTTTTAATACTTGTAGCTATCGCCTTTATAAGGACCTTCAACGGGGACCTTAATATAGTCAGCCTGAGCCTGTGAAAGTTTAGTAATTACGCCACCAAAACCGCCAACCATATGACGAGCAACTTCTTCATCAAGATGCTTGGGCAAAACTTCTACGCGCAGCATTTCAGCTTTAGTAGCATCGTCCTGTGCAGCAAACTTCTGTGTGTACAGTTCGATCTGGGCCAGTACCTGGTTGGCAAATGAACCATCCATAATACGGCTTGGGTGGCCAGTAGCATTACCCAGGTTTACCAGGCGGCCTTCGGCTAACAGTAACAGGTGATCATTGCTGGCGCGGTCGCGATAAACCTTGTGTACCTGTGGCTTAATCTCGTCCCACTCCCAGTTAGAGCGCATAAAGGCAGTATCGATTTCATTGTCGAAGTGACCAATGTTACAAACCACTGCGCCACTCTTAAGAGCCGACAAAATTTCTGAGCTACAGACGTTGTAGTTACCCGTACTAGTGACAAGCATATCCGTGTTAGCCAATAAATCGGCATTGATGCCTTTGCTTGGATCGCCCTCATTGTAAGTAGAGACCACTTCAAAACCATCGAGGCAGGCCTGCATGGCACAGATAGGATCACATTCAGTAACCTTAACAATCATGCCTTCCTGACGGAGAGACTGAGCAGAACCTTTACCCACATCACCATAGCCAACAACAACCGCCTTTTTGCCAGACAACAAATGGTCAGTGGCGCGCTTGATAGCATCGTTGAGGCTGTGACGACAGCCGTACTTGTTATCGCACTTAGACTTAGTAACCGAATCGTTAACATTGATGGCTGGTACTTTTAACTCGCCGTTTTCGAGCATCTCATAAAGACGGTGAACACCAGTGGTAGTCTCTTCGGTAACGCCATGGACAGCTTCTAATACCTGTGGATATTTCTCATGCAGCAATGAGGTTAAGTCACCACCATCATCAAGAATCATGTTGGCATTCCAAGGCACGCCATCTTTAAGAACCTGCTGTTCTAGACACCATTCGTACTCTTCTTCAGTTTCGCCTTTCCAAGCAAAAACAGGCGTACCATTGGCAGCGACGGCTGCAGCGGCGTGATCCTGAGTTGAGAAAATATTGCATGAGGTCCAGCGTACTTCGGCACCCAGAGCTTCAAGAGTTTCAATCAACACAGCGGTTTGAATAGTCATGTGAATACAGCCCAGAATTCTGGCGTCTGCCAATGGCTGACTTGCGCTGAATTTTTCACGCAGTGCCATCAGTGCAGGCATTTCCGACTCAGCGATCGAGATTTCCTTTTTGCCCCACTCAGCTAGGCTGATATCGGCGACTTTATAGTCTTGTTTATTGCTGTCTATTGCTTGTGATGTTGCGGTCATCTTGTTCTACCTTTAATTAAATAATATTTAAAGCGCTTTTTTAAGGGCTTCTACTTTGTCTGTTTTTTCCCAAGTGAAATCTTTTTCTTCACGACCAAAGTGGCCATAAGAAGCTGTCTGCTGATAAATAGGTCGACGCAGGTCGAGCATTTCAATCAGGCCACGTGGGCGCAGATCAAAGTTCTCTCGAACTAGAGCAACAATTTCATCATCTGATAATTTACCAGTGCCAAAAGTATCAACACTAATAGAAGTAGGCTCGGAAACACCAATGGCGTAAGACACCTGGATTTCACAGCGATCAGCCAGACCAGCAGCAACAATGTTCTTTGCAACATAACGACCAGCATAGGCAGCTGAGCGATCCACCTTGGTGGGATCCTTACCGGAGAAAGCGCCGCCACCGTGGTGGGCCATGCCGCCATAGGTATCAACAATAATCTTACGGCCAGTTAAGCCGCAGTCGCCCATGGGGCCACCGATTTCGAAATTTCCAGTCGGGTTAATATGGTACTGCGTGCCTGCGTGGAGCCATTCTTCTGGCAGCACTGGCGCAATAATTTCTGTACGGACGGCTTCCTGCAAATCAGCCTGAGAAATACTGGGTGAATGCTGAGTCGACAAAACGATGGCATCAATTGCAACAGGCTTGCCCTGATCATAGCGCAAGGTTACCTGGCTCTTAGCATCTGGGCGCAACCATGGCAGAGTGCCATTTTTACGCAGCTGAGCCTGACGTTCCACCAAACGGTGGGCGTAGAAAATAGGGGCTGGCATCAGTACATCAGTTTCATTGCTGGCATATCCAAACATCAAACCCTGATCGCCAGCGCCAATGTCTTTATCTTCGCTCTCATCAACACCCTGAGCAATATCACTCGACTGCTTGCCAATAGCGTTAAGCACGGCACAGGAATGGCCATCAAAACCCATGTCTGAATGGTCGTAACCCACGCCGGTAATTACATCGCGAACAATCTGTTCCAGATCAACGTAAGTGTTAGTGCGCACCTCACCGGCGATAACAGCCATACCGGTTTTAACCATAGTCTCAACTGCAACTCTGGAATGGGGGTCATCTTTTAAGATGGCATCAAGCACAGCATCAGAAATCTGGTCGGCGAGTTTATCCGGATGTCCTTCCGAAACTGACTCGGACGTAAATAAATTGTAAGTAGACATAATTTTTCCTTGTGGTGTAGCGTCTATAGGTTGAGTGCTTGTGGCACTCCTTTATAGGGCAGTATTCCCGGCACTAAACTGTCGCAACTGAATGCGAAAACCATTGCGCTGAGTTAAATAGAGACTATTGCCCTCTAATAATCCAGCCATACTTGCCCAACGGGTTAGTTCTTCTGGCTCAAAGCCTAGCCATAGGTCACCGCAGCTATCTCTGACCCACTCTTGGTCATGAGCGCAGAGGTCGGTGATTAACAACACGCCATCCTTTTTCAAGAGGCTGGCGCAATCGGCAATAATATCTGCTGGTGTTGGGTTGTGATGCAATACCATATTCAGTGACAGGCAGTCTGCCTTTAGGCCCTGAGATTGAGCCACCGCAGTGTCACCAAGAATAAATTGAATATTACTTAAACCCTGTTGAGTTGCTCGGGACTCACATTGATCGAGCATCTCACGGGCGTTATCTAAAGCAATAACCTGGTCGAAGCGACTGGCAAGTTTGCCCAAAAATTGACCGTAGCCTGGCCCAACTTCAATGGCTGTGCCATTGGCAACCAGGCTGCTATCAAGAAAGCCCTCAACGCTGTCGCCATAGTCTGCCCAGCTGGCGATCAAATCTTGATTCTGTTCAAAGCGCGCTACATTGCGATTAAAAAACGCCACCGAAGCCGAGGCACGTTCACTGTTAATCTGTGTTAAGTGTTCTGCCAAGACCAGATCGAGTCGCGCATCATCAACCGTGTTGAACAGCACCTGCTGCAGTGCCTGTAAATCCACATCAGTGTTGCGTGGATTACGACGATAAAAAATGGTCGTGCCTTCGCGGCGTGTTGCCACCAGCCCAGCATTGGCCAAAATCTTTAAATGATGGCTCATAGCCGACTGACGAATATCGAAAACCTGACACAACTCAAGCACACCGTAGGCATTTTGTTGCAACACCTTAAGGATCTGCATGCGCAATGGGTCACCCGCCGCCTTACACAGTGCAGTAATGGCGCTGATGTCAGGGTTTGAGGGCTGTTCTGCAACAGCGGAAATAGGGCTCAAGTCAGTCATGCCGCGGACTTTAACACAGCATAATCGCTATATCAAAATATTTTTATATATGCAGCGGGTCGAATGAAGTCGGGTTTCAAAAACATCCCTATAAAGGAGGGGCAAATAATGAATATCGGTTTACTGGAAAGGCCGTCTAGTGGACAATACGCGCTTCCCAAATTACCCGTTTCAGGAGTGACAATTCATGGCCTCACGTCGAGACCTTGCCAATGCAATTCGTGCCCTCAGTATGGATGCTGTTCAACAGGCTAACAGTGGACATCCCGGTGCTCCCATGGGCATGGCAGATATTGCCGAAGTTCTCTGGAACGACTATTTACGCCATAACCCGTCAGATCCAGACTGGGTCAACCGCGATCGTTTTGTGCTCTCCAACGGCCACGGCTCGATGCTACTGTATTCGCTACTGCACCTCTCAGGTTATGACTTACCCATAGAAGAAATTAAAAACTTCCGCCAGCTGCACTCCAAAACCCCGGGCCATCCAGAATATGGCTATGCCCCCGGCGTAGAAACCACCACAGGCCCGTTGGGTCAGGGTATTGCTAACGCGATTGGTATGGCATTGGCAGAGAAAGTTCTTGCAGCGCAGTTCAATCGTCCCGGCCACGATATTGTTGATCACCAGACCTATACCTTCTTGGGTGATGGCTGTTTGATGGAAGGTATCTCCCACGAAGTCTGTTCATTGGCTGGCACATTAAAGCTCGGCAAGCTCACCGCATTTTACGATGACAACGGCATCTCCATTGATGGCGAAGTTGAAGGCTGGTTTAACGACGACACACCAGCACGCTTTGAAGCCTACGGCTGGCATGTTATTGCCAACGTCGATGGTCATGACAGCGATGCTATTAAAGCAGCGATTGATGCAGCTCACGCCGAAACTGGCAAGCCAACCCTCATTTGCTGCAAAACCATCATTGGTTTTGGCTCACCGAACAAGCAGGGTAAAGAAGACTGTCACGGCGCGGCACTGGGTGTAGACGAAGTCGCCCTTACTCGTAAAGCCCTTGGCTGGACTCATGGACCCTTTGAAATTCCCGCCGATCATTACGCCGGCTGGAATGGCGTTGCCAAAGGTACCAGCGCACAAACAGCCTGGGCAGACCAGCTAGAAGAATATCGCGCAGCACATCCAGAGCTTGCAGAAGAATTTGAGCGTCGTACTCGTGGCGACCTCCCTGAAGACTTTAGCGCCAACGCTGATGCCTATATTCAGGAATGTCAGGACAAAATGGAGAAAATCGCCTCACGTAAGGCCTCTCAGAACTGTCTTAATGCCTTTGGCCCAATGTTGCCAGAACTGCTGGGTGGCTCTGCCGACCTGGCAGGTTCCAACTTAACTATCTGGTCTGGCTGCAAAGATATCAGTGGCGACAATGCCGACGGTAACTACATCTATTACGGTGTACGTGAATTTGGTATGAGCGCCATGATGAATGGTATAGCTCTGCACGGTGGCTTTATTAACTACGGCGCAACGTTCCTGATGTTTATGGAATACGCCCGCAATGCTGTGCGTATGGCCGCATTAATGAAGCAGCAAAGCATCTTTGTTTACACCCACGATTCCATTGGTCTTGGCGAAGATGGCCCAACTCACCAGCCTGTAGAGCAGCTGAGTGCATTGCGTGCCACGCC
>Ga0209712_10003711_pt1 | contig 12325 bp, 14 predicted proteins | sample ArcOceMetagenome_FD_187443 | JGI IMG/M metagenome (GOLD analysis project Ga0209712, IMG submission 187443) | Marine eukaryotic phytoplankton communities from Arctic Ocean - Arctic Ocean - Greenland ARC118M Metagenome (SPAdes) (version 2) | ecosystem: Environmental > Aquatic > Marine > Oceanic...
TGGGACTTTAGCACCACGCCACGCGCCACGCACCACGCACGTGCGTGTGCCCTTGGAATGGAACAGATGTTACGGTGACACTGACTGCCACCTCGGAAATGAAAATACATGAAAAGTCTCTGCCCCCCCGTTTTCAGTTTGAGTTTTAAAAAAATCCATGCCACACGTACTACTCCTGTTCCTTCTACTTTCTGTTTTCCCCCTTCTTTTTCTTTTTAAAAATTGCAAGGGGTCTTTACTCTCCCCCACCCACGCCAGCGACCACCTCCTCCACATTTTGAACATCGATGGAAGACCAAAGATGACGACCAGGCAGGCTCAATTTCGGTGTATTGCTTGCTTGCTGTTCAAACACGATCGGGTCGGAAAGAAGAAGAGATACTCGTATTTCATAGCCCTACAGTACAAGCATACAAGTACATAGCTTTTCTTGAGTCACCACTGCGAAAGCTGATATCGCCGAGGTGTTGCAGATATTCAATATATTCCATCTCTTCAACTATGACTGCTTTTGACGATGCGGTGTTGTCACTCTTCCCCCAGCTCACAACGCATTTGAAACATTTGAAAAATGACCCCCTTTCTCAACTATTCCCATACGATGGGCTCATTGCTGTTAGTGCAGTGACTTACAGTCGTTATACAGTTCATTACTCTGGCGAATCAAAAACCTCAAGACTATTTTGGAGCGCAGTTCTCGGATACTTGGCTTACAATCGCTATGATCACTGGATACAAGTCTATGCACATGTGCTGTCATTCGGTACTTTCCTTTATGACAAAGCTTGTGGTTACTATGCTAAGAAGGTGAATACATATGGGAAATACTTCATGAATAGGATCGGCAATTACGTGTACTCACATTTTAATTATTCGTTAAAATAGGGATCTAACAAGAGTGTGGACGAGTTAAACAAACAGGCTCAAGTGCTTACCGCGATTATGTCAGGGTTTCTTGTCATTGGTCACCTTCTCTATTCCATTTCATACCCAGGAGGCGCAAATTCTTTTTTCCAATCCAAACTGTACATTTTTTGTTCCGAAAATCCAATCATCTCAGCGCTATCTAAACGAATTTACGGCAAGATTACTGATTCATTAGGTTACCTTTTGCCAGTGAATGAATTCATCAGTGCTCATGATATCATAACGGAATTTGTAGATCCTACTGAACTATACTCGAAAGCTGGACATTTGTTATTTGTTACATTTCACATTCAAGTGGGTATGGGATACTTGGGCATATCGTTCCTTCGAGCAGAGCAAAGTCGGAAGAATGCGTTGGTGGAAATTGAACAAGAGTTGAAGAAAGCAAACCAGGAAATCGATGCGTCAAAGGCAAATGGTACTAATGACAATGACCGCAAAGGAAATGATGGAAAGAACAAAGATTATGATCCATCCATCAACTTTCGAAAGAGCGCGGGACCATTTATCTTTTTCGTGGCTTTGCCATACATGGTTCAGATTGTTTTTTACGGTGGAATGAATATGTACGCGTTCCATTGCTTCCGTGACGATATCCATCGCACCATTCGATTGAATGATCTATTTGCTAATGATGGAAGCAGATTCGTTGCAACAGCAACGTCTAAAGTCTCCAATCTGTCTCCAGAGTCTTATGCATCCAATTCAGAGACGGTCGTAACTACAATCTACGACATGGTGAATAGGAATCTTTTCAGCCTTCCTAAGCTAATGCTCATTCCAGGCATTGTAGCTAAGCAGCCTATGATGATGTTGAAAATAACCCCACTGATTCTCCTTTCAGATTGGATCAAGTCAACAATTGTTGCAGTGATCACCACTGAGCTTGAGAGGGTTAATAAGGAAGTCAAAGATGTAAGTCCAAAGCGCTTCGGATAATTTCTTTTGACGATTCAACTCTCTGCGTGTATCCTTATGTTTGGTTCCTAACATAACAAAATAGCTGGAATCGATGAGAACGAAGGTTGAACAATATGATTTGAAGAATTCTGAGCTTATTCAAAGAAGCGGATATGATTCTGTTTTATTTACTGAGAGAAAATGGATTAGTCTGACAGAGGATATCCAGGATAAGAAAGCCAGAACTTCACTCATGACCAGGTCGAAAATGTATTTCGCTGGACTTCAGAGACATTTTATCATGATGGCATTGGTAGACTGCGCTTTAGCTAAATTGATTGCGGTTGGAAAGATTTTTGCTTCCGATATTTTTGTTTATGGACGCGCTATTGAAGATATGATTAATTTTGTATTGATGCGAAGCAGGGCGGAGTCGGAGCTTGCCACCATGCAGAGTTCAATCAATGTGTTGAGAGAACTCAAGGATATTTGGGATGCTAGCGAACAACGCAGTTTGTTGGATAGCACTGTCAATACTACATCTAATGCATTGGATATCAAAGGTCTTTCATACACAAGAGGTTCAGCTTCGGTTTCGATCGAGAACATATCCCTTTCTCCTGGGGTTTATGCAGTGACGGGCGCCAACGGTTCAGGTAAAAGTACGTTGTTCCGGATTATCATGGGATGCAAATCCAATATGGAAAGTGTCGATCTTCACAGCAGTATTGAGTTAAATTCTCCAGGATCTATAGGAATGCCATCTTCAGAAGTCGTTGAGATCACCCAAAACTTTTACTTCCCGTTATTCTCCACTCCGTTCGATTGGATCTACAACATTGATATATTCCAAGGTGTTCCAGACGTGTCAAAGAAGGATGCAATGATAATGAAGTTGGAGAACGAATTGAAATCGTTGAATTTTTACCCAGAGACCCAATTAGAAGAGTCCGAGAGCACTCTCAAATCTGATTTGACTTCATCGAAAGATGATTGGTTTTCGGATCTATCTGGTGGCCAAAAGAGTAAGGTGGAACTCGTTAGAAAGGTATTCTTGGCAGAGCATTGCCCAAGAGTTCTACTCATTGACGAAACATTTGCACCGCTGGACCCAGAATCAAAGAACCTTGTAATGCAAAAGTTGAAATCGTTTTGCAGCGAAAGTATTGTGCTTGTTATCTATCATGCAGATGTAAAAAAATCTGAAGGTGAAGAAGCGAGTGAAGATCTAACATGTGTGGAAAGCAGCAATTTTTTCGATAATAACGTGCATGTCGAGAATGGATCTCTGGTCATCCGTCCTGTGTGTATAGATAATTAGATTCCCGACAAAGTCTGATTAAATTTAGGTTTTCATCTTCCTTTTTATGATATCCCTTCCAATAAGATCAGCTTGTCTCACTGGCTCCGGGATACGAGCCAAAGACAGCGCCGTGCACAAACTCACAGCTTGTTGCAAAGAGACATCATGACCAACACTTATATAGACTGCATTCTTTGTACCTACTTGTTTTTTCTTTCCCCTTCCTGCGATTTTGCCGCCATGACCCACCAAAGCTGCAGCAAGAATGTCTCCGCTCTTTCCTTTCAATGGTACAACAAAACCGTCACAATAATTAGAGCAGAGCCGAACATTATCATTCATACGTTCTTTGTAACTTTCCTCATTTTCATCCGTGTCGCTGACATTTCCGGCGTCGATTCCCACATTACATATGACACACGTACGAGTACCATGCTCGTCTGATATCCCGAATGATGCATCCGCGCAATTAAGTCCTTTGCAGTACTTTACAAATTCAGCAAGCTTAGTTGCTACCCCTCGTTCAACAAGATCCACAGAAAGACCATCGGTACAATAAATGGTCTTGCCTACTCCAATTGTTGGAATACCAGTCCTGACCCCTACAAAGGTTGCCAGCCCCGCTTTTCTATCATGCAGTATCCCATTGCCGTCAACAAGGATTACTTCTGGTGTAAGTTCTGGCTTATTCAATTTCTGGCGCTCTACTAATTTTTGCAGAGGCTCAATTTCTCGAAATGCTGTAAAGAATAGTTTGGTATCATATGATATGAACGGACTGAATTAATTGCTTGATTGTGCAACGCCCAAGTGCAATCAAAGTTCTCAGAAGAGACTTACCAAGATATGATGATACATACGGTTGAGAAATGTTGTATAAAAGCGTGTCTGTATAGAGCACCTGATAATTGCGAGTGATAACATAGACTGCTATGGCTGAGTCTCCAACTCCAAAACTGACATCAACGCCTCCGATTAGTTTATCTTGGATTGATTGCGGAAGGTGAGAGAACTCGACAGTATTAGGACAGTTTCTCATCGCTGTCTGGTCATCATCTAGCACTTTTGATTTCGATGCTATTTCATACTGCTTTTCTCGCCATTGCGAGAGAAGGTCGTCCATTGAGTCCAATATAAAGGTGAGCTATATGGGGGGACGGGCCCTGTGTTTGGCACACCACTTGCTAGTATAGTAGTGTATGAATACGATGATATCCCAACTAATAATTGATTTTGAGCTTGGTGCTTGCAAGCAAGTTGCAAGCTTGAATCAATCAAGGTCTTTGGCCTTCTTTCCTTCGTGTTCCAAACCCTTCTTGTCTGCAATCCGTATCAAGATGGGTTTAAGATTTCAAGTGTTTTCTCGACCAGTCATCGCATCAAACTTCCAAAGTGCAACCTTGAAACAACCCTGTGAATTGTGAAGTGCGAATGCAACGAACAAACATTGGAGCTACACTTGTACAAGAGCTCGTGCAAGTCCTGCGTCCGGTATTCGCTGACTGTTCAAAGATTTCTTCCACAGAACACAGAGGAAAGAAAACATCGACATGAGTGATTGGCAGAGTGCACCATCGAAAAAGAAACCTAAACGAACTTTCGTTGGAAATCTCAACAACGACCCAGACATCGAAGAAAAAGTGAGAGAGCTCTTTTCTAGAAGCGGAATCATAATTCAAGCAATAGAAATCGTCCCTCTGAAATTACCAAATACAAAATGCTATGCATTAGTTGAATGCGATATTGGAAGTGCGGTCAGGTGCTTGAATGGGATGCAATTTGAAGGTAATAGATTGAATGTGAAATCTGAAAAGAAAGACTTTAATGGAAGGAAGAAGAAGGGAATGGGTTTTGGAGGAGGGTGGGCGGCTCCTACTGTAACACCATCTCAAGCACCAGCAGCCCCCCAAAGAAGCAAGATTGGTGGTCAAGAAAGTGCTAGCGTGAAACCCAATGGAAATTCCAGCATAAAGACTTCGCAAGTTGAACAGTCTTTGGACGAACATTTATCGGCAAGTATGGACAAGATTGACTTACAATCAAATGATAAATTGTCAACAAAGGAGTCCGATGATGTTTCCAGTTTTCATACGAGATGTAAAGTTTCATTAAAGGACATGATGGAAGACTATGGCACACATGATCCAGATTATGAAAAGATGAAGGCTATGAATGTTGGCGACGTCGCACCTCATCCACCCTCAAACTCTGCACCAGATGTAGCTCAAAAGTCTACAACTTCAACACACTCTGGAATGTTGGCGCCAAACGGAAAGGCACCAATACATATAGAACTTGTATCTTTCGGTTTTAAATACAGTGTCCCTCCTCAAGCTCGAGATGGTTGGAGTTATTCTAACCCACTGTCGCCGATTGACTGTAGAGATTTACCTAGGTGTCCACATTATGTTTCGAAACTTAGTGGTTTAAGCCATAGAGTGAAACGTGCAATGCTAAGTGCGACCATAGAGGGAAAAGAAAGCGATGATAACGAGGGTGTCGATTCTGACGAAGATGGAGTGGGTACAACCAGAGTAGTAAACCCATTGCTGACAAAGATTGAAGAAGTATCAATAACCATTTTACATGCCATCGAAGAAGCTATTAATGAGGGTGGGCACGGATATGCGTTCCCACTTGAAAGTGCGATTTATTTTGGTAGCGAATATGGTCGCCATCGGAGCATAGTCCTATGTGAAAAATTGGCTCAAACGATTCGTACACTTTTGCGGGAAAATGCAGACGGAAGAATCACTCAGCCAGTGAGTGTAAGCACGAGACACAGGGACGTAGATCAAAAGCACAAGGATGATGAAGCATTCGGTAACGATTTGCGTAAAAAACATGATGCTGAGGTGAAACGAAAGAAAAGGCAGGAATGGCAAGATAGTAAATGGTAAATTATAAATGCATTCAGGATTATATCAATATCAATTTCTTTTGAAGAGTCGCGACTTTACCCACAAGATTTCAGCGCCTTTTTCGTTCTGATAGAACTGCATATTTCACTTTCAACTCTATTGAATATTTCCATTGTCAAGACACAACGATCACTGTAAGCAGCAGTCTCGAGTGCACGAATAATTGTGCTCAATTCGCGGCCGCTGAATCCGCCTGTCATCTTGTCATCACTGAGATGATTTGTGGCATTACTCAAATCAAAGTCATCTCCATAACTTAGAATTTCCTTTGGTTTCATTATCAACTTGCGAACCCCAAAACCTTTACATTGTAATGGCTGTTTTTTAAATCGCTTTTCAAGTTCTCTCTTTATGATCTCTTTTCTTTCTTCTGATGATGGCATGCTACAGCATATGACGTGATCACATCTATCAAGAACTGCCGAGTCTAAAGCTGAGGGATTGGAGGTTGTGAGTATCAACATAAGCTTCCCTCCTGTTTCTCCGGTCATGCCAAGGAAAATATTTAATGCATCTCTAGCAGAAGAAGAAGCATCGTTCGCTTGAGACTCCTTCTCGTTTGCCTTTGAAGAGGCGTCTGTTTCTCTGAGTCTTTTTCCTAACGCAGACTCTGCCTCGTCGATAACCAGTATCCCGCCATTCTTTTTACCACTAGCCCATGCAAGTAATCTACGAAGCTCGGAAGGGCCCTGGTGGCCAAGAGGGGCGATATCTGCACCGCTCATAATTGCATATGGTAGATTGCTAGCCTCCGCAATTGCTCTGGCCGTGATTGATTTACCAGTTCCTACGCTTCCGTGAAGCAATATGTTTCGAAGTGGGGCATTACGCTTTCGCCCAATATCCACGATATTACAAATATCTTCAATTTGCTTTTTATCTTTCTCTCGAAGCACGACATCTTTTAAGAGATTTGACTTTATTTGACGTCTATAAAATCCGTTATCACTAGCTCTTCCCCATTCTCTCACAAGCCTTGGCATTGATAGCGACCGAATGAGAAGGTAAAAAATGAGCTCAATCGCTTCTTTGCTCATAGAAATTGACAATGCTAATATTGATGCTGCGGCTACGAACATGAACGCCTGGTGCCGACCATCTTCCTCGGACACGATGTAGCCTAAGCCTTGAATTAAATGAGTAAACAGTGTTTCAATCATCTCCAGCATCGATTTACTAGCCTCCTCTCCTGCCACTTTAATCTTTTCCAGGCTGAAATGCTCTTGCTTTCGCTCCTCCTTTGTTTCAGCATCGATTCTATGTTTTGTATGCATTATTTCAGAGTTGGCTTTGTCTACAATACGATTCAATTTTCTAAGAGAAAGTGAAGAAGTGTAAGACGACTATCATCATATAGTGGAATACCACAGACACACTGCTCTCAACATTCGCACTCACCTTGCTGTTGAATTTGTGTCGGCCAAAAGTCTATCACCCGACTTCAATAATTCCATGATCGAAGAGAGTATTACGTCTTGTTCGATATTTACATTGACCCTTTTCGTCTCAAATCTGTTTTGCACTGTCATTATTCGCAAGTTAGACGCGGAATCTTGTTGCATTATTTTGATCATTTTCATAGACTTGCACTTGGTGAGATCCTCTTTCAACGAATACTTGAGAGCTCCTGCCAAACTCAGTATTTTCTGTACACCGACTTTCGCTTCTAGTGATGCAGCTCTGAATGCAAGATCAGTGAGAGTCTCGAAGCCATCAGTCCCATTCACCTGGGCACGCATTCTATCAATAGACAACCGTGGACTTGAGTTATTGTCACCAAGAATATCAAAAAGTGCCTCTAATTTCGCCTGCTTCAACTCAATATCATCAGCCACTTTTGACAGGGCGCCAACATTGTAATGCAATAAAACGCCGGAGTCGACCATTGGATCGTTTTTAAGCAGAGAACCATCAATCATGCCTTTGACATTGCTCCAATCCCTTACTCCAATATGTGTTCGAGTCCTAGCTTCCTTCTGTTCCGTATCCTTTACAAGAAGGTGGTCCTTTTTGGCATCATTTCTCAGCTGAAATGATTCTAGAGAAACCGATTTGATCAACATTTTAGCTTTATCTTTGCAAAGATTAGCATCCTGAGTAGTATACCCCGCACTAATCCAGATGTTGGGATCCAAAAGGCCTGAATTAGTCGATTTTGATAGAGCTTCTTCTTTGATGTCATGTAGCGTTTTTGCCCCTTCATTTTGAATGTGGCTAGATATACGCTCGATATTCTTTTGGAATAGATGCCTCACTCGATCCTCTTCCTCCACAACCTGGCCCATGGTCTGGTTTTTGATTGCATCAAATGCTTGAATTGCATCATCGGCCAGTGCTTTGGCTTTTTCATTTGAATCAAGTACATCAGAAACAAGCTCATCAATCTCCGTCTTGCTCTTGTTATACTATTTGAATCATAGAATTTGGAATTGGTTGAGTTTGCCATCCACAGTTTTTTCTGGAGAGTTGACTCAAACTTACATTGGGAATACTGTACGAAGAATAATCATTCTCCACCACCGCCATTGATTGATTTTGTTCCACCATTGATTGACTGTCACTTTCCAATTTCCTTGCCATCAAGGTCGCATTCAGTAGAAGTGATTCCATGGTTTTGTGAAGATGATCAAGGTACATTTTATCCAGACTGATTCCATCGTATTTGATTTCTTGAGTTAAGGTATCATGTAAATTGGATGAAATTTGGCGCAAGCCGTTGATTGCGTTGCTAATGAGGACAAGAAGACTGCCGTATATGTGCAGATCACCTGATTCCTCGGCTTTGAATGTGGCTGATGTTTCAGATCCAGCTCTCGACATTCTGACTGCGCCACATAGTGACGGACCGTGGAATACGAAGAGAGCAATACAAGTAAGAATCAGCAGTCTCATTCTAATGAATAAAAACACAACGATCGACTTTGTTAGATTCGAGATTTGAAAACAATTGAATTGAAAACGCCAAACTGAAACAAAACTCGAAAACCTAAAAAAAATGCTTTTTTCTTTCTTTTCCAAAATTGACAAATTTACTATTCAAATACACTATTGTGAAGCATCCACCACGGGTTAATCATCGGATTGACCTTGAAGAAGTCGGTAGCTCGTAAACTTTAATCATGTCTCCACTCTTTCCAAATCTAAATCGCCCATACATGCTTCCAATAGAAACTAAGAATACCATTGCCACCCAATTTATCCTGAGGAGTAGAAGGAAGTGATTTTTGAGTACGTGTACCTGGTAAAATGTAATATATAACTGCATACAACTTCAAGCATTATTGTTCCAACCCAGTTCAAACATACCAATGCCCTGAAGAATCAGTAAACTGCGCTCTCAATACTGAAATCGACTGCAAAGCATAGCAGACACACAATGCCTCGCACACTGATCTTCGAAATCTCCCATCATCCACCGCCCTCACATTGAATAACATCCACCCAACCGCAATCCTCAAACAACCATATAATCTGAGTGCTTCGTGCGTGTTATGATTGTATCCACCAGAGAGTGCTTGTATGAAGCCATGTGGAGCGAGGAGCGATATGCCACCAAGCAATAGGGATGCTGTGGCATCGAGGAGGAAGAGTTTGTCAAGCTGTTTCCGGGTGGTCTGGTGTCGATCTACCATTATATTTGTGGGTTGTGTTGCAGATTATATCGTTCTTTTCCTATTACTGGTAGTTGTGTGTTGTGTGTGGTATGTGGTATGGTTTTGGTTTTTCACTCTTGTTGGCTAGCTCTCTGTGTTGATGATGTTGGTTTGTCAAATCTGTCCCCCCTCAAAGTTCAAAGGGGGTTTATTACAAAGTCTGAAAATCAACAATCAAAAGGTAGATAGATTAGAATAGGGCATCATGGCATCTAGTAGAGTATCTACTCGTAAATTTCTTTTTTCTGTTTCTTTTGAAGACGATTCTCAACTGTAACTATGTTGACTTGAGCTGGTAGACACGAAATACAAGCATCATACAGCATACTGTACCGTGTACTGTACTTTTTTTTGTATTGGGTGGGTGGGGTAGCTTTTATTTTGTTGCTGAAGCAAGAAGTTCAAAGTAAAGGAACAACAAATATTCCCAACCCAATACAGATAACCAATAAACTTGATCAAATGTGAGGTGAGCCACACAAACCTCTTCTGCCACGCGCCCACACATCATCACCACACAAAAACAGAACAGCCTTCACGTGGTGTGTGGTCGTATGTACCAACTTCATCAAATTGTTGGAATAAAAAAGAGTTTCATGTGTGGGTACCATCCGTCACAACTCTTGTCGGTTAGATTGTAGGAAATCAGGAATGGTGGGGTTCTGTGCGTGTTGGAACGCATGACTGTGTGTATGGCATTCCTTACGTTTACTTCCACAACTTCACTTAAATTTACCGTTCCAAGATCAGGTCCAATCACTGTCAATGCTTGGTCTGACCAAGCATTGACAGTGATTGGACCTAATGTTGGTAACGGTAAATTTTTAAGTGAATTTGTGGTGTGGTAGCAAGACATGGGAATATCTACTGCAGTTATTAGTACTCCGATAGTATTCTCAAAATTGGTGATTCAATCAACGGCACTGTAAACTTTCTCTGGCAGCTCGACATTAATGAGTGGTACAGTGTATCACTTCTTGATGTTGAAATGCCAGGTACATGTAGATGGTTGTGTTCTTGAGGATCCCTTGCTATTGATGATTGTATCTACTTTATTTCAATGAGTTTCCATCGTATTCTCAAAATTGGTGATTCAATCAACGGCACTGTAAACTTTCTCTGGCAGCTCGACATTAATGAGTGGTACAGTGTATCACTTCTTGATGTTGAAATGCCAGGTACATGTAGATGGTTGTGATCTTGAGGATCCCTTGCTATTGATGATTGTATCTACTTTATTTCAATGAGTTTCCATCGTATTCTCAAAATTGGTGATTAAATCAACGGCACTGTAAACTTTCTCTGGCAGCTCGACATTAATGAGTGGTACAGTGTATCACTTCTTGATGTTGAAATGCCAAGTACATGTAGATGGTTGTGATCTTGAGGATCCCTTGCTATTGATGATTGTATCTACTTTATTTCAATGATTTCCCATCGTATTCTCAAAATTGATTAAATCAACGGCACTGTAAACTTTCTCTGGTAGCTCGACATTAATGAGTGGTACAGTGTATCACTTCTTGATGTTGAAATGCCAGGTACATGTAGATGGTTGCGATCTTGAGGATCCCTTGCAATTGATGATTGTATCTACTTTATTTCAATGATTTCCCATCGTATTCTCAAATTGAACCCAGATAATGACACGGTAACCATTGTCGGGGATGATCTACATGTAGAAGGCGATGGGATACATTTATGCCTGGGTCCATGGTGGCTGCCGAGTGCTGAAATTGATGCGGCGCACAAAACCCACGACTCAATCGTATTGGAAGACTTGCTGTCACAATTCATTGGGTGCGTTTTGGCGATACTGGGAAATGATGGTTGTATCTATTGTCCACCGGGTGCAAAGTTTGACCCTGAGAAAAAATAGCATCTCTTGTAGGGGATGACTTTGGAGAGGAGGAAACAAGAATATTCTCAAAATGGACTACACGTAGCGGAGCGGCAGGACCTGGTGGATTTATCTACTGTATTCCGCATGAAGCCACCAGAGTTCTTCATATTGATCCATTCAACGGGTCTACAAGCTAACTTGGAGCAGTACCCAGAAGAGATAGGTCGCCTTTTCAAAGTTGATGACAGACATGGCAAAAGAGTGTGCCGTCAGAAAGTTTGGCATCGAGAAATTCATCAGAGGAACCAATCTGGTCCTGTGAAAAGTAGCGCCGTGTCGGTAATTTATCACTTGTTGAGGATGAATCTAGATCCCATATTGTTGGTAAGTCATGGCAACAGCGACAACTTCGAACTCTCTATGCGAAGAAGTGGGTAAAAAAAGAAAGCGAAGATAATTCGAGATGCGTTCAGGCATCATCACCTGTTCGTAAAATAGATTTGTTTTAGTATTATTTTTACAGTACAGTATTATTTTTTCTCTTCATACACCGCACAACTTTCAAATAGTTCTGTTAGTTTAGAATCCTGTGCAACCACTAAAGCATTGAGTTAGTGAATGACCGCACAACTTTTTGACCCAAGTACATCCCCCTGTATGTCCCCTCAAAGTTCAAAGGGGGTGTCACAAAAGTCTGCAAATCAACAATCAAAACGTTGACATCAGTCATCAGAGTTGTCATCAATCATCCGTCATCCATCAGAGTTTAATCAGAGAA
>Ga0209712_10003712_pt1 | contig 12324 bp, 10 predicted proteins | sample ArcOceMetagenome_FD_187443 | JGI IMG/M metagenome (GOLD analysis project Ga0209712, IMG submission 187443) | Marine eukaryotic phytoplankton communities from Arctic Ocean - Arctic Ocean - Greenland ARC118M Metagenome (SPAdes) (version 2) | ecosystem: Environmental > Aquatic > Marine > Oceanic...
CTGTTCAATCATAGCCTCAATTCCTTCGTCTAATTTATCTTCAATAGACAGCTCTAGTTTATTTATTAGAAATTTATCTTTCAGGATATTTAACTCAGACTCACTATTAACGGACACCCTGCTAGAATCTGAATTATAGATCGATGGGCCACACCCAACTGTCACTTTTCTAAGCAAATCCATATCTGGATGTACACTGCATTTCTCTCTTAAATCATTGGCATACTTCACAATAAGCTTATCCCTTGCATTCATAATATAGGTGTCTTTAAATTCGATTCAGGAAGATGCAATAAACACCTTTCAATAATATAAGACACCACGATCCTAAAAAAGTCACAGTAGAAAGTAATAAATTACAATTATTATTTTACGAAATCGAAATAAGAGAGTAGAATTCGGTCGTTTTCAGAAGAAGGTGTAAACACTTCTAATATTTTTGGGCAGGAGCTTTGTTTGTAAAAACTTTCTAATGCCGCATCTAGTTCCTCCCCTGTGTGGGCAGACGCATACTCCAAGTTAAAGAGTTTAGATATTGGTTCAGCAGTGAGCAAATGGTTGGTTTCAACAAATGTGCTGAAATTTTCGGAATTTTTATTTCCCGGTAAAATTCTAAAAATCCCTCCACCCCTATTATTGACGATTATAATTCTGAAACTTGAAGGAATATAGTTATTCCAAAGGGCATTGCTGTCGTAGAAAAAGCTTAAATCTCCTGTAATAAAAACCGTCGGTTGCTTTGAAATACGTGCCGCACCTATGGCGGTACTTGTCGATCCGTCAATACCACTCGTGCCACGATTACAAAACACAGTCAAGCTTGGATTCATTTCAAACAACTGCAAGTAGCGTATGGTAGAGCTATTACTGGACTGCACCATAGAATCGCTTGGAATGTGTTTCAAAATACGGTCAAACGCTTTGAAGTCACTGAACGGAATCGATTTTATATATTTTTTGTGTTTTTGGAGTCGGCGAATTTTGACATGGTTCCATGTTTCAAAATAGGTGCTTACTAAATACGAATGACTGGAACTATCTAGTTGCTCAAAAAATGTATTGACGGCGCATTTAAAATGTTTTGTCAAACAAAAAAAGGTGTCATTAGCAAGAACCTCATCTATATGCCAGTGTGTTTTTGGAGGGTTGGTTCGTAAAAATGTTTTAATTTTTTTAGAGACAATCATCCCACCAAATGTGAGTAAGATATCAGGTTGAAGCGCCTCAAAATCCGTCGCATCCAAAGGCGTGATTAATTGATCGATACTGGCGAAAAAATTCGGATGGTGTAAATTTGAAGTCGTTTCTGTAAGCACAATCACAGAAGGATCTTCTGCAATCAATTTCAAATACATTTCTTGAACACTTTTAGGTGGGTTCACTCCTACCAAAATCATTTTTCGCTTGGAAGAATGCCATTTTTTAAGATCTGTTTTTGACAGAGAAAAAGATGGGTTGTTTATTTTTATTTTAGTCGGATTTGGCTCGGACGTAAATTCCTCAGTGGTATCGTATAAAGGCTCCGAAAATGGCACATTTATATGAACGGGCCCACGCTCCGTTTTTGAAACTTGAAGTGCTTTTTCAATAAGGGAGTCATTATTTTTAATCGCTTTTAAAAAGGACTTTTTAAAGTGTTCTTTTAGGTTGGCTTCATACAGAATATGTGCACCAAAAACATGGGGTTGTGTAATGGTCTGACCATCCCCAATATTGATAAGGTGCTCTGGGCGGTCTGCAGAAATCACAACAAGCGGAACCCGACTGTAAAACGCTTCGGTAACGGCAGGATAATAATTAACGAGGGCACTTCCAGAAGTACACACCAAGGCGACAGGCTGTTGTAGTTGCTGTGCCATACCTAATGCGAAAAACCCAGCAGAACGCTCATCTACAATACTGTAACATTCAAAGAATTCATGATTTGTAAACCCGATGGTCAAAGGTGCATTTCGACTCCCTGGAGAAATCACAATATGTTTGATATTATGGCTTTTACAGAGTTGAATAATCGATTGCGCTAAGGGCTGTTTTGACTGTATCATTGACCCACAAAGTTATTTAATTTTTAGGGTTTAAATAGAAATGAAATAATAAATATTTCCTAAAGGTTTAGAGCACCTTTTTTATGGTTTGAATCTTGTTTTCTGTCTCCGTACACTCCGTTAAAGGATCGGAGTCTTTTGTAATTCCACCACCACTGTAAAGAACCGCCAACGTGTCTGTTAGCTGCATGCAGCGTAAATTAACGGCGAGCTGTGTAGATTTACGTTCTGTTTGGTAGGCTCTGTTTTCAATGTTTCTTTTGGAATTCCTAAAAGTTGATTTTGAAGGAATATTTAATTCTCCAAAAAAACCGGCATAAAACTCTCGATCGTAGGACTCTTTTGAATTAATGAACTCTAAGGCCCTGTTTCGAGGCGTACCACACACGGCTGGCGTGGGATGCATCGCCCGTAAGAGCTGTTTTAAACTGTTATGAGTCGGTTTTAATCGTCCTGACACAAGTGTTTGAAGGTGTAGCAATTCCCCCGCTTTGAGCGTATGTGGTCCAGACGTTTTAATAGGGTCTAAATAATCTGATAGAACTTCCAGTAAATAATCGGTTACAAACGCATGTTCCTTAATGTTTTTTGTATCCCACTCGACTTGCTCAGAAGATTTATAAATCTGAGTTCCGGCAAGTGCCATTGTAGATACTGACTTGCCTTCTAGTTTTAACAGACTTTCAGGAGATGCTCCTAGCCAAAACCCTGTTTCAGGATGAAACCAACAATAGGTAAAGGCGGAAGGATAATTTTGTGCTAATTTTTTGAAAATCTTAATCGGGTTTGAGTCCTCTAAGTTAAACTTGAATTCCCTTGAAAGCACGACCTTTTCTAAATCTGTTGAATTGATTTCATCAATCGCTTTGGACACCAAGTTTAAATGATCGTCTAAAGAATCTATTGGATGCAGAGGACTTGTTTCAGAAAACACTTTAAACTCCGGTTGCTCTAATTCTATAACTGATGCGTTTTCTAAGGGGATGTAATAACTGTCTTTTTTAGAATCAAAGGGTGCAAATACAAATCCACTCTCAGAATAATCATCGATGGTATAGGTGTCTGTATTTGTTTGTAAATATGCCTTAACAGATGGACTCTCTGGCTTAGAAAAAAGCACAAAGGGTCGTTTCAATTGGATTGCTGTATTGATTTGATCGAAAAAATCAGTCGAGGTCATCGGTTAGCGTTCTTTAGGAAGTGAAACGGTGGTGAGTTTACAAGAAGAGACCAATTGATTTTGATCGTCTGTGACTTCGATATTAAAAATCTGCATGGTTCTTCCTCTGTGAATAAAGGTTGCTTTGGCATATACAAAGCCTTCTTTCACACTTTTGATGTGGTTGGCAGAGATATCAATTCCTCTCACAAAATAGTTTTTGGTATCTAAAAAAATATGTGCGGCAAAACTTCCAACGGTTTCAGCGAGTGCTGCAGTAGCACCTCCGTGCAATACGCCATCCGGTTGATACACGCGTTTGTTGACAGGCATTTTAGCAATTACAAAGTCTTCCCCTGCATCCACAAATTCGATGTTCAGGGTTTCCATTAAGGTGTCTTTGCAAGCCGCGGTTGCAGCCTTTATAATCTGATCTTTCGTTGGACTCATTTTTAGTGTGATTTGAGTGTAAAGTTACAAAAATCAACGATGAAGTCAATGACTCGATTGCGTTAAAAAAAGGCAAAAAAAAAGACTGTCTTTTCAGACAGTCTTAATTCAATATCTACTTGTATTCTATAATTAAGCTGTTTTCTTAACTGCTAAACTGTAGATCACTAAACCGAATCCGATTTTGTTGATTGCATCTGCAATGTTGTATAAAACATCCATGTCTAGTCCAAGGTTTGCAAAAGAAGAATACCACTGTCCGTCAGCTGTACCTACTAAGTAACCTAATGGATAGATGATCCATCCAACAAGTACAAACCAGCAAAGAATTTTGTGAGCTGCTAATACATCGCCACCAGCTTCTTTAGCTAATTTTGCTGCTCCACCAAGCCATATTTCGTAAACGATAGCAAAGTATGCTACAGCAGAGAAAAAGCCCCACATAGATGCTTGATCAGAAAAAACAGTTTCTCCTAAGTAACCAGTTACTAACATGATCAATGAAAGTCCGATCATTTTAGTAAGTAAAGATTTTTTAGCACCTGCTAATTTTAGGATTAAGTAAAATTCAACGCACATTAATGGCACAGTAAGAATCCAATCTACATAACGAAAGAACGTTGGTGATACTTGATGTTCTCCCCAATAGTCTCTCATGTACATATAGTGTACTGCTGCAATAAATGTAATTAAACCAGAAACTAAAACAGAAGTTCTCCATTTTTTGTCAAATTGATTTAAAGATAAAAAGAAAAAGGCAGAAGCTGCCATCATTGCCATACATCCAATAAAGAACGTAAAGCCTACGTAATCCGTGTCAGCCATAAGGGCAACCTTGTTTGCAAAAGGTAAAATTAAGTTTGTCATTTTTTAAAAGTTTAGTTAGTATTTTTGTTTAAACAAATATATAAAAAATTAAACTAATTGTTGAGTATTTCGTAAATTTGTAGCCTCAGACCACGTATTTAACACTATTTTATGAAGAATATTTTCAATTTCTCAATCGTCTCAAGCTTCTTAGGCTTATGGATAACTACCCATGTTCCAGAGAGTTTTGAGCTTATTTTGGGTTTTATTTTAATCTTTACATTTGGAATGATCCATGGGTCTAACGATTTACTTATTGTTAATAAAATTTTAAAAAACGTAAAACACTATTCTAAATTCACACTCCTTGTCGCCTACTTATTAATAGTCTCGGCTGCAATTTTAGTTTTTTATTTGATGCCTTCCCTTGCAATGATTCTGTTTATGTTATTTAGCGCTTACCATTTTGGAGAACAGCATTGGGATCATCGTTTTTCTAAATTAAACACAACTCTTAAATCTATATTTTACTTTTCTTACGGAATGTTAATTCTATATCTATTGTTTGCTTTTAATGATGCGGCAGTGAAATCGATTGTATTTGAAATTACTGGCTACGAGATCGCTCATTTATACACACCCTATATATTAATCGTGTTAGGTGGTTTCGTGGGACTTGTTTTAAGTATTGAGTTTCTCAAGAAACGCCTCGCTATAGAACTGATTTTAAAAGAACTCTTCACCTTAGCTGTTTTGGCGATAATTTTCAGCTCTTCTTCTTTAATATGGGGGTTTGCTATTTATTTTATTCTTTGGCACAGCATCCCTTCTTTAATAGAACAAATTACATTTATCTACGGGGATACTAAAACCAGCTCTGCTTTAAAGTACTGCAAAGCAGCATTGCCCTATTGGATCATTTCATTAATAGGGATGGTCATTTTATATGCAATCTTTAGTATTGAGAAACAGTTTTACTCCTTGTTTTTCGCATTTATAGCCGCGGTTACATTTCCACATGCTTTTGTAATGCTGCGAATGTTTTCCAAAAAAAAAGCACAACCATAAAATGATTGTGCTTTTCTGTATTAAACAAAACTAACTGTTATTTCACTTCTTCGAAATCTACATCTTCAACATTCTCTTCTTGAGATGCTTCAGCATCTGGAGCAGCATCTGAAGGCGCACCTTGAGCACCTTCTTGTGCTTTGTACATTTCTTCACTAGCAACTTTCCATGCTTCGTTGATTTTCTCTAAAGCTGGGTCAATAACCGCGATGTCTTTAGATTCGTAGGCTACTTTCAATTCTTCCAATGCAGCTTCGATTGGTTGTTTCTTATCATCCGATAATTTATCACCAAATTCTTTTAACTGATTTTCTGTTTGAAAAATCATACCATCTGCAGCATTCAACTTGTCTGCTGTTTCTTTAGCTTTCGCATCTGAATCTGCATTAGCCTCTGCATCTTGTTTCATTTTTTGGATTTCTTCTTCCGTTAATCCAGAAGATGCTTCAATACGAATGTCTTGAGTTGTATTGGTTGCTTTATCCGTTGCAGAAACTTTGATGATCCCATTGGCATCAATATCAAATGTCACTTCAATTTGTGGTGTTCCTCTCTGTGCTGGTGGAAGTCCATCTAAATGAAAACGTCCAATCGTTTTATTATCTGCTGCCATTGCACGCTCTCCTTGAAGGACGTGAATTTCAACTGAGGGCTGATTGTCTGCTGCCGTTGAGAATACTTGAGATTTCTTAGTTGGGATGGTTGTGTTAGACTCAATTAATTTAGTCATTACATTCCCCATAGTTTCAATTCCTAAAGACAATGGTGTAACGTCTAATAATAACACGTCCTTCACATCTCCTGTTAATACCCCACCTTGGATGGCAGCACCTACAGCTACAACCTCATCAGGATTCACTCCTTTATTAGGTTTCTTTCCAAAGAATTTCTCTACCGCTTCTTGAACCGCAGGAATTCGAGTAGAACCTCCTACTAAAATAATTTCATCAATATCACTTGTAGATAATCCCGCTGCTTTTAAAGCAGTTTGACAAGGCTCAATAGTTCTTTTTACTAAGTCGTCAATTAATTGCTCAAACTTTGCTTTTGACAGTGAACGTACCAAGTGTTTTGGGCCGCTAGCAGTGGCTGTAACATAAGGTAAGTTGATTTCTGTTTGTGCAGAAGATGACAATTCAATCTTAGCTTTTTCAGCAGCTTCTTTTAAACGTTGAAGCGCCATAGGGTCTTTACGTAAGTCTAAGTTTTCATCCGCTATAAATTCTTCTGCTAACCAGTTGATGATTTTTTCATCAACATCATCTCCACCTAAGTGCGTGTCACCATCCGTAGCCAATACTTCAAAGACACCGTCTCCTAATTCCAATACAGAAACATCATGTGTTCCTCCACCAAAATCAAAAACAACAATGGTTTGATCTTTTCCTTTTTTGTCCATTCCGTATGCCAATGCAGCCGCTGTAGGCTCATTGATAATACGTCTTACTTTTAATCCTGCAATCTCACCAGCTTCTTTCGTTGCTTGACGTTGTGCATCGTTAAAATAAGCAGGAACTGTAATCACCGCTTCTGTAACTTCTTGATCCAAAAACTCTTCAGCCGTTTTCTTCATTTTTTGAAGTACCATTGCCGATAATTCTTGTGGCGTATATAAACGACCATCAATATCTACACGTGGTGTATCGTTGTCTCCTTTAACTACTTTGTAAGGGACACGACCTACTTCTTGTTTAGATTCTGAGAATTTGTTTCCCATAAAACGTTTAATTGAATAAACGGTTTTTGTAGGATTGGTGACCGCTTGACGTTTTGCAGGGTCTCCTACTTTGATTTCACCACCATCCACAAAAGCGATGACAGATGGGGTTGTACGTTGTCCTTCAGCATTTGTGATGACAACGGGCTCATTTCCTTCCATGACGGAAACACAAGAGTTTGTAGTTCCCAAATCGATTCCAATAATCTTACTCATAATTTATATAATTTAATTTTATATTTAAATATTACGCAAACATTAAGTCAATCATTGTGCCAATACAATAGGACTGACACGATGTCAGAAAAAAAATAAAATTCACTTTTATTAAAAAACAAACAACAGATTAGTATCTTTATCATCTTAAAAAAATAACCATTATGAAAAAATTAGTGTCATTGTTATCCGTTTTATTATTTATGTCTTGTGTTGCTGAAGAAGGGATTGACGGTCGAGATGGGGGTTTAATTGTATCTAGTGCATTTGAAATTGAAGTAGATTTTAATGCCAATAACAATTACGAAATTGTAGAGCCTTACGGATTTGATGTTTTCGAATATGATGTTACCTTGGTTTATGTTTTATGGGAAACTGATAATGGTCAAGATGTCTGGAGGTTATTACCACAAAGTACTATTTTTGTTGGTGGTGCAACGCTCACCTATAATTTTGACTTTACGCGAACAGATGTTAAACTATTTTTAGAGGGCACTGCAAACTTTGATAATTTAAGTGCTGCTTGGACTCAAGATGCTGTTTTTAGAATCGTTGTGGTTCCTGCAGATAACGTAAGCAGTCTTAGCAATCCTGAAATGACTGATTTCGATAATTCTCTGTTTCAAAAGCGTAACTAATCAAGTGAAAATTAGCTGATTTACAACACCTTAAACCAAGGCGTCATATAGCTGAGCTTCAACCCTATCATCAAATCAAGCCTCATTATTTAGTTCTTACTCAAAAAGCCGAATTTATATACTAATTTAGTACATTTACAATCTATCATAACTATATACTATAATGTCAGCATCAAAAAAAGAATATAAAAGAGTCACGGTAAAATCGCTCATTGAAATGAAGTCCTTGGGTGAAAAAATATCCATGCTTACGGCTTACGATTACACGATGGCCAAAATTGTAGATGGCGCAGGTGTTGACGTGATTTTGGTAGGAGATTCTGCCAGTAATGTGATGGCAGGCCACGAAACCACACTTCCAATTACCTTGGATCAAATGATTTACCACGCGTCTTCTGTAGTACGTGCCATCGATCGTGCGCTGGTAGTGGTTGACTTGCCTTTTGGAACCTATCAAAGTGATCCTAAAGAAGCCTTACGCTCTGCAATTCGCATCATGAAAGAAAGTGGTGGACATGCCGTAAAGTTAGAAGGCGGTAAAGAAATTAAAGATTCTATTAAAAAGATATTAAATGCCGGAATTCCTGTCATGGGCCATTTAGGACTTACACCCCAATCGATCTATAAATTTGGAACTTATTCCGTAAGAGCCAAAGAGGAAGAAGAGGCTTTACGACTAATTGAAGACGCAAAACTTCTAGAGCGCCTAGGCTGCTTCGCTCTGGTAGTTGAAAAAATTCCCGCAGCCTTAGCGCAACAAGTTGCCAAGAGTATTAGCATCCCTGTTATTGGAATCGGAGCTGGCGGAGGCGTCGATGGACAGGTATTGGTATTGCATGACATGCTTGGAATGACGCAAGAATTTCACCCGCGTTTTTTACGTCGCTATTTGAGCCTACACGAAGAAATGACCACAGCAATCAATCAATACATTGACGATGTAAAATCTTCTGACTTTCCTAGTGAAAACGAACAGTATTAAATTGATGGATAAGATTGTTTCAAATATTGACAACCTTCAAATTCTTCATGAAGACAATCATTTAATAATCATCAATAAACGTTCTGGAGACCTTGTTCAGGGTGATAAAACTGGAGATACGCCTCTCAGTGATATCGTAAAGGGGTATATAAAAAAGAAGTACGACAAACCAGGGGCTGTTTATTTGGGAGTCACGCATCGGTTGGACCGCCCTACCACCGGAATTGTTGTATTTGCTAAAACTTCTAAAGCACTCACGAGAATGAATGCATTGTTTTTGAACAAAAAAATAAATAAAACTTATTGGGCTGTTGTGAAGAATAAGCCCTCAAAATCAAAAGACACACTCATTCACTGGCTTAAGAAAAATCCTAAAAACAACAAGTCAAAAGCATATATTAAAGAAGTTGATCAAAGTAAAAAGGCGATTCTACATTATGAATTAATCTATAGTTTGGACCGCTACCACCTTCTTGAAGTCAATCTTGAAACGGGAAGACACCACCAAATCAGAAGTCAGTTATCTACTGTTGGAAGTCCTATCAAAGGTGATTTGAAATATGGATTTGACCGTAGCAACCCTGATGGAAGCATCCACTTACACGCACGAAATATTTCATTTATACACCCTGTAAATGAGCAGTTAATATCCGTTACTGCGCCCCCTCCAAACGAGGTATTATGGAAGGAATGTATGAATCACATCAACGTATAGACTATGGAAGCGAAATTAATTATAGAGAGTCAAAAACAGTATTTTCAAACACGTGCCACGCGTGATGTAGGGATGCTTAAAAAATTACTTGGCAACCTTCGTTCAGAGATTCTTAAAAAAGAAGACGCTATTTACGAAGCACTTTATAAGGATTTTAAAAAATCTAAATTTGAAGCTTATTTTGGTGAAATCGGTATTGTTATCTCTGAAATTGACGCCACTTTAAAACATATTGATTCTTGGTCGAAACCCAAAAGAATAAGAGCTGCGGGACTTAATTTCCCTTCGAGAGATTTCATCTACAGCGAACCCTACGGAACTGTCTTAGTCATTGCACCCTGGAACTACCCGTTTCAGCTGGCAGTTGCTCCCGTCATCGCTGCCATTGCAGCAGGCAATACAGTTGTTTTAAAACCAAGCGAGCATACGACGCACACTTCACAGTTACTGGAAGACATCCTAAGCGCTGTGTTTAGACCCGAACACCTCAAAGTGATTCAAGGAGGTATTCCTGAAACCACCTTGCTTTTAAAAGAACGCTGGGACTACATCTTCTTTACAGGAAGTGTTCCTGTTGGGAAAATCGTAGCCAAAGCTGCAGCGCCATTTTTAACGCCTTTAACGCTGGAATTGGGCGGGAAAAACCCCTGTATTATAGATGACAGCATGCCAACACAACTGATTGCAAAACGATTGGTATGGGGGAAATTTGTCAACGCAGGGCAAACATGTATAGCACCTGATTATTTATTGGTGCATTCCTCTGTAAAAGCACAGTTGATTTCTGATTTAAAAATCGAAATCACGAAGGCTTACGGTGAAAATCCACAAAAATCTGTAGATTACCCTCGGATTGTCAATACCGCTAACTTATCGAGACTGACAAGGATGCTTACCGACTCTGAAGTTGTGTTTGGAGGCACCTTCGACACTACTGATTGCTACTTGGCTCCTACACTAATTGATGAACCTTCTATGGATTCGGAAGTTATGAAAGATGAAATTTTTGGTCCCATCTTGCCTGTTTTGAGTTATGAAACTGAAGCTGATATCCAATCTATTTTGAGTCAGTATGACAAACCACTTGGGTTTTATGTCTTTTCAAATAATAAATCTTTTTACAAAAAAATGATTGAAACTTATAGTTTTGGAGGGGGTACCATCAACGATACGATGATTCATTTTGGGAACTCTAAACTACCCTTTGGAGGGGTTGGAGAAAGTGGTATTGGAGCCTATCATGGGCGTCTTGGATTTGATACATTTTCACACAAAAAAGGCATCGTAATTAAAGGGAATTGGTTGGACATTCCTCTACGTTATGCGCCCTACACCAACAAGCTCAATAAGCTAAAACGACTGTTTAAATTTCTAGGATAAAGGTCTAAAAACAGCTTATTTATCGCCATAGTTTTTTCTTATAGTGAGTATTTAATATCTTGTTTTTCATTTACTTACAGTCGCTATATAAACAAAAACTTTATGATTTAACAGAAATTTCTACTGAATTGAGTTCAATGCGTAAATCGCGAAGCTCGCCAACCAATGTCCACCCTCATAACTATCCCCTACAACGCTTGGTAATGAAAACTCAATATGTGTGTTTGCAAGCGTATTTAAGTGCTTGAATTCCTTGCTGTTTTTAGCGATGGCATTGAGACTCCATGCCCGTGAAAAATTAACTCCATCTAGGTGTACTAATTTCCCGTCAGTTCGGTCGGATACAATGCCTGGTTCGATATAAAAATTAGGGTCTTTTAATTGTGGTAAAAATCCATCAATCCAAATTATAAACTCTGGTGCCGTTAAGACACGTTTCATCAAAGCCGCCTCTTCCAAACAAGGAGATAGAAAATCATAGCCTCCAGGTTCCCATACGATCGGACACCCTTTGTCGGCCGAATAAAAGTCTTTTGCGCGGTTCCGAATCATGGCTTGTAATTCAGCATGGTTGACGGAAAGTGCATAATCCCAAGCAAAACTCAGCCCAAAAGCGGTATTAGGGTGCTCTCCTACTCTAATAGGATAGTTTAATTTGGGCAGAAACTCAATGTATTTAGATACGATCAAATCTGTTAACGGCTGTAAATTCTGTTCAATTTCCCTTGCTGTTGGATCGTTCCACGTATGAAGCTCTTCTGCTAATTTCAACAACCAAGCCCATCCGTAGGTACGCTCAAAAGAGGTGTTGTGAGGCCCCTCAAAGTAAGACACTTCTTTTAAGATGTTTTCTTTTGATATACTCTGTAATAACTGCAGTTTGATTGCTTCATAAGATTGTAGTTCTGGAAATTGCTTCAATAGACTCACCAAACTCCAGTGTCCATGAACTGCTGAGTGCCAATCAAAACAGCCATAAAAAGTAGGATGCAATGTTTTGGGAGACAACAAATCGGCTTCACTGCCCAAGGTCTGTCCTAGCATGTAGGGATATTCTGTATCCATACAATGCAATGGCAATTGGGCTAAGCGGTTGGCTTCTGTCAAATTTAAGACGGGTCTGTTTAAAACAGATTCAACTGCTAAC
>Ga0209712_10003714_pt1 | contig 12319 bp, 9 predicted proteins | sample ArcOceMetagenome_FD_187443 | JGI IMG/M metagenome (GOLD analysis project Ga0209712, IMG submission 187443) | Marine eukaryotic phytoplankton communities from Arctic Ocean - Arctic Ocean - Greenland ARC118M Metagenome (SPAdes) (version 2) | ecosystem: Environmental > Aquatic > Marine > Oceanic...
TTCATAAACCAATTTACTTGAAGGAAGGTAAAACGGAATTGGACGAAATTCGAAAGAAATATTTGTAATGTATTGTGTCAATGTGTTAATGTGATGTAGAACGATATAGTCAGTATTAAGAAAATTAAACCGTTCACTAAAAAGCATAATTGACTTTCGATACGCTAAAAAGGTATTCACTAATTTTAAAAAAAATCAATTATGACTCAACGAATTTTACAAATTCTATCTATCACATTTTTCACCATTTCATCTATCAATTTATCTGCTCAAAATTTCTATTTCGGTATGCAAACGGGTTATGGTTTTGCGACAAGTGCGGGAGAATCAAACCTTTATAATTCAGCAGTTTCCCCTGAAAATGAAATATATGAAATATTGGAAGGCGGTTATGGTGAAGGCCTGAATATTGCCATAAAAGTCGGTCAGAAAATTAATGAAAATGTAGATTTTGAACTTGGAATAGGTTATTTATTTGGTCGAGAATTGACAACAACTGCAAGTTTTGTATCCAATTTGGGAACTACCGCACAATTCACAGATGACCAAATATTTACTCGTTACGTCAATGGTTTATTGCTTTCGCCTCAGTTAGTTTTTAACGCTCCTACCGATTCAAAATTGATACCTTATGCTAAAATTGGTGCGACATTCGGCTGTTTTATGAATGTAACCGATGAGATTGAAAATACTGCTATAGGAGGCATTGCAGGTGTCGTAACGACAAAAATGACGCAAAAATCTAAGGGGAATATTGCGACGGGATTGAACGCAACATTGGGTGCAAATTATCTTCTGAACGAAAAATTTGCATTATATTCGGAATTGCAATTGTTAAATATGGCGTATTCGCCCCAAAAAACGAGTCTTACCAGTTTTGTAGTTAATGGAAATGACCAATTTGAAGACCTCAATACTTACCAAAAAGAAACGATTTATTTGGATAAAGTTGAATATCAAGATGCTATTGATACCGAAAAACCTTTGGAAAGACTACGGCTGTCATTGCCGATGAGTAATGTGCGTTTTAATGTTGGTTTGCGAATTGATTTGTAATTAATTATTCAAATGGGTACATTTTTCAGCACAAATAGACTTTCGGTATTATAATCTAGAATAAAAAAACGCTCCTAACTTCGAAAAGTTAGGAGCGATTGATTGAACGATAAAATAATTCATCGTTTATAATTTATAATTCAAGTTCATTTATACAAACTCAACTTTTCCAGTTTTTACATCATAAACAGCTCCAACCACTTCAATTTCATTCGCTTCTGTCATCTCACGAATAATCTCGCTGTCTTTGAACATTTTGTCAATTGTCATATGAACATTCTTAAGAACGACATTATTAACAAAATCACTATTCCCAGAATTTCTTTCCTCTGATTCAGCTGTTTTTGTAGCTTCTACAGCTGGACGAATTTCTGCCAAAAGTCCTGTTAGATTGCCATCTTTCAAATCATCACAAGCACCTTTTACGGCTCCACAAGAGGTATGACCCAAAACGACGATTAACTTAGAACCAGCATATTTGACCGCATATTCCAAACTTCCCAATACATTTACTCCAGTAACATTACCTGCTACACGAGCCGAGAAAATATCGCCAATTCCTTGATCAAATACGATTTCCGCTGGAACACGAGAATCAATACAACTCAATATTGCTGCAAAAGGATATTGACCAGTCGAAGTCGCATTAATTTGTGCCGGAAAACTTCTATTGATGAAGCTTTCGCTAACAAATCGCTCATTTCCTACTTTCAAAATATTGATTGCTTCCGCTCCTGTCATGACAGCTTGAGTTGCTGCACTTTGTGTAATTGCCATTTCTGAACTCATAATATATTGCTTGTTTTATAATGGTTTAGTATTTTATGAAAATATTCCTAAGCTCTAATTTTATTCCCTGTTATAGATAATTTGAAGCTTCATTTTACGTTTTTATGCTCGTACTTCCAGCGTCTCCTTAATAGTTTTTACAGGATTTTTCATTGCTTTCTTGTCAAAATTATGGAATTTTAATTCAATTTTTTTGTACGCTGCATTTTGCTTGAAATCCTCTAATATTTCTATGACATCATGATCAATCGTTTCTGTTCGACTTGCGTCAATAATTACCTTAGAGTTTTCTGGTAATTGCTTTAAGGTATTCAAAATTGCAGCTTTATTCAAGAACGTCACTTCTTCCGATAACTCGATTCTGATTTCATCATCATTTAAATGATTTTCAGGTTCAAAATAAAACGGACGCTTAAAGTTATTTAATAAAATATAGAACACTGCAACAACTAAGCCTAAACAAATTCCGATTAATAAGTCTGTAAATACGATCCCCAAAATAGTAACAGCAAATGGAATAAACTGCGTCCAACCTAATTTATACATCTGCTTGAATAAAACAGGTTTTGCTAACTTAAAACCAACGACTAACAAAATCGCTGCTAAACTTGCTAAAGGAATTAAATTCAATACGAATGGAATTAATAAAGCCGAAATTAATAATAGGAAACCATGGAAAATAGCTACCATTTTCGTTCGACCACCAGATTGAATATTCGCAGAACTACGAACAATAACTTGCGTAATCGGCAAACCACCAACTAACCCCGAAATAATATTACCAATTCCTTGAGCTTTCAATTCTTGATTCGTTGGCGTAATTCGTTTGTACGGATCTAATTTATCCGTCGCTTCTACACAAAGCAAAGTTTCCAAACTCGCCACAATCGCAATCGTAATCGCAGTGGTATAAACCATTGGATTCGTAATCGCACTAAAATCTGGCGTACTAAATAAGTTCGTAATTTCATAGAAACTTGTCGCTATAGGAATCGCTACTAAGTGTTCTGCACTGATTGCCAAACTTGTTCCTTGTGTAAACATATTAAATAAAATTCCGAAAACCACAACGATTAAAGGTCCTTGAATCAATTTCGAAAAGCTTTGCTTTTTCATGAATGGCTGTTCCCAAAGTATCAAAATTGCCAAAGAAACAAGTGTAATAATAATAGCCGCAGGACTTATGAAATTCATCATATGTACTAATTCCGAAAAGGTATTTTGTCCATCAGGCTGCAAAAATGCGATTTCGCCTTCTGGATTTTCATCATAACCAAAAGCGTGAGGAATCTGCTTCAAGATAATGATAACTCCAATTCCGGCCAACATTCCTTTGATAACAGACGATGGAAAATAATAACCAATAATCCCCGCTCTCGCATAACCCAAAATCAACTGAATCACACCAGCTAAAACGACTGATAAAAGGAAAATTTCAAATCCTCCACCAGCTAAACCACCCATTTCATTAATAGCAGTTAATACAATAACGGCTAAACCAGCAGCCGGGCCACTTACGCCTAAAGGCGAACCACTTAAAGAACCGACGACGATTCCACCGATAATCCCAGCAATAATTCCCGAAAATAAAGGAGCTCCAGAAGCTAATGCAATTCCTAAACACAATGGAACAGCGACTAAAAATACGACAAGACTTGCCGGTAAATCATGCTTAAGATTGGAAAACAAATTTTTATTACTCATTATTATTTATAATTTTTGACGTAAAGAGAATTGTGCTATCACTGAGCTTTTTGCTCAATTAATAACAATGAAAGTCCTTTTTAATGCTCAGAAAATGACCATTAAACCGCAGTTGATCTCATTCTTTAAAGACATCAAATTGATAACTTTAAAAAATAACAATCGAAATTAATAAAGAAAATTTAGTATTAACAACGCTCCGGAGGAGGCGTTACGACATCTATGGATACATCATTAAGTTTGAAATGATATACAGATGTTGCTAAGAATGATGTATTTTTAATATCAGAGAATCGATTAGATACAATCGTTTTATCCTTTTCAAAAGAATCTTTTTCACTTTTAGTTTTTTCACTTTCTGTTTCTCCTTTCTCTTGAAGTTCTACTAATGTGTCCTTGTCAAAATCATAGATATTAGAAACCATGCTGTAAATTGGCATACACAAAAAAATCAGCAATCCGTAGATGCTGAGCCAATAACTAGACCGACTTTTTTTGAGTGTAATGCGATACATCTTTTATTTTTTTTATAACATAAACATGAAGCTATAAACAGCTTGAATATAAAAATGTTTTATGAAGATAATAAAAAGTTTTTATACTAAAATGATAGCTAAACTATTATTTTAGAAAGTGAGACTTATTTACAAGTGAATTATACTATGAAAGTATAGTTGACTTACTAATATTTTTATTGTTAATCACTTACAAATCAATCTTTTATGTGAATATTTTGGAATCGTCTTTTTAGATTAAATAAAACAAATTTTGTTCAATTGACAGATGTTAAAGTTTTTATTGATGGGAAATTGCACTAAAAATTATTAAAAAATTATTGAATTACTTTTAATCTTGAACACCGACTTTTAATTGAAAATCGATAGATTTTCCAATGATTTTTTTCTTCTCTTTGGTCACTAAAATTAATTTTCCGGCTCCAATCATATTTGTAAGTTCTACCAAAAGCAATCATCGTTATAAAATGAATAAGTATCTTTTGGTAAATCCTTTTTTTAATAAATCAGCTTCTATAAAATAGTATATTTAATCAGGTTAAAATCCATTTTTTTAGAGCATACCTTATCAAGGAATACTCAAAAAACAAAGGATTCGAGTATTTCTTAGTACTATTCTATCTAAAGAATTGGATTTTCGACCCCAATTAAACGCAGATTTTGAACAATGTGGAGTAGTTACTCCTTTTTTAAATAAATCAGAACAGCCATCTTAAGTTTGATATCTTATTAGAATAGGAAATGAAAATTAGGGTGATAGATAGATGGGAAAATATTGATAGATATTGAAATTATTATTCATCAGATCACTTGAAGTCACCTGATGAATATATTGCTTTTCTCATAAATAATCGTTCGTACGCATTAAAATATTGCGATAAAACTACCAATTAAATACGATCAACTATTTTACTAAATTAAGGCAGCCATTTTACATCTTTAAAGTTCGGTTTACGTTTTTCCAAAAATGCATCACGACCTTCTTTTGCTTCTTCCGTCATATAAGTCAAGCGAGTTGCTTCGCCTGCAAATACTTGCTGTCCGACCATTCCATCATCTGTTAAGTTCATAGCGAACTTTATCATTTTGATAGACGTTGGAGATTTTGCCAAGATTTCTTGTGCCCATTCAAAGGCCGTATCTTCCAACTCATCGTGTGGAATGACAGCGTTTACCATTCCCATGTCGAAGGCTTCTTGAGCGGAATAATTACGACCTAAAAAGAAGATTTCTCTCGCTTTTTTTTGTCCAACCATTTTTGCTAAATAAGCAGAACCATAACCACCATCAAAGCTCGTTACATCCGCATCTGTTTGTTTGAAAATAGCATGTTCTTTACTTGCCAAACTCAAATCACAAACAACGTGCAAACTATGTCCGCCACCAACTGCCCAACCTGGCACAACGGCAATCACGACTTTCGGCATAAAACGCATCAAACGTTGTACTTCCAAAATATTCAAACGGTGCATTCCATCGTCACCGACATAACCTTGATGTCCACGAAGACGCTGATCGCCGCCGCTACAAAATGCCCAGCCACCATCTTTCGCTGAAGGTCCTTCGCCACTCAATAGAACGACTCCAATAGAAGTATCTTCTCTTGCATCCAAAAACGCTTCGAATAATTCACTTACCGTTTTCGGGCGAAAAGCATTTCTAACTTCCGGACGATTAAACGCAATTCTTGCAACACCATCACATTTTTTATACGTAATATCTTCGTATTCCTTTACCGTTTTCCAATTAATTGAACTCATTTTTATTTGAACTATAAATTATGAATGATAAGCCATTGTCGACTATGGAAAATAGGTTATCATCCAAAATTTCAATTTTTATAAATTTAGTTTTATTTACAATGGTAAAAATAGAAAACTGTTTTAATGGATTGAAAGTTATTGATAGAAAAGTTTGTATTAAAAATCATAGCGTCCTTTACAAAATCTTGGCATCTTTGCATTTATATTAATCAATTAAGAATAAAATTAGAATTATGGAAAATGATAAAAAGCCAAAAACGGAATCGCAACCAAATAATCCGTTGCATGGCGTAAAGTTAGCAACAATAGTGACGTTTTTAGAAGAAGAGTATGGTTGGCAAAAGTTAGGCGAACGGATTAATATTAAATGCTTTACGAATGATCCTTCTGTAAAGTCAACTTTGAAATTTTTACGAAAAACACCTTGGGCTAGAGAAAAAGTAGAAGCATTGTATTTGGAGTCGATTAATCGGTAAGTTTAGTAGAAAAAGGAAATTTTGACCACCGAAAATAATCTTGTCTATCTCGATTTTTTCGGTGGTCAAAGAGTAATTTCTTACGCAATAAAATAACCTAATTGTCTCAAACGTTTTTTAACTTTATAAATATCTTTTTCAAGAACAATAATATGAAATTGTTCGGCTTTAATAATCCATTTTTTGAGTGTTTCATCCCTTGCAATAATGCGGATAAGTTCAGGATTATTCTTGATTTTGAAAATTTTATATTGGTCTAACTCTTCTATCGGATGAGCATTTTCAATAATTTCGTCAAAAAATAATTGCCAATTTTCAGGCACTTTTCCAACGATATTTTTGAAATCACGTATCTTTTCTTTTATTTCCAAAACCGAATTACATCGACTTGTAAACTTCTCATAATCAGTTGTATAGCGATTATCTCCTGCCTCATTCAAATATTCTTTTAAAAGTATCTGAGCTTTTTTGTTATCCTCGTGTGTTGTGATAACCAAAGCATCTTTGGAAAGGAAAAGTTCGTCACTGGCAATGATTTTAGGTGGTACATAAGTATTGGTCAACCCTAAAATGAACGCACCCAAATCATTCAATCTAAAGTATTTCAGACTTCGATAAGGATCAGGAATGTCACCTTCAAACTCTTCCTCTGTAATCGCTTCATCATATGCCAAATCAATCAAACCAAAAGCTGCAAAAAGGAAAAGTGTACCTTTTAGCAAAGGTGTATATACAAACCGTTCATGGATGAAATTAATATTATGATTGACATCCTGCCTTACTGTATGGTAATAACCATTGCTATAAAACCAAGGTTCATAAATTTTATCAATGGCAATTTGAAAATCGAATATCTTTATATCTCTTTCCAATTGATAATTAAGGAACCAACTATCAAATTCATACCAATGGTTTGGCTGAAACGTTTTTACTTCTTGTGAAAACATAATTTCCCAAACAGCACTTGTTGCATACTCATATTTCTCTAAGCCTTTGATATGAGAAAAAATGCTAAACGCACTTTTGTAATTATTAGCAGGATAAACTTCTCTAAAAAGGTGTCGTAATAAGTCTAAGGTGTTTCTGTTGTAAAGTGATTGAGGAACATTCAAGAAAAGGTTTCCTAAAAAATGATGCCTTAACGTCCCGGTCAACTTCTTTGCTTTTGGAAAAAATTCTCGACTATCTAAATTCTTTTTCAGCTTATTAATTTCTGATGTTTTCGCTTTTTTTATGGCTTTTAAGGTTTCCAGTCCATGCTGCTTCATGTAAGCACTAAGTATTGGCAAATCATTAAAGATAGCTTCTTGACCATCAAATACATAAGCTGTTTCAGGAATCGTAGTTAAAGGTATTGTCGGCTTAGGGTAACTATCAAAAAAATGAAGTAAGTGTTTACGAACCATCAGTGGTAAACCATAAACGTCACCTTGCCAATTGCTATATATTTTAGGAAAATTATGATGGTCATCAGTGTCCTTAAATAACTTGGACAAACTAGATTCCGTCGTGTATTTATTATTTGCTAATCGAAAATAAATATCATAACTATCTGTATCTTTCAAAAATGCGGCAAAGAGTTCGTTTATCTGTAAAATCGTAGCGTAAGCATTGATAATCGCAGAATTGTTATAATAACTTTTTTTGGTCGTGAAAATTTTTACGATAGAGTATAGTTTATGCTTTTTGAATAATCTTTCATTGTCCACTATAAACTTAATTAATATTTTTTCAAACCGATGATCATACATTCGGATATTGGCATTTACCAGCTCGATTCGTATATCTTTAGCTTTAACTTCTTCCATCATTTCACTTATCCTATTTTATTCTACTTCAAAAAATACCCAAATTTTAACAGTCGTTTTTTCAATAATGGCAAATCCTTATTTTTAATCAAAATATGATAATTTTCGGCTTTGATAATCATACTTTTTAAGATTTCATCCCGAGCGATTAATCGAATTAATTCCGAATCTTTTCCTAATTCATAGACTTTAAAGTTTCGTCCTTGAAAACTATCCGCTTTATCAACGATTTCTACAAAAAATGCTTCCCAATTTTTAGGGAAATCAATATTCAGCGCTTTTTTAAAGCTATTAATTTTTAAACGAATATCACTGACAGAATTACAACTATTCAAAAAGGTTTCATAATCCGTCGTATAGCGAGTGTTACTCACTTTAGTCATGTAGTTTTTTAAAATAATTTCGGCCGTTGTGTTATCTTCATTTGTAGTAACGACGAGTGCTTCGGAGGAGAGATAAAGTTCGTTTGTAAATTCTTGTTTTGGAACGGTATATTCTTTATTAACGCCTAAAATATAGGCTCCAAAATCGTTCAATCGAACGTATTTTAGTTTTTGATAAACATTTGGAATATCACCTTTAAATGTTAGTTCTTCAGGGTTATTATCATAAGCAATATCAACTAAACCTAAAGCGGCAAGCATGAAAAATGTTCCTTTGACAAAAGGTTGTTGTACGTAGTGATAATAGTTGTTTTTAATTTTTCCGTCATTGTTATAGCTACCCAAATGATAGTAAATTTCTTCACGTGCTACAGAAGCGTGTAAAGGCAGAATATCACAGGTTAAATATAAATAATTGAAAATATTATCAAATGATAACCAACCATTTATAGGTAATTTTTTAATTTTACTCAGCATTATATCTTCTAAACCTTCACTACTATATTTCCTTTTATGAATTCCTTTGTGAAAGAAGAATAAATCATAAACACTATTACGGTTTCTCTTGATATAAACTCCTTTTGTGAGGTATTCAATCATCTTTTCGAAAGAATCAATTGATTGTAATTTACTATTCGGGAGGTCTAAAATTAGTAATAAATGAAGTAAGGTTTTTGTAGTACCCGTCATTCCTTTTTCATTCGAATAAAACTCTTCGAGCTTTGTCGCTTTTAATACTCTTTTTAAAGCCGCCGCTGTCGGACGACCTTGCTTTGTCGTTGGAATCGGATTTTGTTTGACGTAAGTCAATAACAATGGCATTTCTTTGAAAACGTGTGCTGCACCATGATAAACGCAATCCGTTTTTTCTATTGTGTCAATCGGTTCTAAGCTATAATCCAAATAACCTAAATGTGATAAAATTATCTTTTTAAGTTCGTAAGGCATCGAAAAAATAGGATTCCAATAATAACCTTGTTTTGGGAACATATCGAGTTCCTTATCCTTTGAAGATAAACCCGTAAATTTTTCCATTTCCTGACTCTGCAAACCTCCTGCTAAAACCAATTCTCTAAAACCAATTTGTAAAGATTCAGAAATGTGATTATAAAAAGCATTGAAAATTTCCCTATCGATGAACACACTTGCGAAAATCGTAGCACTTTGATCTAAGTTAAAGCTGCCACGATTATCTAGTTTATTCACCAATGTAAATACACTTTTAAGCTCTTTTTCTTCATAAAGAACTTGATAGCGTTTAATGAAACCAATCACCCAACTTTTTAAGGGATATTCTAAATCACTTTTCGTATAAACGGAAGCGATTATTCTTTTTATCGGTTGTAATTTAGCGAACATTTTTATTGATGTGTTGAGGTGTTGAGGTGTTGATATTGTACTTAATGACAGCACAACACCTCAACACAATTTTTTCTAACCCAAAATAAAATTAATATCATCTTCTGAAAGTGACTTGAAAGCGGATGTATCACTCGAAATGACATTATCAAAAAGTTCTCGCTTTTTTTCTTGTAATAATAGAATTTTTTCCTCGATTGTCCCTTGCGTAATCATCTTATACGCCATTACAGTATTCTTTTGTCCCATTCTGTGCGTTCGGTCAATCGCTTGATTTTCAGCAGCCACATTCCACCACGGATCAAAAATAAAAACCATATCGGCAGCCGTTAGGTTTAAACCGGTTCCGCCAGTTTTTAGTGTCAATAAGAATACTTTACACCTTGGTGTATTTTGAAATTCGTCGACTAATTTTTGACGATTTCGAGTCGCTCCAGTCATAGTGACAAAATCGATTCCTGCGGCATCTAATCGTTCACTTACTAATTCAATCGTCATCAAAAAGTTAGCAAAAACCAAGATTTTATGTCCATTCGCTATCGCATCCATTAAATTATCAATTAGCATTTCAATCTTAGGCGAAACAATCGTTCCATTGGTTTTTGCTTCGGGAACAGACGCTAACTGACGTAATTCATTTAATGCCTGAAAGATAAAAAATTGGGATTTCATCAACCCTTTAGTTGCGACCATATTTTTAACCATTTCGTTATAATATGCTCGACGCTCTTCGTAGAATTTTCGTTGTTGTTCAGACATTTCTACATATAAAACCTGTTCGATTTTATCGGGTAATTCCTTTAAAACGTTCTTTTTTAAACGACGTAAAATGAATGGATAAATCTTTTTTCGTAATTCATGAACCGCATTTTCGTCGCCGTGCTTTTGAATTGGAACACCATAATTTTCATTAAATCGCTGAATCGTTCCGAACATCGCTGGATTTAGGAAACGGAACAAAGAATATAATTCACCCAAGTTATTTTCAATCGGCGTTCCACTTAATGCAAACCGATGATCCGCATTTAGCAACATAATTGCCTTTGTCGTTTGAGCGTTTATGTTTTTAATATTTTGCGATTCATCCAGAATCACATTTAACCAATCGACCTCTTTTAATTTTTCAATATCGTTACGAGCAATGGCGTAAGTCGTGAATAAAATCTGATGTTTCAATGCTTCCTCGAAGTTTCTATCTGAACCATAATAAATAAATTCATCTAACTCGGGAGCAAATTTTCTAACCTCTTTTTCCCAATTATACAACAAACTTTTGGGCATGATAATCAAGGTTGGTTTCTTTGCTTTTGGATAAATTGATGATAAAAGTGTAATCGCTTGTAAGGTTTTACCCAAACCCATATCATCCGCCAAACAACCCCCTAAATTATTGTCATACAAGTATTTAAGCCATTTATAACCTTCTTTTTGATATGGTCGAAGTGTTGCGTTTACTTTCGGAATGCGAGTTCGTTTTGATTTTAAGTTATTAAAGCCTTCAAAAATTGCTCTTGATTTTTTGAACGTTGCTTCGGCTACTTTTTCATCAATTAAATCCGCCACTAACGGTAAATCGAAGAAAGAAATTTTCGCTTTACCACCTTTTTTCTTTTGAAATAATCGACGTAATTTATCAATATAATCTTGATTCACAATGGCATGAGAACCATCGCTTAATTTGATATAGTTTTGTTTTCCAAATTGTCCTAACGCATTGAAAAGCGATATTTTTTCTGTTCCAAAATCCAATTCTGCATCACCTTCCAAAAAGTCAATTCCATGTGATAATTTCAGACTTAAAGTTGGTTGTGTGGTAACAATTTTATATGATTTCAATTTTTCCGTTCCAAAAACTTTATAATTTAATAACAACGATGGCAAATCATTATAAATAAAATTGCTTGCTGTTTCCTTCGGAATAATAAATAAATCATCTTCCCGAATGGCATTATCCATACTTTTTCGCTTGCCTTTTTGCTTCGGCGCATTTTTATCTAAAAGTTTTTGAATTTCATTAAATGAATCCTCAATCGGTTGTTGGTCAAGGTATTTTATCAAAATTGTTTTTTCTAATTCGTTCAATTCTGCAATTTGAAAAACATCATATTGATCTAAAAAATCAACACCCAAACTCGGTACAATCTGCTTGACACGCATGTATAACGCCTCATTTTCATCAATCTTTTCAAATACCAAACCCGGCTCTGCAATGACTTTTTCCTCCGACGGCTTCATTTCATAATCTTCAAAAATGATTTCGACATTATTAATATTAGAAACAAAAAGGGACAAAAACTGTCGGATTTCAGCTTTATTAAAAACGGCATTAAAAAATGGTAAGGCTTTAAAATTACTTCCTAACGGTAATAATTCAATTAATTTATTCTTATTCGATAAGACAAAATTTTCCGTTACCAATTGAAAAAGTTCAATATCTACTTCTTGATGTGTTAAGGTTGGAATTGC
>Ga0209712_10003717_pt1 | contig 12316 bp, 8 predicted proteins | sample ArcOceMetagenome_FD_187443 | JGI IMG/M metagenome (GOLD analysis project Ga0209712, IMG submission 187443) | Marine eukaryotic phytoplankton communities from Arctic Ocean - Arctic Ocean - Greenland ARC118M Metagenome (SPAdes) (version 2) | ecosystem: Environmental > Aquatic > Marine > Oceanic...
TTAATTCACCGTTGTGTGTGGCGTCGTCGGTGGTTGTCTCTGTAGTCGTAGCTGTTGTTGTTGTCGATGTCGTTGTTGTTGTCGTTGCCGTGTCCGTTGCCGTTGCCGTTGCCGTTGCCGTTGCCGCCGCAGTCGCCGCTTATCTGGCGTTGTCGTTGTTGTTGTTGTTGCCAGTACTGTTGCCGTTGCCGTTGCCATCACCGTCCCCGTTGCTGCTGTTGTTGGTGTTGCTGTTGCTCTTGCTGTTGCTGTTATTGTTGCAGTTGATGTGGCTGGATTTATGACATCGGAATTGATGTTGATTCTGTGGTACTGGCGGGTCTGCTAGCTACCTATCTATGGTATGGAGAAAGAAACATTTGCCATCTGGTAGATCGCCGATGTGGTTGATTGTCAGCGACGGAATCCATGAGAGGCTTGTCTCTCTAATTTTGTACGAATTGTACTGGCGTAGGAGTTAGTACTATTTTCACTTGGTGGCATTGAAAAAAAATAATGGATCCTATTATCGTAGGAACTGGTAGGTGTTGTATCGTTTGAACTTGAGTCGACGGATCCTACTACTGAAGGATTTGGTACATTAAAGATTTAAAATAGATACAAAGGAATTCATACTTTTCACGAAGATCCAGTTCAAGTAAAGGAGATGAAGTTGAGAGTAGTTTGATTTCGTTTTTACTGTGTCATGCCTAGCTTGGTGTAGAAGATTCGGTCCACTATTAATTTATTCTCAAAAAGTCACAAAATGTAGCGACCATGGTGAACACGTCGAAGAAAAAGAAAAAGCAACCCCCTGCTAAATCGCGTCGATCGCCCAAGCAGAAAAGAAGGGGCGATGATGAAAAAAAGGCAACTCATCGAAAGCCGACAAGCACCACCCCGTCTCCGCGAAAGGCGAAAGGCAAGAAATCGTTGGAAACAACGTCTCCCTCGCAGAGGAAGGCATCGTCCACCACTGATCACCCCCGGCGTAAGACAAAGACTGGCGGTTCACCACGCGCAAAGAAAGCGAAGCAGAGGGCTGTGAAACAGAAGTCTCCTACGTCAATTGCCAATGCACCCGGTGGTATGAAGACTCCGTCATCTAAGAAGAAAGTAGGTAACAAGAAGCAAACCCCGCCTTCTACAAGCACATCGAAAGAGTCCGAAACGTCAATTGTTCGCGATAGGGTTGCACGCAATCTTAATCTTGGCGGTAGCGAACTATGTACACCAAAGTCGCGAAAGAAGAAGCCCCCGACGAAGGAGAAGCTGGCGTCGAAGAAGTCTCACACGAAGAAGTCACCTTCATCGGATACATCGACGAAGAAGGCGCCGTCGGAGAAAGCGACAGCTGCTATCAATGTGAACAGTCCCTTACAAGCTCATGCTATCAAATGGACTTCGAAAAGGAATGTGAAGATGGCGGTTCTTTCTAACTGCACCGAGTATTGTGAAGATGATGTAAAGAATGACACGTACGAAGATTTGCTAATGAAATTGACGTCTTCATTCACCCCCAAGCAATTGGGCAATGCATTTGCAGGAGTCTGCATTCAGAAGAGAATTGATTTCGAAAGTGTCGACATGGACACAGTATTCGCAACGAAGAAGAATGCACAGAAGCTCTTTATTGAAGTATGCATGAAGGGGAGAGACGGTGAAGTTGTCGAAATTGATTCTGAAGAGGATGACGTTGAATGTAGCAAGGAACTGAAAAAGGGGAAGATGTAAGTCTATGTGGGTAAATATTTTGAATTTTTTAAGATTTTTCTTATTGATATACTCTGACAATTGTCCATTTACTTATATAGGACACATGTGAAGGATGAACCCGGATTAGAGAAGAGGTACATTTTTTACATCGGAATTATTTTGAAATGTTCAAATTTTTTGTCGTGTCAATATTAACAAAGTCTATATATTTAACCGTTCCCAATCTATTGTTAGTGGAGTCAAGAAGGGAAAAAAGAAGAAACTTGAAGAGTAAGAGCAAAGAAGAAATATTTTATTTTTTTCATAATTTTTCTTTCTAAGTCACTGATACCTTACCGTTCCAATTTCAACAGAATGTCTGTGAAGGAAGAATCCCAAGGATCGACAAGGTAAATCACGAGACCACTAAATATTTTGACTTTTTCAGAATATTCAGCTTTTTTTTTATTTATTATCTCACTTGCAATAATATATTCATTTCATGTAATATTAGAAAACATCCTAAGGAGAAATCACCAAAAGTTAAGAAGGCAAAGTCACATGCTAAAAATTTTCGTACAGAAAGTGACAGTGATTCTGATGATGCAGAGGATGATGTCTACAATGAAGATGATAGCGATGAAGAAATGGATAACGATAACAATCATGATGACGAAAGCATGGATTCTCATGTTGATAGTGCTTACAGTGATGATGATGATAATGTAGATGGAGATGAAGATTCCATTGAAAGTGATGAAGTAAATTATCATAAGGATGGTGACTATGTCAATAACAGCGATGATGATGATGACGAGGAGGATGATGATCTATTCTCTGTAGATACAAGCGATGGCAAAAGTGATGATCAAGATGACGATGCAGTAGGCATGATCGAAAGCGTTGATGGAGTGGAATCTGAAGAGGATGAGGAAGGTTCATATGAGAATGGTATGTTACTTTTTTTTGGTTATGTGATCAAATTGGCATTTTGTATCTGATTGATTTCTTTATGATGAAAAATGTTATTGTAGGTAAGTCGGACGAAAAGGTGAATGCTGACCAAGATAGTGATGCTAGTGAAGAAGAGGATGATCAGTTCAGTTGTGATGGTCGAAACCTGAAGAAGCGCAAGGGATATAAGACATCTGAATCAGATGAATCTGAACCTGAAGACCAGAAGGCCTCACCTAAGAAATGTGTCTCAGAGGAATCTACCCCCACTAAAGTCGTCTATGATTTCCAGGGATCCAAAAGTTTCCAAAAATTGATTCACTCTCCAGGAAGTGGTGTGTCTGTGCATCTGCCACTAAAACATGATTTAAAAGGCATGTCTTATTATCTTGTCATTCTCCCGCGCAATAATGAAATGTGGTGGATGGATGGTAAATTACTTCAGGGTATTGTCAATTGTGTACACAAAGACGAGAATCCTAATGTACGCACACCCCTCTGGTTGAAAACCTTTGAAAAGTACCACATAAGAAGTGAACCTCATGGGAACAACAGCTACAAAGTGGAACGCAAGAATTTCGTCGGACACATTGGGTTTGTTTTTGACATCGAAACAAAGAGTGCAACGAACGCAATGGATGAGATCAAGGCCATTGTGAAGTTCATTTATGGAGTGATGCAGACATATGCTGATAGTGGAGTTGCTGGGTCCACTGTGTTGGACTACCTTGAAACCACGGAGGGTTGCTTGGGGCTTTTCAAGTATTTCACTCAGACTTACACAGGGGTTCCCAAACAGGATTTAACCAAGGTCCAGAGGGACTTGGAGAGTGATATGAAACGATTCTCCCAGAAGTCACCCCAATTTGAGGAAGGCTTCCATCTCGACACATTCTTACCAGACTATGATATCAAGAAACTATTGGAGGACCATATCGGATGTAACTCCTGGAATGATGCAAGAATCGGTGTTCGCAAGGCGTGCTACAAGGACAGGTATAAGAAAGAAATGTTGCCTGAATGGGGGAAGATTGAGAAGCAAGAATTGAGGAAGTAATGAGTTGACCATGTTCTGAATACTGGAGTTGTTGACTGCGAGGGGAAGAGCACGATCTGATTCTCTTTCTCCTATTAGGAGCACGAGATGATGGAGTGTTGGTGCTGGATTGTTTTTATCTGTCACTGTATGACGATACGAGTTTTGGGGTGTTGTTTGTTGAGATTGTTATGTTGGGATGCTATTGCTAATGGTACTAACACTCCTTTCACCAACAAAATGTCAATTATTTTTTGACTTTTTTAAAATATTTCCCTAGGTCTGCTCATTGAAAAGAAGAAGAAAATAGCGCAGATGAAGCGTTCACGTAAATCAAGACAAAAGAGAACACATAGAAAGAGAACAAAAGTTAGAAAAGCTAACACTACAGCAAGGGCAAAAGCAAGAAGTCGACGAACGGATCAGCAAGTGCAGGAAGATAGAGAACGGGATAGGATGCGAAAACAGATTGCAAGAGATCGAAAACGAAAAGAACAAGTGCTTGTGGAAACAGTGGACGAAGAAGATGATCTTGAAGAAGATGATGATGATTTGTCTTTGTCAATCGAGACTGCTATCAAAGATGCCAGGGCACACTTGCATCGGACGAAAGTTAACAATGATCCAACCATCCACAGGGCTCATGTTTGTATTGTATGTGACTGCTTTATTAAGTCATGTGAGCCTGTTCAAAAAATGACTATGTCGCATTTGAAGAAGCACAAGCATAAGCTTGGCATTGCTGAGTATGAGAAATACCACAAGGTTAAGCTGAAGGACGAGCTGAAAAAGCAGTATCACGTCAGTGGTTTTCCGGGCATGCTTTTATCTCCACGGTCGAAGAAAATTGGTAATGGTTGGTTAACATGTATGTCTTGTCGTGCATCGTTGAGACCAAAACATGAAGACAGTGTGAAACCACCAAAGTATGCTATTGCAAATGGTTTTGCCATAGGTGAATTTCCTCATCAAATCAGGCGACAGAAACCAACGCTGACGGCTACCACAAGGAGTGTGGATATTGGAGAGTTGACCGATGAAATTAAAGCCATCCTTGCTGCAGTCAGACCATATGGATACGTTTTTGCTTATTCTGGGGGTGCACAGAAGTCGATCAGTGGTCATTATGCTTTTTTTGAAACGGATCAATCTAGGGTTGGTGGGGCAATGAATCACATGCATGACGAGCTAGGTGTTTCTGAAAATATGTACATTATGTTATGTGGTCGTATGACCCCTGCACAAAGAGAAGTTGTAAGAAGAAGAGTTATCATCGACTCCGAAGAATACTTCGACATTTTACATTGGTTTATAACAGAATCAGGCCACCCAGGTTACGCCAATCTACCAGTACCGAAACAATTCCCGTCACCTTGTTTTGTTTCAGATGAACCGACAGAGAACAACACGGATGAATCAAGACATGAGGAAGTAGAGAATCGTTTTCAAGGAGGGACATACTATTATTCCACCGCACAGGAGCCCTCAGATAAGACAGGCATATATGATGATAGCAAGGCTTTTGCAATGGCAATGATGAATCAATCAAGTCCGACACTTCTAACAATCGGAGGCAACTATGCAAAGTCTAAAGAACTTCGTCTCGAAGATGTTCTCCCATTTGCATTTCCGTATGGTATGGGGGGTCCAAAGGGTGCCAGGCGAACTCGGATATCAGAGGAACAATGTCTCCAGCGATACTTTCGTTTGTCAATGCGTCAATTTATGACAGGAGATGTTTGTTTGGTAATCCATCAGATGTATGGCCGAATCCTCTCCTTTCGGAGTGGAGTTATGGTCTGCCGATCTCAAGTCAACGGTGTTTCGTTAGGCGAAACATTGTCAAAATTCACCACCGATGATATCCCCAAAGATGGTTCAACTAATACAGCAACTGATGCTTTCCTGAAAGCTATCAACACTTCATGTAAAGCTCTTGGCCACACCACAGAAGCAGCAAAGGCTGCAAGGAAGGGGTATTTCTCGTACATGGACCACTTTGGCCTGAACAGTCTATTTTTAACTGTCACACCAGACGATCAACGCAATTTTCGAATTCGGTTGTATTTAGATTCAGGCAGAAATGTAAGTAAAAAGTCTGAAAATATTTTGAATTTTTCAAAAAAAAAAGTATATTTTTCATGAAAATGTTAACGTCATTTCTTCCAGCATGAACTCCCTGAAATTGATTGCAGTGATGAAGATTGTCTTCTTGACTTTGTAATACGCGAGAAACAGCGCCTTACTTACCCTGGAGCATGTTCGATTGAATACCAAGACTTGATGAGAATTTTGATTGAAGATCTTTTGAAATGGGATCCCATCAAACAGAAACCCAAGGGTAAAGGTATTGTGGGTACAGTCTTATCATGTGCACCAGCAGATGAGGAGCAGGGAAGGAAGACGCTTCATTCACACTGGCAGATTTGGACGGAGGAATTGAGTCAGGAACTTCGTGATGCTATCTTTGACAGAGATACTGAAAGAAGGTTTGGAGCAAGGCATAAGTTTCTCAGACTTGTTGATAGTCTCATGTCAGCAAGTTTTGGGAATGATTTCGAAGTCAGGCATGACTGTGAACCATCGATTATTGATGAGATTAACACGCAATGTGAAGAGAAGAAGACATCTGATGATCACTTCGTAGACAGGGAGGAACAGGTCTTTCGCAACGCCAGAAACAAACACCAATGTCGTGACCTAGAGGGTCGCATTCTTCAGTGCAAATATTGTGATAGTCCAGTATCGACATCTGACATTGTGAACCTTGCGCTTGAGTCATGGCGTCAAATGGCGAATGATAGTGGTTCGAATATACATTTCGGAATACCCTTTAAACCAGAAAGGTTGGACATTGCAGCGTATCGGTATTCATACGATATGGACCGAAAATGCATTGGTATGACTCACCCATTTTGGGGTAATAAAGACGTCCGTGATACTGTTCTTCACTTGACATTTGATGAACATGACTGGCACCACAGGCCATCATGTCACAAGAAGGGCGTAGACTGCCGTTTCTTTCTCCCTGAGTTGACACAACTACAGACTGGCATCTATGAGGATCCGGACAAAGGCAAAACAGTCATATGGCACAGATTAGTCCAAGGGGACACTTTGGAGACTCCATCGTGGTTACTTGAACAAAGAAGACCAATGGGCTGCCAGTACATAAATACCCACTGCAAGGCCATTTCAGAGGTCTTCAATTGTAACACCAACATCCAAATTGGAGACAGGTCCCAAGTTTTTTACAGTACCCTTTACTGTGGAAAGTCCACTCAGAAAGAAGATTCTGAACGTGTTCAAAGGATCAACACTGCAGTGAATAAGCGTTTACTTCGCATTCAACAAGAAGTTTTATCTGGAGAACGTAGCAAGGAAGAGATTCAGCAAGGATTCGTAGAAGGATTGTGCCGAATGCTGAGTGCGATGAATGCTGCGACCACCAGAAATGTTATTAGTTCCACGATGGCACATTTACTAGTCTGCAATGGAGGGAGTCGATTCAGATTTTCCCATGGATTTGGAAATCTCCTCATCGGACAGCTTGAGGCTACACTGGAGGGTAGGCCAGTTGATGTGCGTATACGTGTAAATGTCTTCAAGGGGGAGAAAACATTGTGGCAGGATTCATCAAGTGATGACTATCTTCATAGACCAGACAGTCCTTTCTTTAACTCTCTTTGTGCATATGAGATGTGTATGCATTACAAAAAGACATACAAATCCAAGAAAGAAGTGGCAGCACTCAGTAAGAAATTATGTGGAAGCAACGGTGAACAATCGCAAGATGTTTTACATGATGACACTGACACAGATGAAGACGAAGAGGAAGATTTCGGTGTTGATGACTACGAATGTTATACGGGTCAAGGTTACCAAAAAAAGAAGTTTGCTTTCAAGGAGTCACATCCTGGAAACCACTTTTCTCATCTCGCCAAATTGAAGAAGTGGGTTATTCCAAAAGTCTATATACCAGAAGATAAACTCTGTAGAGTTGAACATCTCAAGTTAGCTCAAGATGATGTAGAAGAAGAAACTCGTATTTTGAGAGAAAACTACGCGAAGATTGCATTACTCATGTTCTATCCACATCGAGAACTGCGTGACCTGACTATAGACAATAGCTATTGGACACTATTTGCAATTGAACTGAACAATCACAGAGACCAAAATGACACATCCTTCTGGAAACAAGGGTTCCAAATCCTGCAAAATATCGAAGACCGCATGACCATGGATCAAAGTTCCAAAAGAGCAACAGATCGAGTAACAAATAATACAGAATGCTGTACTCCAGAAGATCAGACAGGCTTTATCAATTGCAAACAAAATGAATTTGATGGCATTGATGATATTTTGGACTATTGCCAATCTGATGGGTAAGGTGATTTGGTTTTTTTTTTGAAAAGTTAAAAATATTTTCTGACTTATCAATTTTCCAAACACCACATAACAGCAATGATTTTGATGAACTTTGCCCAAATGTTGATTGTGGACAGTATGATATTATGAAAAGGACAAAATTCACGAATGATAATCTCATCGATGCTCGATTGACATCTACTAGATCATTATTTCAAACTGATGAATATGTTGAATCCCAGGAGAATTCATTTCGGACATCCACTGCAGCTGAGACTGGAACATATAGAAGGAAGTTGCCTGTGAAGCTCAGACTGGTATCTGGTTCAATGGTTGGAGAGACAAGCTATGATCAAGTGTATAGCGGCATTTCGGACACAAATTCGAATTCAGGGGATGGTGCTTGCAGAAACATACAAACATCAGGACCAACTTTGACAGATGTTGCCCGAAAAGTGGCTTCCTGTGGAGGACCTAAATTGGACGAAAAACAATATATCGCGTATGAGGTCATATGTTGCAGCTTTCTCCTGGGTTTGGTTCATGACGGCCTGGACATGAGTCTTTCATTGCATGATACACTACGAAACGCATTCTCTGATTATAAGGATGAAGACAAAGTGAATAGAGTTATAGAAGAACTGAAAGTTCGAGGTGGTCAGGAACATCTGATAATGTTCTTATCAGGACCAGCTGGGGCAGGAAAGAGTTCTGCCATCAAGGTTGCTAGACGTTTCTGTTTTGAATTCTGTCGTGCAGCTAGTATTCAATGGAGCGAATGCACGTTCCTCTTCACAGCATATACTGGAACAGCTGCTATGGAGGTTGGTGGAGTGACTATTTGCAAAGCTGCGTTTATTTTCAAGAAGAGAGCTTTGACCGAGGAGGACAAACGAATGTGGAGAGATGTGAAGATCCTCATCATTGATGAAATATCATTCATGAGTGATGGACAGTTCCAGGAACTTGATAAGAGGCTCAAAGTCCTCAGAGATAAGAACAAACCTTTTGGCGGATTCGTGATCATTTTTGCCGGTGACTTTCGTCAGTTAGAACCCTGTGGAGAAAAACAATCAAACCTACTATTCTCCAGGGAATCTAGTTGCTTGTGGGATCTTTCTATCAACACAACCATTTTTCTCAACAATGAGCATAGGTTCAAGGATGACCCAAGGTATGGCAAATGGCTGAAGACAATGTGGAAGAGTGATCTTCCGGTGAAAGCTCGGAGAGTCATGAACACTCAACGAGTTGTACGAAAAGATGGGCTACAATTACCAAGCAAGTTTGAAGATGATATTGATGCATGCTTTGCATGTCCCTCTAACCGGGAGAGAAATGCCATTTCAGCTGGAAACTTCAAGCGCCACCTATTGGATACCCATCCCACATTTGATAGCCAAGAACTTCCACCTGAACATACCATTGTGGTAGAAGCAGACATCTTCAGTTCTGTCAGTGATCAACGAAATGTAAACGTCGACAATGTCATCCGCCATAGAATAATTACTACTTGCGGTGATGCCAATGTCAAATATGGTACACACAAGGTGGATCCAGCATTGGGTCTGTATATAGGGGCCTACTTAATGTGTGTTCTTGGAAATGAATTTCTGAGAGAAAGGGTACCCAGAGGTAGCGGAACTCTTTGTAGGCTTGTGTCAATGAAATTGAAAGAAAATGCAGCGAGCCACAAATATAAGAACTACTACAACCGGAAGGTTTGGACTGTATCTGCTAGTGATGTTGAATGGATTGAAGTTGAGCACGTTGTTAAGACAGAGCCCATGATTGAAATGGCAAAAGAGATAGAAATCATGCACATCAAGTTATCTAGTACAGACGATGATGATATCAAAACCGACCTAGAGAAAAAGATACATCAACTCCGGGAAAAGTTAATAGCCATGAGTCAGACAAGACGATTCAAAATGACACCACACACAAAAAGTGTCGTGGTTAAAGTCAAACCCCATCACATGGCTACAACACAGATGGAATTTAAATGTCGGATGCACCAGCTGCCTGTAAACCTGAACGATGCTACGACAGGTCACAAACTACAAGGCATGTCTAAAGATGCAATAATAATATCCTCATGGCCTACTGGAGGACTTTTCCGAAATTGGGAGTACACTGTACTTTCAAGGGTACGCACGTTGGAGGGGTTGTACTTATTCCAGGAGATCAGTTTGGACAAATCATTTGCACCATCCGAAGAATTGTCAGCGTATTTTAAACGTGCAAAAAAACAGGAAAGCATGTTCCTCAAAAGAAGGACAAGAAATATGAAGAGATTTTATTCTTAACAAAATACCTGTTTAGTATTTTCTCAAACAATTATATCTTGTCCCCAATAAGCCTCTGTAAGTAAACTTTTTTTTTGAGATTTTCAAAATATTCTCTTTACATTACCTCTCATTAACATAACGTTATACACCCATTCCAAATCCCCAACATGTACTACATTCGGTCATACGTCCTTGTGTTCATCTCAGTTGAATCCATGTCTAGAGTGATGCCATGTCCAATCATCAACGAACCATTGTAAGCCTACTCGATTTTTTGAGATTTTCATAATATTTCCTTTATCGTCATTTTCATTTCTCACCATCGTTTTCTTGCTTTCATACGCCCTTTTAAGGTCACCCCCACACAAAAAATATATTGACTCCATCGGCCTGGCGGAACCCATATGACCCTATCATCACAGTGTACTTAGCCGGGTCCGATTTCTTCAGAAGCATAGCACGATGCATAGCTCGATGACTAGGGAAAGTTCCATTCCTAATATCGATGACATGTTCTTCCAAAGTCTTTCCGCTAGATTCAAACCATAAGTCAACTATTCCTTGAAAAAGGCCCATCAACAATGGTGTTTCCTCATCGTTAACGGGAATACGAACCACCTCCTCAGACCAATAGAAACAAGTTTGCATGAGCATTCTGTCATCGTAATCATAAACCTTCCCACTTTCAACAACACACCAAGCATGAATGGGAACTTGATTCATTGTTCCTATTGACGCAACTGTGTCCCCAAGTAAAACATCAGTTGCATTCCAGCCATCACCAATGTACTTCTCTCCTGTACTGTCGGTTTCAATGACCACACCACCAAACCCACCTGTGCGCGAATCAAAGACCTCCCCATCTGTGTGCGTGAATTCTTCGCGAGTAATCGCGTTCACTACCGTATCGTCTCTAGTCAGGAAGTTCCTTCTCAAAAATTCGTTCAAATCGCCCAAATGGAAGGGACCATTCACAGTTACCTCCCCGAATCCCCTACCGGCACGGATTGGCCTCTCAGAGCTGACACGCACAAAATATTTCTTCGCACACATCTTTCTGTGCGACTTCCAATTTTCCTTTTGGCACTTCTTGTCGCAATACCAAACAGACTTGCATTGCGAACATCGGAGAATTGCAACATTATCAGACTGCCGCTTCCCACAGTTGCTGCATTTAGCGCTCGTGCGATGCATCAGTGCTAGAGAAAGGTGGAGCGATCGTGAGCGGCTATGTTCCGATTCGTCGACAACATCACCTCAGACGATTGCACGTGTTGTCGCCACAAACGGTTCGGCAGGCTGTGGTCGGGTTGTGCATACACCGTTAACAGTTTGGTGGAGCGATCGTGAGCGGCTATGTTCCGATTTGTCGACAATGTCACCTCAGACGATTGCGCATGTTGTCGCTACAAACGGTTCGGCAGGCTGTGGTCGGGCTGTGCATGCACCGTTGACGTCGCTTTTGAAAGATTCGTATGTCATCCCGTCTGTCCGTAAGCACACGGACGTGTTACAGTCACCACAAATCGTTTCATACGTCATTATGTCAGTCCGTGAGCTCACGGGCGTGTTACAGTCGCCACACATCGTTTCCAGACTTAAAGATATCCCCTCTCTGACGTTACGAAGGACAGGCGATATATCCAAATTCACTGAGATTGCCGAAGTACACAAAATTCTTCATTCAGTTCTGACGTCCACATCTCAACCCTGACGTACATCATTCTTACCCACGACCTTAAAAAGGATAGACATACAATGGCACGGTGAAAAACTTTGGTATAAAAAACAATGAACAGTTACCTATGAAAGAGGAACAACAATAGATGCCAGATGAACAATGCAGTATGATTACCAAATGTAAGTTTTTTTTTTGATTTTTTCATAATTTTTTTCATTTTTTTTTGAATTTCTCAAAATATTTCGCTCATCTTCTCTATGCTTTTTTATCTTTTCACAATATTTCCACAACTATTCAAAATATTTTCCATGT
>Ga0209712_10003721_pt1 | contig 12312 bp, 10 predicted proteins | sample ArcOceMetagenome_FD_187443 | JGI IMG/M metagenome (GOLD analysis project Ga0209712, IMG submission 187443) | Marine eukaryotic phytoplankton communities from Arctic Ocean - Arctic Ocean - Greenland ARC118M Metagenome (SPAdes) (version 2) | ecosystem: Environmental > Aquatic > Marine > Oceanic...
TTAATTTTTGCCTTGTGACTTGCTGCGCTTTTTGTCCTTGAAAATAATAGCGAATTTTGCGCCTAGACAGATATTCAAGAATAAGTAACAGCACCACAAAACTGGTCAACATAGCAGCTAATTGCGCGGCTGCAATACCATTACCCAAACCGAACCAGGTCCTAAAAATACCAGTAGTAAAAGTACTCAAACCAAAATATTGCACCGTGCCATAATCAGCAAACGCTTCCATCATTGCTAAGGCCGCCCCCATTAAAATAGCAGGACGAGCCAGAGGTAACACCACTTTAAACAGGTGTTTACTGGGGGGAACGCCTAGGCTTCGTGATACTTCTTCAAGGCTAGTTGGTTGCTCACTAAAAGCAGTTCTAGCTAACAAATAAACGTAGGGGTAAAGCACCAAGGACAACATAATAATGGCGCCAGTCAAAGAGCGAATATCAGGGAAAAAATAATCACCATATTGCCAATGGAATGTTTCCCTTAATAACGTTTGGATTGGGCCCGTAAAGTCCAATAAACCTGTGTAGGTATAGGCAATAATGTATGCTGGCATCGCCATTGGCAACAATATCAACCATTGTAATTGTTTTCGACCTGCAAATTCATACCTTGCAATACACCAAGCTAATACAGTGCCAATCACGATGACTAAGAAACCAACACCAAAGGCCAAAATGAGAGAGTTAACAATATAATCAGATAACACGGTTGAGGATAGATGTTGCCATATTTCAGTTTGAGGAAAAAAAACACTCACAAAAACTAGGCCAAGTGGTGCCGCAAGTACAATGCAGCCTAATGCGATGGTTACAAGCCAAACGTTGAACCAGCTATAGAAACGGTTTATGTGTTTCATTAACTGGTTTATTTTATTAAGAAAAATTTAGGAATATTTATGCTTACTTCCACCCAGCACGGTCCATCATCTTAACGGCTGCTGCATTTAACTCACCTAGTTTACCTAGGGCAACTTGTTCAGCTTTGAATGTGCCAAATGACTGAAGTAGTTCACTCCAAGCAATATCAGGTAAAACAGGGTATTCATGGTTAGTGGTGGCATACCATAACTGCGACTCTTTACTGAGTAAAAAATCGATTAACTTTAATGCAGCGTTTTTATTTGGTGCATATTGGGCTAAAGAAACGCCAGATATATTAATATGCGTGCCACGGCCAGCTTGATTTGGCCAAATGACCTTTACTTTTTTAGCTTGCTGTTGGGTTGTTTCATCCTTAGAACTCAACATACCTGCAAGATAATAAGTGTTAGCTATAGCAACATCGCAAAGCCCTGCAGCTAACGCTTTAATTTGATCTCGGTCACCACCTTGTGGATGACGAGCAAAATTGTTAACGAGACCGTTAACCCATTCCTGGGCTGCGGATTCACCCAACTGAACAATTAGCGATGCCACCATAGATTGATTATAAATATTACTCGAACTGCGAATACACACTCGCCCTTTCCATTCAGCACTAATTAAATCTTCTAAGTTGGCTATTAATTGAGCATCAACCTTATCAACAGAGACCATCATAGGCCGAGCGCGCAATGATAAACCCAACCAATGCCCCTGCTCGTCACGAAAATTATTTGGCACCGTTGCAATTGCAGCCGATACCGATATAGCCTGTGTTAGCCCTTGCTGTTTGGCGCGGTATAAGCGACCTACATCTGTTGTTAATAGCAAATCTGCGGGGCTATATTTGCCCTCGCTCTTTAAACGAGTAATGAGGTTGTCCGCGTTACCTGTAACTAGATTCACTGAAATACCCGTTTGCTGGGTAAATTTATCTAATAAAGGTTTTATCAAGGCTTCTTTGCGCGCTGAATACAAATTCACCTGCTCGGCCACAACTAATGGCGACAACATTGTTGTTATAACAAGCATACAGGAAATGATATTTTTCAAGAGTTATTACACCTTTCTACAGACAATTGCAAAGATTGAAGTCAGATCTTAATCTAATTGAGAATTATTCTCAACAAAGATTTATTATTCTTCATACATGAAATAATGTGTTGGTTGCATGCCTAAAGATTCATAGGTTTTTTGGGCGATAATGTTTTCTTTTTCTACGTATAATCTAAACCCACATACATTGTGTTGTTGCTCAGCTAAAGTTTTAACTTGGGCATACAATTGCGCATAAATACCTTGGCGCCTGAAGTCTGGCGTAATATAAACACTTTGAACCCACCAAAAAACACCATTACGCCAATCACTCCATTCGGTGGTCACCATTAAACTACCAACCACTATGTCATTTTGTTCAGCTACCAAATAAAAACCTTTATTTTCATCTGCAATTAAGGCCGATACACCTTTAGTCAATATGTCTTCGTCTAATTGTTTTTGTTCAGTTTCCCATGCCATTAATTGATTAAAATTAACCAATGACGTTACATCAGTATGTTGGGCAACCCTAATATTAATTTTTTCCAACTTTATCCACACCTTTCTTCACAGCTTAATTAAAATTTAAAACAACACTAACGTGTGGCTTTTGTTCGTGTATTCAACAGGTTCACACCACTTTTTTATTAAAAACAATTCCTCATTCATAACTTTTATAACATTTAAAAATTCAGCCCCCCACTATTTTAAGCGTTACCTGAGTCTTTTATCCTCATTACCAAAATATGTTCATCAGGCCGAAACACTGCAAAAAGCACAATACTGGCCAATTCTGAATCAAGCTCTGATACATCGTGTTCCAGAAAATTATGGGGTAACGCTCTCATCACAATAAATCAATCCCACATAAACTCTAGCGTTAGTCGAAACATGGACTAAGTCAATAATAGGATAAACAGAATGGGTATATTTACCGTTCAACTCAATCGCAATGGTTATATTCACAGATTCAAGGGTATCCAAACAGCCATAAGGTTCAAGCACCTGTCATAGCAAAAAGCGAAACATCATAAACCACTAAAATATTCATAAAAATTAAGGAAAAACGCAGCATTGTTAATTTTTTAGTATGTTGACTAACATGCCCAATACAAAACTATCCATGCATGCGGTTTATGTCAATCAATCACGATACTAATTACCGTTTCGTTACCTTATAAATAAGCTAAGCAAAATATTAAACTTGAACAAAATCGAACTTTCTTTTTAAGCATAAGGTTCATTTTTTCCCATCTTCAGAAAATCCTCTGATTAAACGCATGAATAACCAATATTTAATAATAAAAATTATCAGAGTATCTGACACTGATTTGATGTTATAAAATAATAGTTTTACCTACAAAAATTCGTATTTTTTTATTAATATGGTTGCTTACCTGTTCAGCATCAATATGGTACAAGATAAAAATGAATGAAAATAAACTGGTTTACACTACACAAACAGGCCGGGTCCTAAATAAAGTACAAACTAAACCATCAATAAAAACAGATGGTATCGTACGTATTCGTCTTGAAACCAAGGGCCGCAAAGGAAAAGGGATGACCACAATAGCTGGTGTGGACCTACCTGAAAAAGAGTTAAAAGACTTATGCAGCCAATTAAAAAAAATGTGTGGAACAGGTGGCGCCATTAAAAATAGCATAATTGAAATTCAAGGTGACAACCGTGATAAAATCAAAGCAACCCTCGAACAACTCGGCCATAATGTGAAACTAGCAGGTGGTTAATAGCTGGCTGCAATAAGAATTAGGAGTATCGATGTACCGTCTCGCTTTATCAGAAATTAGTATTATCTTAGTCGAATCTTCTGATACACAATGTAAAATTATAATTAAGCAGTTAGCGGCAGCCGGTATTCACCAAGTCGAGGCTGTAGGTAGCGTTAAACAAGCCATTGAAGCGATTACCAAACATGGTGCAGATTTGGTTGTCAGTGCTATGTACTTTGAAGACGGAACAGGCTTGGATATTATAAAACATATTAAAAATGACGAGTCCCTTGCCTCGACTGAGTTTATGTTGGTTTCCAGCGAAAACCGAGTTGAAAAACTTGAAGAGTTTAAACAGTCTGGTGTAGCGGCTATCTTACCTAAACCTTTTACCCCAGAATATTTAGCGAATGCATTGAAAGCAACACTTGACTTGATCAATTATGATGAGCTGGATTTAGAGTTTTTTGATGTGCAATATGTGAGAGTATTATTAGTCGACGACAGTAAGCTTTCACGAAATCATATTCGTAGGGTGTTAAATGGTTTAGGGCTACAAAAAATTCTAGAAGCCGAAAATGGCGCGCAAGCTCTGACGATATTAAAAGAGAATACATTTGATTTGGTGGTCACAGATTATAATATGCCCGAAATGGATGGCAGGGAGCTTTCTGAATTTATTCGCTTTAATCCTGAAACAGCACATATACCAATTATTATGGTTACCAGTGAGTCAAGCTCTAGTTTGCAAATGGCAAACATTTACCAAACGGGTGTTAACGCACTATGTGACAAACCCTTTGAAGTCAATGAAATACGCAAATTGTTAGCCTCTTTACTTGGATAATGATAAATAAAATATTTAAACCTCCCTATTATTTAAACCTCCTTAGAGAGATTTTTGAAACAATAAGTGAACAACATGTCATCATCAGAACTAGAAAAACTTAGAGTCAAAATCACTGAACTAGACACACAACTACTGACTTTTTTAGCTAAAAGGCAGCAATATACTAATCAAGTTGCTGAAACGAAGATCAAAAATCAAATTCCTGTACGTGATCAAAAGCGTGAGGAACAATTATTGATTAGATTGATAAAAGAAGGTAAAAAACACAGATTAGATGCCCACTATGTCACTCAATTATTTCATGTGATCATTGAAGATTCAGTTTTAAATCAACAAGCTTTGCTAGCTGCAAGAGCTAACCCAGGGAGTAGCCTTCCTCTGAATCGCGTCGCTTTTTTGGGTGACAAAGGTTCTTATAGTTATCTAGCCACACAAAAATATTTTTCTAGGCGTCCAGGCGAACTGCTTGAAATAGGCTGCCAAAGTTTTTTAGAAATAATTAAGAAGGTGGAGAACAAAGAAGCTGACTATGCAGTTTTACCTATTGAAAACACCTCTTCAGGGAGTATCAATGAGGTATATGACCAACTACAACATACTCACCTTTCAATCATAGGTGAACTCACCCACCCCATTAAACATGCCTTATTGGTCAATCAAGATACCGACGTTAGCAAAATAAAGACTTTATACGCACATCCGCAAGTATTTGCTCAGTGCAGTCATTTCCTTGCAGAACTAGGTAATGTAGAAGTTAAACCTTGCGATAGCACTTCTGCTGCCATGTTAAAAGTGGCCGAATTAAATCGCGATGATATTGCGGCAATGGGCAGTGAAGCCGGCGGCAGTTTATATGGTTTACATGCGATTAAATCAAACTTAGCCAACCAAAAAGAGAATCACAGTCGCTTTTTCGTGATTGCTCTTAAGCCTGTCAACGTGCCATTACAAGTGCCTGCAAAGACCACCTTAGTGATGTCAACCGTGCAAAAACCAGGCGCCTTAGTAGAAGCACTTATGGTATTACGTGATAACAAGATTAATATGACCAAGCTTGAGTCCAGGCCTATTACTGGCAACCCTTGGGAAGAAATGTTTTATCTTGATGTAGAAGGTAATGTACAAGATGGACCCATGCAGCAAGCTTTAGAAGAGTTACAGGCCATGACACGATACTTTAAAGTATTGGGTTGTTACCCAAGTGAAGAGATAAATCCAACAAAGGTGGCAGCGGTAAGTGCTTTAGCCGAATAGTCAATTTTGTTAAAAATCAAGTTCACAAAAACGGGGCAGTCAAACTGCACCCGTTTTCATACAATATAGGTTGGCTGCACTTAAAAGGGATCTACCAATTTATGAGTATATAGTGGCTATTTTGGCGAGGTTTTCTGCAGCATAGGTTTGTTTAGAAGCTTATTCCACATAAACTGCTAGTCACTATTATGTTCAACACGGATGACTAACGATTTGCTTGATTTTCTTCTTAAGTTGCAGATGCCAGTGCTTCAATTAATTGTAAGACTTGTTTAAGGTTTTCAAATTCTTCATTCAAAGTAGCCGAGACCAAATCTACCCAATGTATACCACTACTTGCTGTTGAAGTAGCACGTTCCGTAGAATAAATGGGCTTGGTAAATTCGATGAATTTACCAAGCCCATACAGACTCCGAACACATCAAACTATTTAACACAATAAAATAGATAATATTGTTGATAATAATTGTGAATCAACAAAATTTGTTTAATAGAAAACGTTTAATAGTATTAACAACCACCGGTGCAGAATCATTAATGCTGCGTAAAAGCAGTTATTAAAAAATTCTTAAATATGAAGTTTAACCATCTTCACTTAAAGAACGATCATCGTCAGCTTTAAGTAAAAGTTTTCTACTATCGACCAAACATTGCTTGGAGTAATCACCAAACCAAGAACCAATTTTTAAAAACTGCTTTATAAATTCACCTTTGTTATTTGTTTCAACCAAAGTTAAAGCCTGATTAAATTTCACACTAAATTCAGTTAATAAAGCGACGCTGTCCTTATTATCAAAAATAATATCTGCATACAGTGCAGGGTCTTGAGCAAATAATCGTCCGACCATCGCCAATTCCAAACGGTAAATAGGCGAACTTAGTGATATTAATTGTTGTAGGTCAGGATTCTCACTGGCTAAGTGCGAGCCAAACACAAAACTACAAAAATGCCTCATCACCTGAATAAATACCATAGCATCGTCGTGCTCTTTAGCCGAAGTTTGTTGCAATATACCTCCCCAAATACGAATTTGCTGCAATAGCCATTCATATTGCTGCGCATCGCGACCATGGCATACCACCATGACCTGCTTAACCATGCTAGGGACATCAGGCCCAAACATTGGATGCAACCCCAATACAGGTCCTTTGTGCGCGGCCATCATGGCAGCTAGTGGTTTTTGTTTGGTACTAGTGATATCAACTAACACACAATCAACAGGTAAATGTGTGAGTTTGGATATGATACTTTCGGTTAACTTGATGGGAACTGCGACTAACACTAAACCAGCATCGCTTAGGATAGTATCGGCATTCGGCCAGTCGTTTTGTTCAAGTAATTCGACTGAATATCCACTGCGCTTAAACATATCAACAAAAATTCTGCCTAATGCTCCAGCCCCACCTATCACTACTATTTTTTGAATCAGTGGGTTAGTACATAAATACTTAACATTTTGAGTGTGATAAGACTCACGCATTATCCTGCGTAACAAATCTTCAATTAAAACCGGAGATACATTTAGTCGTTCGGCTTCTGCTCGCCTTTTGGCAATCAGTTCAGCTTCACGAACAGGCACATAAATAGGCAAACCAACCTGACTTTTATATTTCCCTACCTTTGCGGTTATTTCTGCCCGCTGAGCCAATAACATAACTAACTGGCTATCAATTCCATCGATTTGTTGTCTCAGCTCACTTAGTTCATTAGGTGATACGGGCATAATGTTTCCTAGTCTTCGGTGTCATTTAGCTTATTTAATCGCATAGGTAAGACTGTTATCAACTTATCTCGCATATGGTTAATCAAATCTTCTGTTGTTTGCCAGTTAATGCAACCGTCTGTTATGGATACACCGTATTCTAAATCTGCAGGCGTTTTACCCGAGCTGCTTTGATTGCCGTGATTCAAGTGACTTTCTAACATAATACCGATAACCGATTCATTCCCTTCAAGAATTTGGTTAACAACATTTTTAGCCACCAAAGGCTGTCTGCGAAAATCTTTGCTTGAATTCGCGTGACTGCAGTCAATCACTAGGCCTGCAGTCAATTTCACCTTGTCTAATTCAGCTTCACAATCAGCCACACAAACAGAATCATAATTAGGTTGTTTGCCACCGCGTAAAATAATATGCCCGTCGGGGTTACCTTGGGTAGTAATCACACTCACTTGCCCTTCACCATTAATCCCCATAAAACTATGACCAGATGCAGCTGATTGCAATGCATTAATAGCGATACCTAAACTGCCATCGGTACCATTTTTGAAGCCCACAGGCATAGACAAACCACTGGCCATTTCTCTATGGGTTTGTGATTCAGATGTACGCGCGCCGATTGCAGACCAACTAAACAATTCCGCCAAATATTGAGGACTGATTGGATCAAGAGCTTCAGTGGCGACAGGCAATTCAAGTTCTGCCAACCAAATTAATAATTCTCTGGCTTTTCGTAAACCCGTCTCAATATCAAAGGTATCATTGATGTGCGGATCGTTGATCAATCCTTTCCAACCCACAGTGGTGCGTGGTTTTTCAAAATAAACACGCATCACAATATATAGCGTGTCTTTACAACTCTCTTGTAACTCTTTGAGTTTGAGCGCATATTCTTTTGCCGCTTCAATATCATGTATTGAACAAGGACCACATATCACTAAAAAGCGATGGTCTTTGCGATGCAAAATATCACTAATAACTTGCCTTGAAGATTGAACAACTTGCAAAGCTGAATCGCTCACTGGTAATTCAGACTTTAACTCTTGGGGTGTCACTAATACTTTCTCAGAGGAAATATTAATATTATTGATGCTGTCACGTAACATGATTTGACTCTTTTAAAATAAACTTAAGTTTGGCATTGGGTCAGCACATTATGAGACCCGTAGCACCTGACATTTCTATAACAACTTTACAGTGTAACGATTTTAGTACACTGCACTATTTATTATTTTCAATATTATATTGACTTTTAACATCTATAGAAATTAACAACAAGTTTTAATTGCCATTATTAGGTTACTTGCTGATTTTTCATGCAAAAACATCCATAAAAAATAGTCAACACAATAACACTTAAGCAGGGATACAGTATTCTAGAGATCCTATACATGTCTTAAAAAACAATCCTAAAAGAAGGGAATCCTTTTGGAAACATCGTCAATTATAATGATTATCCTGCAGGATAAACATAACTTGATTGGATCCCCAACGGCATACCCAGCCCCCAGTAAGCGAGAAGAAATAATGACCAAAGTAACAAAAGACTAATTGAATAAGGCAACATTAACGATAATAAAGTGCCAATGCCTGTAGACTTAACATAACGTTGGCAATACACCACAACTAAAGGAAAATACGGCATTAAGGGCGTGATAATATTTGAAGATGAATCCCCGACCCGATATGCCGCTTGAGTCAAATCTGGCGAAATGTTTAGCTGCATCAGCATAGGCACAAAGATAGGTCCCAACAAGGCCCACTTAGCCGATGAGGAACCCACAAACAGATTCACGAATGCGGTTAAAAAAATAATTCCCACTATTGTCACCATACTCGGTAGTGCCAATGTTTTTAATACCTCTGCCCCTTCTATTGCCAACAATGCACCTAAGTTTGAATTACCAAACGCATCAATAAATAACGAGCAGAAAAAGGCCATAACGATGTAGTAACTCATACCTTGCATGGCTTTCGTCATAGTATCGATCATATCTTTGCTTGACTTAAAAGTGCCCGACATAAAACCAAATACAACACCCGGTAATAAAAACAGCAAAAAGATAATTGGAACAATAGATTGCATAATAGGTGCAGTAAATGATGTTAACTCACCAGTAGTTGCCCTAAACGGTGAAGAGTCAGGGTATAAAACGGCGACTAAAGCAATCAGTCCTCCCAACATTGTCAAGGAAGCAACCTTCAACGCCCTCTTTTGTTTTGCATTCAATTCATCGAACTTCGGAATGTCAGCAGGATCACCATCAACTTCAACATCTTTTAAGCGTGGCTCAATGACTTTATCGGTTAAATACCAGCCGACACTCACGACCAACAAGGTTGATGCAGAATTGAAAAACCAGTTGTTAAGCGGGTTTATTTGCATGACAGGATCAATAATTTGCGCCGCACTCTGCGTAAAACTCTGCAATAGAGGGTCGATAGCAGATGGAATGAAATTGGCACAAAAGCCTCCACTAACACCCGCAAATGCAGCGGCAATACCCGCTAGAGGATGTCTACCCATCGCATAAAAAATAACACCTGCAAGTGGAATCACCAACACGTACCCAGCATCGGTAGCGGTATGACTAACAATGGCCACTAATACCACCATAGGTGTTAACAATGCCTTGGGGGTTGAGTCGAGCATACGTTTCAAACCTGCACTGATAAACCCTGAATGCTCAGCGACTCCCACACCTAACATAGCGACTAACACTACACCTAAGGGAGCAAAACCAGTAAAGATAGTAACCATTCTAGACAAGAAATCTGCCATAGAATCACCCGTTAATAAGTTGTTTACTACCACAGTTTCAGCCGTTCTAGGATCTATCGCACTGAAGGTGAAGTTTGATAATATGGCTGATAAAACCCACACCACAACCAGACAAAATAAAAAGATAATGGCAGGATCAGGTAACTTATTTCCAACTCGTTCCACTTTGTCCAATGCACGCATTGTCCAACTAGTTTGACTCGACATAAAAAATCTCCATATTTGTATTCAATAAAATAGTTAGTAATTACCAGAAAACTTTTCCCATCTCCGCTAGCAACAAAGAACAATGTACAATATTACTTTGTATCCACTTACCCGTTCAATTCAAAATTTTAATCACTTTAGCGGGCACACCCGCCACTACAGTATTAGCTGGAACATCTTTATTGACTACTGCGCCTGCAGCAATGACTGCGTTATCACCAATATTTACACCTTCTAATATCTTGGCGCCCATGCCAATCCAAACGCTATCACCAATATTAATCGGTTTGGCGGTTTCAATGCCTTTGTTGCGTTTGAGGTGATCTAAGGGATGAGTAGAAGTAGAAATCATTACGCCAGGAGCAAGCATGACATCCGCGCCAAAAATTACAGGTGCGGCGTCTAAAATCACTAAGCCATGATTGGCATAAAAGTTTTTGCCTGTAGAAATATTGTAACCGTAATCACAATAAAAGTTGGGCTCTATCCAAGCACCTGCAGACTGACCAAATAGTGATGTAATGATTTTTCGACTGCCTTTTCTATCATCGATATCAAACTGATTAAATTGCTGGCAAAGCCTTTTAGCATTAGCTCTGTCTTGTTGTAATGTTTTGTTACTGGGAAAGTACTCAAGCCCTTGCAACATTTTTTGTTTTTCGGTTAAGTCGCTCACATTACTCCTCTCAAGCTTCTTTTAAAAACGCCACGCCACAAAACGACTGACTTTTTGTCCTTGTGCCATCTCGATAGTTTTAATATCAGTGATACCCAGTTCACGCAAACTTTTGTATATCTGAATGAGGTTGTCTTTCTTCGAAACCAAGCTACTAAACCAGCGTATTTGGCTTGCATAGTCACGGCTTTCAACAATCATTCGCTGAATAAACTGTAATTCTCCTCCCTCGCACCAGAGTTCATTTGATTGCCCAGCAAAATTAAGTGTAGCGCTTTGCTTTTCTGCACTTAGGTGGCTGCCCCGTTTTGTCTTATTCTTGGTTAGATTCTGAATTTTTCGCTGGGAAACAGCTTTAGCCTGCTCAGCTGATTGATGAAAAGGCGGATTACACATACAAAAATTAAAGTACTCATTTGGTTTTACTACACCACTGAAAATGTGTCGTTGGTTATCTTGTTGCCTAACATCAATGTCATTAGTTAAAACCGAGTTTGAATTAATAATAGCGTTAGCCGATTTAATCGAAACAGCATCAATGTCGGTTCCCACCATTTGCCAACCATAAGATCTAGTCGCAATAATCGGATAAATAACATTTGCACCTGTGCCAATATCTAAACCTCTAATAGCCTTGCCTTTAGGCACCTCTCCTTGATTATCTTTGGCTAATAGATCGGCTAAGTAATGAACATAATCGGCCCTACCTGGAACGGGAGGGCATAGATATCCCGCTGGCACATCCCAAAATTTCACCTGATAATAGTGTGATAATAATGCAGCGTTAAGAGCTTTCACACCATTTGGGTTAGCAAAGTCTATCGTTTTACCCCCATCAGGCTTAATGAGAACATGTGGTTGCAAAGCAGGATAACTCTGCACTAGCTGCGTTAACGGATAGCTATCTTTATGTAAATTTCTGGAATGTTTCAATGTGTGGCACTAATCAATTTTATTTTGGGATAACATATCTAACGCTAAAGCCTCTGCCACTTTAATACCATCGATGCCTGCCGACCAAATACCTCCTGCATAACCAGCACCCTCTCCAGCCGGATATAATCCCCCCGTATTAATACTTTGCAGGTCTTTGCCACGTTTAATACAAATAGGTGATGAAGTGCGGGTTTCAACGCCCGTCAACAACCCGTCAGCTTTGGCAAACCCTTTGATTTTTTTATCAAAGGCAG
>Ga0209712_10003722_pt1 | contig 12312 bp, 16 predicted proteins | sample ArcOceMetagenome_FD_187443 | JGI IMG/M metagenome (GOLD analysis project Ga0209712, IMG submission 187443) | Marine eukaryotic phytoplankton communities from Arctic Ocean - Arctic Ocean - Greenland ARC118M Metagenome (SPAdes) (version 2) | ecosystem: Environmental > Aquatic > Marine > Oceanic...
CATGGCACTATATGCTATAGTCCTAGCATCGGGTTTATAGATGCAAACAGCACAAAGTGGGATGAAGCGGAGGGGGTTCAGTCAAACCCAGAACCTCACAAGTCATTTACTATAATGATTCCTTTAAGCGGTGCAGGTAATCAGATAGTTTATCACCTTATTAATAATTCAACGCCACCTAGTTATTAATGATAAGGCTATGTTTCGTTGCCTTAAAACGAAGCTAATTATTAAACGAGAATATTATGAGCAATGAAATCATAGCCAATGTTAGGCAAAGTGCGGTAGATTGGTTTAATAGACTGACTTTAGAAGAACAATTTTACAAAACGATAGAGCATAACGGATTGATATCAGGAGATAATACAAGGCATCCAAGCACCTTAACAGGAAGAGAAATTGAAACAATATACTTAGCTGATGCATAGCATTGTGCCTAACGCCTGTGTAAGATTAGTACGAGGTACGAGTATTAATTTTTACACTAAGTTAGGTTTTGTATTACATTAAACATTATATTTGTAGAAAATTAAACAAATGAAAAATTATACAATGATTATCGCAGCGGCATTATTAATGACTAGCTGTCAGAAAGAAGAACTTTGTCCAGTGACTCAGCAAGAACAACAAGAGTCTAAGCAATTCACAGAGAGCTCTGGCGAGTGGTTAACCTCTACTATGTACAACGCAGGGTTAAACCTTGAACAGTTAGAAGGCGAGGCTTGTTCTCCTAACCTATCCGTAGAGACTCAAGTTAATATTAGAAGAATCGAGATAGACGGCAACACTTTAACTACAACAGACGTTAACGGAGTGACGGAGGTTAAGTCATTCGATTATCACGAAAGCTACTTAGTTCCATCCGCTGGAGGTAGTGAGTATAGCGTGGAAGCTCTAAGGATTAACAACGGAGAAGGTGGAGCAGAAGAGTATGAACTACTATTCGATTACTGCGGAAGTGATAGGCTTACCTTTTACAATACGGTTACAGGTAGAATGATTTTAACAAACAGATAAAACTATTTAGATTGCTTGGTTTGATGAAAGCGTTTATCTTTGCACATCTAAGGTAGACGCTTTAATTTTAAACCATGATTGAATTAGGAGACGAAGTACAAATAATAACTGAGAAAGGTAACGGACATGGATTCGAGTACCTAGAGCGTGGTTTCATTATCAGCATCTCAACAGATGGTTACTACCTAGTGGAGTCTGAGGATAGCGGAGAATATGAAATAACTATAAACGATTTTGAACTAATATAATGAACAAACAAACGAAACTATCACTCAAAGCTTACGTCTTAATGATTCCACTTCTAGAGGTGTTAGATGAACTAGAAGACGATTCAAAGCAAGCGGTTAAGCACTACTGTAAGCAACTAATAAAGTCGATTGAATCACAGGACAGAGCAATGTCTAAAGTAGCCCTAGAAGCTGGTGCAATACTCAGCGAAGGGGTCACAGATATGCTTAACTCTTTAATGGCTCAAGTAAGCGAAGGAAAGCCTAAATAAAAGTTTAGGTGTGCCTAAATATAAAAGGAGGCAGAACTAAAAAGTAACGTAAAAGCAATGGCAAATTATAACGAGAAACCCAAGAAGATGGGTACGAAGATAGGGAGACCTAAGAGGGCTAAGGCTCATGAGCTAGTGATGAAGTTATCCCCTATGGACGACATGGCTCTGGTTGCTCTAAAGAAGGCTATTAAGGCAGGCGAAGGATGGGCGGTCAAATTGTTCCTCCAGTACAGGTTAGGTATGCCAAAACAAAGCGTTTCAGTAGAGACTATTACCTCACCATTCACACCAATCAATATAGATGTTATCACAGACGACAGCTCAGCGGAAGATACTGAATTTACGGAAGAGAGTTAGAATCGTTCAAGGCGGTTCATCTAGTTCCAAGACGTTTACAATCTTACCTATCTTAATAGCGTACTGCACACAGAACGAGAACAAACTTGTATCAATCGTAGCGGAAAGCATCCCCCATCTAAGGAGGGGTGCTATTCGTGATTTCAATAAGATAATGGGCTGGCTCGGTAATCCTGTAGACTTAATGAATAAGTCAACCCTTACCTATACATTTCCTAATGGCTCGCAGATAGAGTTCTTTAGTGCTGACCAACCTGATAAACTTAGAGGGGGTAGGAGAGACGTTCTATTCGTTAACGAGTGTAACAATATAGACTTCGAATCATACCAGCAGTTAAGTATTAGGTGTAGAGAATTCATATACTTAGACTATAACCCTACGGCTGAGTTCTGGGTACACACTGAGCTAAAGGATGAACCCGATAGTGACTTCATAATACTCACGTACAAGGACAATGAAGCACTAGAACCTAGTATCATTAACGAGTTCGAGAAAGCTATTAAGAAGGCTGAGACTTCAGACTATTGGCAGAACTGGGTGAACGTGTACGTGTACGGTGTAATAGGTTCGTTAGAGGGCGTTATCTTTAATAATTGGAAGACCATAGACAAAGTACCTAACGAGGCTGAGCTATTAGGGTACGGAATGGACTACGGGTTTTCTAATGACCCAAGTACATTAGTAGCTTGTTATAAGTGGAACAATAAGATAATCTGGAAGGAGCTAATGTACAGAAAGGGAATGTCTAACAGCGACATGGCAAAGGAAATGAAGCGACTTAACGTGGCATCCTCCTCGCTTATAATAGGCGACAGCGCAGAGCCTAAGACTATCTCTGAGCTGAAGAGTTACGGCTTTAATATGAGGGGTGCTAAGAAGGGCGCAGATAGCATTAAGCACGGCATCCAATTACTACAGGAATATGATATGCTAGTCACTAGCGACAGTTTAAACCTCATCAAAGAGTTGAGGCATTACCAATGGAATAACAAGAAACAGAATACACCTATGGATAATTATAACCATTGCTTTGTGGGGTCTACTCACATACTAACGGACAACGGGAATGTAAGAATAGACGCTATACAGGTAGGAGATAACGTACTAACCTCAGAGGGTTATAAAGAGGTTTTAACTGTGTTTAACAACGGAATAAAGGACGTTATTAACGTAGTGTTTAATCCGTCAGAAGGTTCGTCTATAAGCTCACTATGTGGTACAAAAGACCATGAGGTTAAGACCACTACAGGGTGGAAGGAGTTAAGGTATATAACGGCTGGAGATGTTATATATACCTGCTTTGATTCAGAGGTAACACAGACTGTCACTAGTGTTAGCATAGAGTCAGCAGGTTCAGATGTAGTATTTGATTTAACCGTAGCAGATTGTCATGAGTATTACGCTAATGGTGTACTAGTTCATAACTGTATTGACGGAATGAGATACTTAGCACAGGCAAAATTAGGGAACAAAAACAATAAATCAGAAGGACATTCTGCTTCAATTTGGTAAATCTATCCAATCTGCTTTTTTATATTTCTGTTCAGTTTTAGTCAAGAAATCAAAAATTAACAGTTTTTTAACATTTGACTATAAATAGGCAAAAGCTCTGTAACCCGCATTCTACTGTTCGTGATATTTAAAAAGAAGTAAAACTTGATATTACAAGCTATTATGCGTTTATATTTTTATTACTTTATATCTCTTTATTTATTAATACTTTAACTTTAATTTAATAGTTAATTTAACTAGTTAAATTAACTAAGAAGAAGAAAAGAAGAAATATATACAAGTCGGTAGCTCCATTTTAAAATACATTTTTTTTATTTTATTTAAGCTATAAAATATAAATCTGTTTCTAAAATAAATAGCACTTAGGAAATTCTGTAGTTTTTTTACTTCGGTTAAAATTAGTTTAGTTGGATAAGATAATTTACATTCGCACTTGAACGTGTTCCATTATCGAACCGATTTAAACAAAATAAAATGAAGAGAGCAGAGAAGAAGGCGGTCAAAGAATACTTAAAGAATGCTAAACAGTATCACCTGTATAAAGACGAACTATCAGCGGAGATAATCACTCAACAGGCAGCTATACTAGTTCAGTTGATTGCTGAAGGTTTGGTGATCCCTAATGAGTACGCTTACCTTCTCGAGTGCCTACGTGATGAGTTACAAGAGATCACAGACGAGCACAAGATAATCTCAAATTAATATAAAAGTTTTCTCACTGCTATTCAGTTAGTTAAGTTTTATTTTAAAATAAAGTTTGGTGGTCACGTAAATCCAATGATAAGTAATACTATCTTTACATCATCAAACAAACAAACACAACGAAAATGACAACTTTAACAAACGCATCAGGAACAAAAGCAGTAAACATCTCAACTGACGGAACGGGTACGGTAAGAGCAATGTATGTTCAGATATACAACGGAGAGCAGCAAGTTCTAGATAGTAAAAGCTATTCAAGTGTAAATATGGCGCAGAAATGGGCTTCTAAAAAATTAAGCTAATAAATAAAAAGGGGGTGAGATTCCCCCATTTAATAATCATATAAAATTAAACACAATGAAAGAATTTTTTAAAGGAGACACGAGAGCAGAAATCAGATTCAACATTATCTGCACACTAACAGTATTTTTCATATTACTAGCGGTGGCATTCGCTGTATAAATCAAACGACATGAGACCAAACGACTGGAGAGAAGATATACTATTACACGAAGACGCTATAGCGTTACAGTTAGAGAAGGAGAGAAGAAAGAACACGCCTATCTACGGAGGCGTAGTAAAATACTTCCCCTTAGCCTTAGCTGAGGTTGCTAGGTGTTCAATGGCTGGGCAGATTCAGCACAACCCCGATGTACCTTTATGCTGGGATAGAGCTAAGAGTGGTGACGAACTAGACGCTCTTATGAGGCATCTATCAGACCATAGCATAGAGCCTGTAGATGATGATGGTCAACTTCATTTGGCTAAGGTAGCTTGGAGAGCCTTAGCAGCATTACAGAAACATCTAGAAGGCGAGAAGGTTTAAGAGCTTTAACGTAGTAAATTAAAAAAGAGCAGCGGTTAGCTAAAAGTTTTCTCGCTGCTCTTCAGTTAGTTAGCTATTTCTTAAAAATAAAGTGTAGTACCTTTGTCGGAGCAAGTATGTGTAGTACTATCTTTACACCATCAAACAAACAAACACAACGAAAATGAGAAATTTAACAGTAACTAGAAAAACATTTTTAACAGACTGGAGCGTAAAAGTAACCAAAGGAGAAGATAAAGGCAGAGTTATTACTGGTACTCAGCCAAACCAATCTTTAACATTGAAAGATGAGGCTGGTAAAGTTATAAGCCAAACAAGTACGCCAATAAGCAATGAAGGAGAAATTATAAACAAAATAGGTTGGGTAGCTATAAGGGTTTCTGATAACCATATAGTGGACAAGGGATGGACTGTAAACGAAAAAAGCATTTCGAGAAAATGGTTTAAAGATTTCTTAAGAGATGGTAGCTATAAAGTTCTAACAGGAAAATTATAATAATCAAATAAAACTAAAGGGGGTGAAATTCCCCCACAACAAAACCGCATGAGTAAAGATAACTTATACCACCTAGAAACGCTCTCAGTAGCCGAATACGCAGCACTTGAGGACAAATCTATAGTAGACGTTATCCTATCTAATTTGAATGCCTCAGATACGCTTAAAACCAGCATATGCGACATCAAACCTAGAAAGGCTAGCTTGGCTGAGTTCACACTTAGAGAAGTGATTTATTTCAAGAACAAGTTTCAGGCTGGAGAAGTAGAAGAAGTACTTCACCACGTGTATGGTATTAAGACAATAGAGACGGCTAATGTATACAGCGTGACATCTGTGCTTAAATGGTTAGAGCAGGAGATGTTAAGCATCTATAAGAACGAAGAGAGGCTATCCAGTAAGAAAGACTCTGACACATGGAAACAAGCAGGCATCGAAAGGCTCGGAGGATTTGGTGAGTACGCTAATTTATTCATGCTTACGCAGGATTTGACCAAAGAAGAGCAGCTTCTGGATATGCCATATTTTAGGGTGTTTGATTTTCAAGAAATAAAAAAGACATGGAGCGAAATAGAAAGTAAATTTACAAAGATTAAACAAGAACAGCAATGATAGAAGAATTTAGAGACATAGTAGGCTATGAGGGCATTTACAAGGTCAGTAACTTAGGAAGGGTTAAAAGTTTAGCTAGAAAAGACTTTATAGGCAGACCTTTAAACGAGAAGATATTAAAGAATTGTGATAATGGTAACGGTTATTTGCATATACTGCTAAGTAAGGATTGTAAAAAGAAACTCAGAACCATACACCAATTAGTCGCTGAGGCTTTTTTAGGTCATGTGCCCTGCGGAATGAAGCTAATAGTTAATCACAAGAACTTCATTAGGCATGACAACAGAGCGGAGAATCTAGAGATAGATACAGCTAGAAATAACACTAACAGAAAGCATTTAAAAAGTTCTAGTGAGTACACAGGAGTGAGCTGGCATAAGAAAACTAAGAAGTGGACGTCTCAAATAGTTATTAACGGAAAGAAAAAATACTTAGGCTTATTCGCCTGCGAACTAGAAGCGGCTAAGGCATATCAAAAGGCTTTAAATGCTCTGTAAAATTTAAACTAACCAACAAAGATAATCTTTAATTTAATACCTTATCATTTTTTGATAGGGTTTTTTTGTTGCTTATAATTGCTTGCCTTATCTTTGGCTCATGATTCAATCCCTAGTTAAACAAATTTGCACAGCTAACGGCTGGAGTTACTCCTATGGAGCTGGCGATTGGCTAAATCTAGTAGACTTCAAGAGCGAATACAGAAAGGACTTCTCGGATAGAAAGATACACTGCTTACTTTACACGATAGAAAAGAGTGAATCTTATAATTCATTCGGAGGTGTAGACGATACAACTTTCTCCTTATCTATTCTTTTGGGTGTATCTTCAGACTTCAATAGTAAAGATTATAATTCTCACTTTGAAAACTACATACAACCTTTGATTGATACTAAAGTTTCTATTCTAAAGAACGGACTTAGCACTTGCAATTATTCTATTACAGGAAACGTATCAGAAAAGGAATTTAGCAACCTATTCGATAATAATTTAAGCGGTGTGATACTAGAAATAAATGTTAAGGCTGTTTAATGGAGTCGAATAATGACATATACCGTAAGTACATGGGCATCCTTTCGAGGTTGTTCTTGAAGAGCTACGAAGAAAAAGGGATGGTGGCTTCTGGAGATTGGGGTAGAAGCTTAGAAGTATTTTCGTCTAACAGTAGCGTAGGCGTTAAAGCTAATTATAATTCATCTATCATGATGGAGAAGGGCAGAAAGGCTGGAAGCTATTCTAATATAGAAGCCTTAAAGAATTGGATTAAAAACAAGCAGGGATTACCTCAAGCGTTTAAAGACAACCCAGACAAGTTCGCTTTCATTATAGCCCGAAAGCATTTCTTAGACGGTGTGAAAGTACCCAACGAACATAATAACGGGAATGTATTATCAGACCCGATTAACGAATTTACAAATAAATACTTACCGCAGATGTGGAACGAATTAAGCTCGCTATATGTTGAAGACATGACTGTAGCCTTTTCTTCTGCGCTTGTTAACTTAAAATAAAATGGCTGTAATATTTACTAAAAATTATTTAGATACTGACCTGTTAAGTACGGGTAACTCTTGGGTTATTAAGTTTGCATCTGATAGTGCTACTGCTCCTAATTATGCGCGAGTTTCTTTTCTTGGTGAAACATTTAACATAGACCCAGATTTAAACGGTGATTTTACTTTTGATTTCTACACCGCTATATCAAATAAGGTTAACGCTAATAACTTTAACGACCAGCAGAACGATGTGGATATATCTACGGAGTCGAGCGCACTTCTAAACGATGGCACTACTTATCTAAAAATTAATGTTTCAATATCTGTATTTATACCTAATTTACAAACTCAAATATATAGTCAAGAATATAGGTTTAAAACATCTGTCTTAGACGAAGAGGTTCACGAATTAGGATTCAAAAATATAGATTCAGTAGTCGATGTGTTACTACCTGTAGTTGACGGTGAGTTTTACACACAGGGTACAGACACGCAGCCGTTAGATTTCTCTTTATATTCGCAGGGTTCTAGGTCTATACAGATGTACAACCTAACAAATGACACATCTAAGAACGTGAGCGTATTAGAGGGCATAACTAGAGTTTTCTTTAGAGATGGAAGGGGTAATAGTATAGGAGGTTTAACGCTTGAGGAGGGGGCTAACAGGATAAGATTAACCGTCGCAGGGATTGCTGACCCTTTATATGTTAATGTACTAATAAAATCAGCAGGATGCACCTCTGTTCTGAAGTGGCTAAACCTAGAAGGTGGATTTGGTTACCATGTATTTCAACATAAAACAGAAGATTATAGCTCTAAAACTAGGGATTTCATAGAGAATGACTACGCTACCTTTGACGATTACGAGTCTAGTACCTCAAGCACAGGGGTTGATATGATTACTTTGTTAGGTTTTACATCTATACGTGTAACATCTACAGAATTGCCGTCCTTAGAAGGCTTAATTTCATCACCAAAGGTATACCAATTACTTACGAAGTCTGACGGTTTACCGCTTTGGAAAGAAAGAGTGTTCAAGAAGGGTGAAATGAGGTTAAAACAAACTGGAAAGAATGTGTTTGATTTCGAAATTGAGACGTTTAAAACTAAAAAAGGCTATAGACTATGATAGTAACCGTTAAGGGTGTAGAGGTCGATGTCATTAAGTCTAGTATTAACCCTACTTTTCAGAGTAATGACTTAAACGAGATTAAGAACAGGAACTTATCCAACACTAGATTAAAGTTCCCGAAGACTCCGCGTAACATGGAGGTTTTTGATTACTTAGGCGCTCAAGGTTCTACGTCTCGTGTTCCTTATGATATAGTTAAGTGTGAGATTAGACAAGGAAACAATATACAGTTAAAGGGTGTTCTAAAGGTAACGTCTGACAAAGGTGATTATTTCGAGGGTATCTTAAAAGAGGAGGCTGGAGATATTTTCGACCTTGTAAAAGACAAGGATTTAAAAGATTTAGATTTCTCAGACATTAACCACTATCTAGACACTGCTAACTATTTAGCAGGTGTTAGCTCTACAGATGGCTACGTGTATCCTATTGCTGATTATGGCGCTGGTTTTACTGACGTTTTACAAGTAGCTACTCAAAGCCCTCATTTATTTAAGCATTACCTGTGGTCGAAGATATGGGCTGAAGCTGGAGCGTATTACAGCGGTTTGTTTTTTGATAACGAGAACTACAAAAGCGAAGTTATTAGTGTGGCTAGAGGTCAAATAGGAGTTGGAAAACCTTTGATTCAAAAAGGTATAGATATACAGAGAGGAGCTTTCACAGTACCAGCTGACGCTCCTTACATATACGATACAAACATGAAGATTGGCAGCCTTGACCATACAGACGAAAGGATTTTAGTAAATGAATTAGGTGAGATAACAATATTTAAAGGCTGTAAGGTTAGAATTTCAGGCGTTTTTTCTTCGATGGCTACAGAGAATGGTAACATAGTCTTCAGCTCGTTAACTTCAGTTTACTCAGTCAAAAGAAACGGAATTGACGTTTACACAGATACAGTCGTAGATAATTCAGCAATCGCACCCTCCACATCTTTGACTATGCCGTCTTTATATCTAAACCTTTCAGCTGGCGATGTGCTTTCTTTTAATTCTATAACTGAGGAAGCTATAACTTCAGGAACAGGGTCTATTTTAATCAGAAATGATTACGAAGATTTTTATATTGAAATACTAGAGCCTTATATGGATTTCTCTGATTTAATAGGCGACATGTCACAGACTGCATTTCTTAAAGATGTTATTAGTTCTAACGGGTTAATGTTCAAGACTGCTTATCCTTTAGGCGCACCTTATAATCTTGCTCCTAACGACTTGGTTTATGAGTTCGTTACTATGGAGGATTTACTTAACGACAGAGCATCAGCAGAAGATTGGACAGATAGAAAAAGTTATACTAAGGTTTCTAAACTGTCAGTTGGTAACTATGGTTTGAATAACAGATTAGAATATAACTATGAGGAGGATGTTACACCTTTTCTAGATTATAACCACATAAGCACGAATCTAAACCAAAGCGAAAACAACGATTTAAATACTAGTGTTTTCGAGGTTTCACTAGTGGCTAATTCATTTCTAGGAGTGGAGACACTTAACCCTGTTATGTTTGAGTTTGTGGAGGTTTTGGAATACGAAGGTACAGAAGGCGCTCAGTATCTAGCGCGAAGATATGCTTATAACAAGGCTTTAGAGGTTGCTAACAAGACCGCAAAAGTAAAACTACACAGTAAGACCTTTACAATAGTAGACGGTTACAACGCCACTCCTGTACAGGTTAGCGGTTTAGTTTCATACCTAACCAATGATAGGGTAGAAATGGATTTCTATTTTGAAAGATATTTCGAGGCTTTTTCTCGTATCATAGACACACCAATTAAGGACACTATGGCTATTTATTTAACGCCTTTGGATATCGAGAGGTTAGATTTCTTCAAGCTTAAATATTTCGCTCAAGACGGCAGATACTACTACTTAAATAAAGTAACTAAATTCAAAGAAGGAATGAATACTTTATGCGAACTTGTAGCGGTTTACGGAACATCCGCAATTGATTACGCTTGTATAGATTACGCTTATAATAACTTTGCCACAACCATTTACACACCATGAAAAAAATTACTTTATTTACTGCGGATATAGACACTAAGGCTATCATTAAGCAGCTAGCTGATTACAAGCAAAGCCTTGAAAAATTAAAAGTTGCTCAGAAGTCATTAGATACTACAACGGCAAAAGGTGCCGAGCAATTTGTTAAGAATCAAGTTGAGATTAAAAAAACAAAAGCAGAAAGCGCGAAATATGAAAAAGTTTTAACTCAACTAAGTGCTAGTACAGGAAAGTTCGAAACAGTAGAAAAGAGTTTATCTTCAGCTTTAAAGAAAGAAGTTACAACTATTAACCAAGCTAGAGAGAGCAATAAGAAACTCCTAGCAATAAGAAACAATCTGAACTTAAACACGAAGAAAGGCGCAGAGGCTCAAGCGAAAATAAACGTACAGTTAGATAAAAACAATGCGTTTATAAAAGAGAATGTTTCTGGGTACGAAAAGCAAAAAATAGGTATTGGTGATTATGAGGGCGCACTAAGAAAAGTGTTTCCTAGTTTAGGCGGTATGATTTCGGGCTTAAAAGGTGCTAAGGAAGGACTCGAAAAGGTAGGCATAGGCTTTAAAAGAAGCGGAGATTCAGCACAAGGAGCTTCTGCTTCCTTTTCTGGCGTTGGTACGTCTATGGCATCTTCTAACCTTAGCACAGAAGCAGCTACTACTAGTACAATAGGGTACGGAAGTGCACAAGTTACCTCTGGAGCAGCTACAGATAAGAGTACAGCTAGTACAATAGGCTACGCAGCAGCACAGAAAACCGCTGCTGTTTCTACAGGGGCAGGAAGTAAGGCGTTAAAACTCTTCAGAGTGGCGTTAATCTCCACTGGAATAGGTGCTATAGTAGTGGCTTTAGGAAGTTTAATTGCCTTTTTAAGTACAACCCAAGCAGGTGTAGATGCTGTAAGTAAAGTCACTAAACCTTTGGGCGTTATATTCTCTAGGGTGTTCGGTATAGTTCAAGATTTAGGCGCTGGATTATTTGAGGCTTTCAGTAACCCTAAGAAACTTTTGACTGATTTAGTTGACTTCATAAAGAATAATGTCATAAATAGATTTAAATCTTTAGCTGTCATAATAGAAGGATTTAAAAATTTCGATGTTAAGCAAATAGCTAACGGATTCGCACAAGCGTATACAGGTGTAGAGGATGTAATAGGGAAAGTTCAAGAGGCTGGCAAGGCTTCAGCTAAATTCTTAAAAGAAAGTATAGAGTTAGGAAACCAACTCAGAAAGATAGGTATAGAAATAGAAGAGAAAGAGGCAGGTATAGCATCTCAGAGGGCTAAGGCAAATGATGAAATAAAGAAGCAGGAACTTATAGCGAAAGATTCTAGTAAGACAGGAAAAGAGAGGAACGATGCAGCTAAAGAAGCGGCACGTTTGCAAGATGAACAGATAACCAAAGAAGAGGATATACTAAGGTTAAAAATACAAGAGCTTAAACTAAACCAAAGCTTGAACGATACATCTAGAGAAGAGTTAAAAGAACTAGACGAACTAGAAGCGGAGTTGGTTGTTAAAGGTGGTCAGAGAAGAATAAGCGAGCTTAAATTTTTAACGGCTACTACAGCATTTAAAAAAGAAGAGGCTAAGAAAGCACTAGACAGAGCTAAGAAGGCTATAGAGACAATAGAAAGAAATTCAGATGCTGAGATAG
>Ga0209712_10003725_pt1 | contig 12304 bp, 10 predicted proteins | sample ArcOceMetagenome_FD_187443 | JGI IMG/M metagenome (GOLD analysis project Ga0209712, IMG submission 187443) | Marine eukaryotic phytoplankton communities from Arctic Ocean - Arctic Ocean - Greenland ARC118M Metagenome (SPAdes) (version 2) | ecosystem: Environmental > Aquatic > Marine > Oceanic...
CTTAAAACCTTCGACTGCTGACATCATCGCAAGGTTATCTCCTTTACGCTGACGCTGATAACGATTAAGTACAGCGATATCGCCGACACTCTGACCGCGCACATGTGCCGCTAAAATACATTCTGACAATGCTTTAACGTCAGCCAAGCCTAAATTAATGCCCTGACCCGCCAAAGGATGAATACTGTGCGCAGCATCCGCAATTAAGGCGAAGCCCGCTTTCGTATAATCTACGGCATGACGCTGCTGTAATGGATAGCTATAACGGCCTGAGCAAGCGGTGACTTTACCCAAACGATTTTCAAATGCTCGACTAAGTGCAACACAAAAATCTTCATCATTCATGGCCATGGCAGCTGTCGTTTTTTCGCCCGTTTGTGACCAAACAATTGAACAATAATTTTTATCGTCAGTATTAGTAGCTAAAGGTAAAAAAGCTAACGGCCCAAAGGATGTAAAACGTTGCCATGCAGTTTTTTGATGTGGCTGCTCAACACTCACAGTACAAACTAAGGCGTCATGCTCATAAGACCACTCTCGCACATCTATATCTGCCATCTCTCGCAATGGTGAGTTTGCGCCATCAGCAGCAACAATTAATGTGCTATGAATAACCGTGCCATCTTCTAAAGTGAGTTTTGGCGTTCCATCTTCTGGTTTTTCTGGCAAGTGTAAATGGGCAACAGCTTGGCCATCAAAAATTTTAATATTTGGCGACTGCTTAAGCTGATTAACTAAAGCGGCAAGCGTTACGCGATTTTCAACAATATGACCTAGAACCGGTGCGCGAACATCCGCCGCATCAAAACTCACCGCACCCGTTCCCTCGGCATCCCATACTTGCATCTTTTCGAATGGACTAATACGCTGCCGAATCATCGCCGGCCAAACACCTATGTCTGTAAGGAAAGTTTGAGAAGCCACTGTTAATGCACTTACACGCGAATCAAAGCCATGAATACCTTCATTGCATTCTGGCCAATCGCTTTTTATGGTTTTTGCTTCAATTAAAGCAATACGCAATGGTGCTGACTTCGATGCAGCTGCTGCACTTAATGCACAGGCAAGCGTCGTGCCTGCCAAGCCCGCACCAACAATCGCAATATCGAATGATTCATTCATCGTAATGATTTTCTACCTGTGATGCCTGCTGCGCGATCAGAAAAACGATTTTTAACCGGCGCTAATAAATCCAATGCTAACAAACCTAAGTTTCTTCCGAGCTGTACGGGCAGATTTTGCTGACCAAATAATTCAATTAAATTATGACTAAAACCAATCGTTAGGTTCTGATCTTTAATCTGCGCTTCGGCATAATCTTCTAACAATGCCAAAGATCCAATATTTTTTTGCTGCTCAATAGCGCCACCAATACGTTCAACCAATGCGGCAATATCGCGAAGCGAAAGATTAAACCCTTGCCCGGCCACTGGGTGCAATGAATGCGCTGAATTACCCATTAATACAATATGATTTCTCACCACTTCATCGGCGATGGTTAAAGCCAGAGGATAACTCTGTCGCTGACCAATTCTTTGTATAGTCCCGAGACGGTGGCCAAAGGCTTTTTGTAATTCAGCAATAAATGCTTCATCGTCAAGTAATGTCTTATCTTTATCATCATCAATGCGTGTAGGCATAGTCCACACTAAAGCACTTCGATTTTTACTATTAGGTAAATCAATTAAAGGTAAAAATGCGACCGCTCCATCCGCAACAAAGCGCTCAAAAGCCTGACCGTTATGCGGTAATTGTGTTTGCACATTGGCGATCACGGCACGTTGATCATAGCGCTTAACACTTGCGGTAATACCGAGACTGTCGCGAAGACCTGATTGCGCACCATCAGCTACAATTAGCAATGAGGCCGTCACCGCTGCGGGCTCACGATTAGAGAGTTCATCTACAGTGCTTGCACTCGAAATAATATCGACAGACACACCCGCTTGTTTTGGGTGGATATTGCCAACACTAGCTCCAGTTACTCGCTCTATAGCAGGTAAGGTAGCAAGATGATTTAACAGCACCTCGCCCAGCCATTGATTCTCTATTACATAACCAAAGGCATTTTTATTCTGCTCATTGGCATCTAATAAAGTACTGCCCATATGGCCGCGATCGGAAACATGAACTTGACGAATCGGCGAAGCATGCTGCAATAACGCAGGTAACAAACCCATTGATTCATAAGTTTCTATACTGGCTAATGAAAGCGCAGTTGAGCGGGCATCAAAACTTGGGTGATAAACAGGACCTTGTGCATGGTCATTATTCGATAAACACTTATCGGAAAAGCTATCGACCAATAAAACAGACAACACATTTTTTTTATCAACTTTAGCTAAGGCACAAGCCAAGCTTACACCAACCATACCGCCACCAGCGATAACTATATCGTAATGGCTGCGCTGTGTAATTTGGAGGTTATCTGCTGTCATAAAGGTTTACTTAGTCGACCGTTTTTTTGCGCGTATAGGTTTTTTCTTAACTATTTTCTTTTTTACAACTTTCTTCTTAACTATTTTTTTAACTACTTTCTTCTTAACTACTTTCTTAATAACCGCCTTCTTAGCTACCTTCTTTTTAACTACCAACTTCTTAGCTGGCTTCTTCACTACGCTTTTCTTAGCTATAGATTTCTTAGAAACACCTTTCTTGGCAACAGCCTTTTTAATTACTTTACCTTTAGTTACTTTACTTTTAATTACTTTACTTTTAACTTTTTTCTTTTTAACTACCGATTTTTTAGCTACGGCCTTCTTAGCCACAGGTTTTTTTACCGCCTTCTTTTTAACAGCTACTTTCTTAGCTGCTATTTTTTTAACTGATTTCTCAACTGACTTTTTGACTGATTGCTTAACTAATTTCTTAACCGCTTTTTTTGATACCAATTTAACCGCTATTTTTTTCTTGACGGACGATTTTTTAACTATCGATTCTTTCTTCGAAGCGGATTTCTTGATATCTTTCTTTACAACTTCTTTTGGAATCTTCTTAACTACTTTTTTGGCGATTTTCTTAGTAACTTTTTTAGTGAGTTTTTTAATTGCTTTTTTATTTGCTTTTTTATTTGCTTTAGCAGCCACTTTTTTAGCTATGACTTTTACACCATCATCGATTGCGCCAATAAAATCAATTTGCGCAGGGTCGGATGAAACATGACTCGTCGAAGGTCGCATTAATTGATGAATATCACTAACCGATTTAACCACATCACGGCTTAACACCTCATAACCGTCTGCCGTTACAGCTACATCATCTTCAATTCGAATACCAATGCCACGCCATTTAGCTGCTACATCTTTATTATCGGCAGCAATATAAATGCCAGGCTCAACCGTCATGACCATACCGGCCTCAAGTACTCGCCACTCATCATGCACTTTATAATCGCCGACATCATGCACGTCCATACCAATCCAATGACCCGCACGGTGCATATAAAAAGGACGGTAAGCCTCTGCCTCAATTAATGTTTTTAAATCACCTTGAAGAATATTTAAATTCAACAATCCCTGCGTAATCACTTTCACAGTTTCATCGTGTGAATGATTCCAATGACTGCCAGGCTTAATCGTTTCTATGGCCGCAATCTGCGCATCCAATACAATTTCATATAACGCTTGCTGCTCTTTGCTAAAGCGCCCATTAACAGGATACGTGCGCGTGATATCAGAGGCATAACAGTTCAATTCACAGCCGGCATCAACTAACACTAAATCGCCGTCGCGGAGCATGGCATTATTTTCACCATAATGAAGGACGCAAGCATTTTTACCACCGCCCACAATAGAGTTATAGGCAGCGGCTTGTGCACCACTAGCCGCAAACTCATGCAGGTATTCTGCTTCAAGCTGATACTCCATCATCCCTGGCTGACAAAATTTCATTGCTCGCGTATGTGCTGCCGCTGAAATATCGGCCGCTTCTTTCATCACTCGTAATTCGGCTGCGCTTTTATATAAACGCATATCATGCAAAAGATGATCAAGATCTAAAAACTCACCTGGCGGATGCGCACCTGATCTAGCGTTAGAACGTAATACATTCACCCAATCCATCACTTGTTTATCAAACTCGGGGCGCTTGCCCATAGAATAATAAACACGCTCTCGGCCTTCCATTAAGCCGGGCAAAATATCATCGATATCCGTAATCGGAAAAGCATCATCGGCACCAAAGTTCTGGCACAGACCTTCTGGCCCTTCGCGATAACCATCCCATAACTCTCGCTCTAAATTACGCTCACGACAGAAGAATAAACACTGGCCATGTTTACGTCCCGGCACTAACACTAATACTGCGTCAGGCTCATTAAAGCCGCTTAAATAATGAAAGTCGCTATCTTGTCGAAACTTAAATTCAGCATCTCGATTACGAATAACCGTATTAGCCGATGACAGTATCGCAATACTATCTGGCTCCATTTGTAACATAAGCTCACGGCGACGTCGCTCAAACTCACGCTTGCTAATGGTTGATGTTGTTGCCGGTTTATTTCTTTTTGCCATGGGTCTATGAATCTTCTATTTGCTGTCTTTGGGTTTACTGTCTTTGGGTTTACTGCCTAAATATATTTTTAGGCCTGCTTTAATATCGGAGCCATCACTTCAGCAATCATATGAATAATACGCTGCATGGCATCACTTGGTTTATGTCTGCGGTTGGCTCATTTAGGCAACAAACCTTTTACGGCATAAAATCAGTGCATGGTTTTATTGCCCGATTTAAAAAACTTAGTGGCTCCCGGTGGGGCGGGCTGATCAGACGCAGGCAATGGTTGTTTTTGCTGCTGCTGATCAATAATCTCAACCCAGCCGTATTCACTAAAGACAGTCATCGAAGCCAATCGTACGTATTCAATAATCTCCATATAATCACGCTCGGCAGCTTCAGCGTCGGCAGCTTCAAATTCAAAGGCCTCTCCGTCTTCATCTAAGAGCGAATCTAGCTCAAGCGGATCATCGCTTAACTCAGCGTCATCTTCATCGTATTCATCATCTTCAACGGTTGCCTGTGCTATAGCCGCTAAATCACTCAACGATTCTTGCACGGCCTCTGGTAATGAGGCCTCTAATGTCGCCTTGCCCGAGTCATTTTGTGGCGCATTTTTCTGCTGATGAGCCTGCGCTTCGGCAAAACCGCCTAAAAAGCCTCGACACCAATCACTTAATCCGTCGGTACGCTGCTCTATCGTTTCATCGTCATCGGGTAAAAAGGGCTGAAAAGCCATGTCTTCACCACTTAACAATTCAAACTGATCTCGTGCTAAACCACCCAATACAGCTTCAGCAAGCTCGCTAAATTGTCGATTAATCGCTTCTGAACTGCCCATTACAGCAAAGCCAAACTGCGCCCAACGGGCCCCAGGTAGGCGCAATGCACCGCAAAGAGCACCAGCGATAGCGCCATGCAGCTCAGAGGGCGAAAATTGGCTATCAACGGTTAATAGCCAATCGGCAAGTTCATCAAAGTTTTGTGGCGGTGGAGCATCGTGATAATTCATCTAAAACCTAATGGTAAAGTGGGCCGAAGCCGTCAGTAAATACTGTGATTATACGAACTGTGGGGCAATATCTGAACCACTATTATCAATCTGCATGAATTAGCCTTAAACTTTCAGTTATTGACCATCATCGCGTCGCGAACTATATTAGCAACCCTTTACTCTTAAGCGATTATTCTTAACACCCAAATGGCGAAAAAATGGGTGCAGCGCCACTAATATTCAATGGCTAAAAGGATTTAATGACTGAAAGGGCTTAATAGCTAAAAGGCTAGGCTATCGTTAAATGAGATAGGCTTAAGTAATCTGAGCAGGAAGCATCAGATCAATATATTTTTCAACAGGGATAGCGCACTACACCAAGGCCAGACAATGAAAGACAAATTAGAGCACCTTGAAAGCAAGCTGGATGAACTTATCTCGCTTTGCTCATCGCTCGATCTAGAAAACAAGTCACTGCGCGGTCGCGAGAGCGAATGGAGCATTGAACGTCGTCAATTGCTGATAAAAAATGAGACAGCACGCACCAAAGTCGAATCAATGATTACTCGACTTAAATCTATGGAGTCTGGAGAATGACCGAACGATCACCCGAACTATCAAGAGGCACTGTGCCACCCAAGGGAAAAATGACCGATAGTAATGACGACAGTAATAAAATCATCACTCTCAACGTCCAAATTATGGGCAAGGACTTTCAAGTATCCTGCCCCGCCAGCGAGCAAGATGATTTAATGAATTCGGCAGCCCAGCTTGATAAACGTATGCGTGATATTCGTGATACGGGTAAAGTTATAGGCTTAGAACGTATTGCGATAATGGCCGGTCTCAACTTGTCTCATGAATTTTTACAAACTAAAGATCAAGTTGGCGGCAAAGAAACCTCTGATATGCTGAAAACGCTTAACAAAAAGCTTGATAACGCCCTACAAAGCGCCAAACAAATGGAAATCTAACGGATTACTTTGTTTCGCCCCTGTAAAAAAACTGTAAATGCTCGATATCTTTTATTTCCGTTACCCCCAAGATGGTTTACACTAAGTGCGAACTCCCTGGGGTATTCGCCAGTCAGCATGTCCTTGAGCCGATAATACCCACCCGGAGGTTCCTCGTTGGTAGGTGTGTGCATGCTCGGCTTGTCCGAGAAGCCTGAACTACTGCAGGAGCCACCACCTTGAACCTTTTCGGTTCGAGGCCGCTAATGACAGCGGTACCTTGGGGCGTTCCTATTTAGATTTAGATTTTCTTGATACCTTTTTAACACCACTCCCAACCCATTTACATTTATTGTGTTGACCTGCCATACATCTTAATTCGCTTATGTGATTGACTAGACCCTCAGCCCCTATTTAATTCTATTGTCATCTTATCGAATACATTTATGACTAACAGTTAGGTTAATACGATTTCTGATTATTCTATAACTTCGAATAATCACACAGCAAAACACTGCACCACAGCGACAAAAATCATTTCGTCTTATACAATAGCTATAAGATTTCTGAATATTATTATCTGCAATGAAATATAGATAAACGTATGGCGCTTTCTGACAACTTAACCGCTAACAAAAATAATGGCTTGGCCAAACAGCGGAGCCAATTAAGACAGCAGTATCGCGCTGCACGCAGAGCCCTGCCTCATTATCAACAGCATGCGCAAGCGAAACAACTTAGCGACTTACTTCAGCGCTGCCCAGAATTTATTCGCGCCAAGTCAATTGCTAGTTACCTTCCTAACGATGGTGAAATAGATCCTGCGATTATTCATCAAGTAGCATGGGCATTAGGAAAACGTATTTACTTGCCCGTACCTACTAAAAATAAATCATTACTCTTTGCACCCTATACGCCCCAAACACCTCTCGTGACTGGCCAATGGGGAATCAAACAGCCACGCTGTGCAGCAAGAATTGCAAAAAAAATATCACTCGATTTAATTTTGGTACCACTGGTTGCCTTTGATAACAGAGGGAATCGCTTGGGTCGCGGCGGCGGCTATTATGATCGTTTTTTGGCTAACGCAAAGTGTAAACATAAAGGACTAAAAAGCTTAGGGCTGAGTCACGCATTACAACAAGTAGATAAAGTGCCTGTCGAGTCTTGGGATATGACATTGGATGCCATAGCAACGCCAAGGCAGATTTTTCGTAGCTCTTAATCATCATTAAAAATTATTTGAGCCTGCTAGAAAGATAGTACTGAAAGACGAAAGGAAATTAAGGTGTTTTTTAAATCTATATCTACACACCAAAGATGTATGCACTATATAATGACATAAATTAGAGTCTAGCTTGGGCGTGACCAGAGTCTCCTGAAAAGTCTCTTTAAGAAAGTCTCTTTAAAAAAAGTCTCTTGAAGAAGTCTGTTTAAAAAAAACCTCTTTAAAAAGACTTTTAGAGCATAGGCGCAAGCGCTGTCACTAAAGTCGCTAAAACGAAAACGAGGCATGTAGCGTAGTAAGTATCCATAAGAATTAATATCTGTAAAGAACAAGCCGTTGGCTGTTTTTGGTTGATGATATTTTCATTCTAGAGATAGAAAAGAGAAAATGTGTCGCATAGCAACCAAACTGTGACTGCGCGCACTACATATAACCGTTAAAATGAGAACTGCGTTTATCCTTAACTAACGCCGTTAAAAATCCAAACATTGAGAAGCCATATGACACTATCAACACAAGACCAACTTAAAAGCGACGCAGCGCAAGCGGCGGTTGAACTCATTAAGCCAAGACTGGATCTCGACAGCGTAGTTGGCGTAGGAACAGGCTCTACAGTGAATTTCTTTATTGATGCACTCGCAACGATAAAAGGCCATTTCCGTGCAGCAGTATCAAGCTCTGAAGTTAGCTCAGTACGACTACGCGAGCATGGCATTACCGTCTTAGATTTAAATAACGTATCCGAAATTGATTTTTATATTGATGGCGCCGATGAAGCCAATGAGTACTTACATCTTATTAAAGGTGGCGGCGCCGCTTTAACCCGTGAAAAAATTGTTGCTGCCGTGGCCAAAGAGTTTATTTGTATTGCCGACGAAAGCAAAGTGGTCGGCGTGTTAGGTGATTTTCCATTGCCAGTTGAAGTTATCCCAATGGCCAGAAGCTATGTAGCAAGAAAATTGGTTGGCCTAGGCGGCATGCCTGTATATCGCGAAGGAGTAATAACGGATAACGGTAATCATATTTTAGATGTGAGAAATTTAAAAATTGTAAACCCGTTAGAAACCGAACGCCAAATTAATAATATTACTGGCGTAGTAACCAATGGTTTATTTGCTATGCGCCCAGCTAACGTTTTACTACTGGGAACAAAAGAAGGCGTTAAAACTAAGCGCGCTTAAATCTCAACGATAGAATATGAGCCATAAATCATTATGGCTCAAATCCTTCTACCTCATCTGGAAAAATAGCTCCTGTTTGAAGTGTCCAAGCATCAAAATCATTAGCAAACTCTTTTGATGAACTACGACTAGCACCCAATACGGTTAAGTCATAACCTTGCGAAGGAATATTTAAGCCAGTAACACCACCAAAAAAAGCATCTGCATTATTAAGCAGTGGCTGAAAGTCTTTATCTGCATTCGTAATGACGTTGTCGTTATTCGTATCTCCGCCGCTAAAAGCTCTCAACGCTCCAGAATCATTCGCGGCAACATCATTCAAAGCACCGCCAATACTATTCAAATACCAAACGGATGTCAGCGCACCGTTTAAATTAACTTCGCCTTCAAAATTGAATGCTGTATTGCCATGAAACTGTATACCTTCATCTAATACTGAAACAGGAAGATTAACACCGCTGCCTCGCACCACAAACGGCACAAAAATATTATCGGCAAGGCCTGAACTTTCATGCCCACAATGCACCCCTCCCATAAATCCTTGCGTAATATCCGTATTACCCAAACTCATGGCCGAAAGATTTGACGTTTCATCCACTTCATAACAACCATTACGAAAGTTAAGAATTATTGTATTGGCAATACGAATTTGACTACTATTATCAGCGAACAAAATACCAAATTCACGATTGTTCGCTGATATCGAATTTTTGCTTGTTGTGTCACTACCTGCCAATGTCACATTAACAAACAGCGGTAAAGAATTGCCATTAGAAGCATAAATACCTGCACGCCCGCCACTAACACCGTCATAAAACTCAGGACGATGAATCACCAACATATCTTTAACTAAGCCGCTAAAATTATTATATGAAAGCGCATCTCGGCTCGCACCAGTAATTAACAACCAGCTTAAGCGCGCTTGATTTGCAGTATCTTCAGAGGATTGTAAGCGAATACCATCACGAGCAGAATCGTGTGATTGAATGTATTGAATAAAGGTATCGTCATGAACGCCATCCAAAACAATATTATCAGCGTAAGTTTTATTGCCTATGGTCACTTCAGCGCCCGCCTCAGTGACAATCAAATATTCTAATCGAACTTGACCAAAGGTTGCAGAGGTATCTTCAACAATTAAGCCTCCCCATTGACCGCCCCCATCATAGTCTTCATCATCAGAAGACAAAACAATAGGATCAATTATTGTCCCTATAGCGGTAATAGAAGCGCCCGGCGAGACATAAATATAGTCAAAACTCGAACCGTTTTCGCCTCCAAAAATCTCAACGCCAGGCTCTATAGTTAACAGCGGGCTAGAAGCGCCATCACCAACAATGATAGGGCCGCTAAGATGCCACTCAGAAACCGCAGTCAATGTTGCCGTCTCTGTTAATGTTCCACTTATTAAGCAGCGCCCACCACTGCCTAAACCTGAAGATCTTTCTACCGTTAAATCACCCACACTAGGACATTGTTCTGCATCACGATCACCAGCGGTATCAGGATCAGATTCCGCTTCGCACGCAATCAAGCCTAAACAGATCAATAATGATAATAAATATTTCATCCATGCACTCTAAACGAAAAAAAGTAAACTTATCCTAAATCACCTAGCAATCTTAAAAACTCTTGTCGCGTATTATAGGAATCACGAAACTCACCTAGCATAACCGACGAACCCATCACTGAGTTTTGCTTCTCAACACCACGCATCATCATACACATATGCTTGGCCTCAACAATTACACCCACACCAATCGCACCGGTTACCGATTCAACTGCATCAGCAATTTGTCGTGTAAGCCTTTCTTGTATTTGAAATCGTGTTGAATACATATCAACAATTCTTGCAAACTTTGACAAGCCTAAAACTTTTCCATTAGGTATGTAGCCAACATGACACGTACCGACAAACGGTAACATATGATGTTCACACATAGAGTAAAGTTCAATACTCTTTACAACAATCATTTCATCAGTGCCTGATTCAAAAACCGCACCATTAACAATATCATCTAATGACTGGCCATAACCACGCGTAATCGCTCGCATAGCTTTCGCTGCACGCATAGGTGTATTGTGAAGACCTTCACGATCAAGATCTTCTCCTAGCTCTGATAATATTGTTTCATAGCTAGAGACTAATGCTGTGTTATCTAATTCGTCTGACATATTATGTTCCAATTATTGCTTGCCGGCATGTCTGCCGAAGCTCATATTTTAGTTTATGTATTCATTAATACTGTCAATAACTCTATACGTTCAATGCATAAGAAATGACAGGTATTTTAGTTAATCTCTTAAATCTCTGCGACGACAAAAATAAATATCTGCCGCCTGCGTTACGCGCTCAAAATAATCATCATCTTCGCAAACCAAATGATGACGCGCATCTTGTATTCTAAACTGCTTAGATCGTGGGAATTTCTTACGTATGCAATTCAAATTAAACCGCCAATCTACCGTGGCGTCACCCTCTCCCTGAATAACTAAAAGCTCTGTATCACTCCAACTTAATTGCTGGAATCTTTTTTCCCATTGCAACATCGCCGTTACCCACTGCACAGGAATTCGCTTAGCCTGCAATGGATCTTTATTCTCCAAAAAGTCAAAAAAAACGGCATCGTGCGAGTTACTTTTAAACTTTCTATTTATGCTACTCACGAATCCCTTTAAGATCCAATGCGCCAAACGAATACCTAACCAACCAGCAGGCCTTACTAATGGCGCTAATAACAATACTTTATCAAATATAGCTGTGTCGTCGTCTTGCTGAGTAAGCAAATAATCCATGACAATTGCGCCACCCATACTTTGCCCCGTAATATGCCAGGGCGCCGCTGTCTTTTCATGGAAAAAATCGATGCAATGTCGTAACGCTAAATTGTAGTCGCCAAAACTATCAATAACCGCCGGCTTACCCGATGACAAGCCATGACCTGGCATATCAATCATCACAACGCTACAACCGCGATGCAGAAAATAATTAATCATTTTTCCATATAGACCCGTATGATCCATATAGCCATGAACAATAAAACACGTTCTTACAGCATTAATATTTTTAAAGTAATGACAAGCTATACGTTGCGACTCGCCCGATAGATCAATGCTCGGTAGATGACCAAAGTATTGCGTCACATGCTCCAAGGATTGTTGAAAATCTATACCATAAAAAGCGAGATAATCGCTTTCTTCTGCACTAGGTATATAGGGCTGACTCAAATCAAGCGGCTTAATTTCGCTTCGAAGCTTTTCAATATTCATTTTCGCCCTATTCATAGTGCTCCATCCTAAGCATTACTTCCTAATTAAAACCAAAGCGTCATTACAAGCCAAACTTACCGCTCATTAAAACGCTGTTCGAGTATGGCAACAGCCGGTAGCTCTTTACCCTCAACAAACTCTAAAAATGCACCGCCCCCAGTTGAGATGTAAGATATTTTATCGG
>Ga0209712_10003726_pt1 | contig 12304 bp, 11 predicted proteins | sample ArcOceMetagenome_FD_187443 | JGI IMG/M metagenome (GOLD analysis project Ga0209712, IMG submission 187443) | Marine eukaryotic phytoplankton communities from Arctic Ocean - Arctic Ocean - Greenland ARC118M Metagenome (SPAdes) (version 2) | ecosystem: Environmental > Aquatic > Marine > Oceanic...
ATGCAAGCATTAGGTATTGGTTCGCATCTTCATTTAAGCAAAGAATCAATCTAACCATTTTCCTTCAGCTGTTGGCATAAAGAATGGGTGTGAAAACCAGTAGAATCTACCTTTTTCGCTTATGCTAGGCGCAGTACAATTCACTCTGTGACGGCCGGGTTGAGTGATTGGGTTTATATTCACAGAAACAGTATTTCCATCTAGCAATTTGTTTAAAACCTGACCATTTTGAAAGCAGTTCATTTGTTGCGTTTTTAAGTCATCAATTTTAACATTAAATAAGATATTTTTATTATGAAGAGGTAACTCAATTTTTGGATCGCTTGGGGAAACGTTAGTTACCGGCATCGCTAAGCTATTTAATTTGACCTTCAACGTTTTAATATTGCTATACATCCCAGCAGCTGGATAACGTGGTAAAGCAGAGAAGTCACTAAATGAGGCTATTGCTCCACTATGTTGAGCAAACCCAATATAACCTTCTGCGCTTAGCCGCGCTTTCAATTGATTATCAAACTCGCCATAAGGGTAAGCAAAATACTTCAGGCTGTAGTCAATGTTTTTTTCTAACATTTTTTCAGCATATTCAATATCTTGCATGGTACGGCTAAGCCAATTTTGTTGTGATTCTTCGGCATTTCTTGTTAGCAAATGGTTGTGTTGTTTTCCATGATTGGCAAAACTGGCATTTTCATTCGCCATAAGTTTCACTTGTTGCCAATTAAGTTGATAATTTAACTTACCAATAAGCGGGGGGTTAACAAAAATGGTATACGGGAATGAAAATTCTTTAAGAATAGGGTGTGCATTGTCATAGATGTTGTCATAGCCATCATCAAAGGTGATAACCACTGTCTTATCGGGTAAAGGTTGGTTGTTTTTTAGGGCTTCAATCACTCGCTTTAAAGGTAATACCTGATGATTATCCGCCAGATACTGCATATGTTGGCGAAATGTATCAGGGGATACTGAAGTCACCTTAGGAGTGGTTGTGCTTACCTGGTGATACAACAGGATGACCGCATTGTCTTTTGACCAAGTGTTTATGCTTAGTAGCGCACATGTTAAAGTCAACGCACAAATACTCCAAGTTTTTCTCATGCCTTTCCTTAATAATGAAAATTAGATGATCAAAGATAATACTCTATCAAACTTCTTTCAGATTAGTTTGCACCAAAAAATCATTGTTATTGCGATACCTATGATCTTAAGCAATGTCACAACTCCACTAATGGGACTAGTTGACACTGCTGTGTTAGGCCATATGAATGATATGTCCTTTCTTGCTGGAGCCTCAGTAGCTGCATTGATTATCACCCAGCTGTATTGGTTATGTGGCTTTTTAAGAATGACCAGTACAGGCCTAAGTGCGCAGGCAAAAGGTAGTAAAGATAATAATCAGCTCAATCAAAGCTTGTTTCAGGGGGTATCGATTGGTTTGTTGCTGGGCTGTTTTTTATTGTTAGTACAAGATGGTATTTTGGCCTTGGGCTTATACTTTGCCAATGCTACTCCCGTTATTGAAGTGGTTATATCGGAGTATTTCTCCACACGTATTTGGGGCGCGCCTGCTGCGATAGTTAATTTAGCCTTAATTGGTTGGCTGATAGGCCAGCAAAAAGCCAAACAGGTTCTGATTATTCAGGTTCTCGCTAACTTATTGAACCTAGCTCTGAATCTTTGGTTTGTATTTGGACTTGAGCTCGAGGTATTTGGTGTGGCATTGGCGAGTGTTATCGCTGAATATTTTATTGCTGTAGTGAGCATGATTTCGGCGTTAAACATTATCGGTAAGCCAATAATACAAAAAAAGTGGTTCTCAATTGTCTATTTACGCCCCCTATTATCACTTAACGGCAACACGTTTTTTCGAAACCTCATTTTACAAGGCTGCATCGCTTTTCTTATTTTTAAGGGCGTAGGTTTTGGTTCTACATCAGCTGCAATCAATGCTATTTTAATGCAGTTTTTCACTTTAATCGCCCTCGGTTTAGATGGCGTTGCTTATGCAGCAGAAGCATTAGTGGGTGAACAAAAAGGACAAAAGAATGCTAATGGCATCATTCATGTAACCCTACATGGATTGCTGTGGTCAACGTTCGTTGCTGTAACCTATTCGATGATTTTTGTGTTCTGGGGATCTGAAATCATTTCTACAATAACGGATCAGCCGACCCTTCAATTAGAAATGAAAGACTACCTAATATTTGTGTATTGTTTACCTTTAGTCGCCCACTGGTGCTTCTTTTTTGATGGCGTGTTTGTGGGCTTAACACGGGCAAAAGCGATGCGAAATAGTATGTTTTTATGTGGGGTGGTTATTTACTTTCCTGCTTCATGGGTGTTTTCTGTTCATGCAAACGAAGGTTTATGGATGGCGATGTTACTTTTTTTATTTTCGCGAGGAATAAGCTTAGGTGGTTATTTTATTTATCTTTGTCGAGCCCAGAAGGTGGCGGTTTAAAGCTGGCTGTCATTCGGTGTGCCAGAATGCCTAAGTAGCCTCTAATAGAATATAAGCTACCCACTGCCAATAAAATTAGACCAGGAATTTGAATAATAGGCGCGTATTTTGCGCCTATTAAAACGGCTACTACGCCTAAACAAAATATACTTAGACCATGTTTGAAAATAGCCCAGCTTTTATTTGGGTCGTTGGCTAAACGCTGTAACCAGTTAATGGTTTTATCCTTACTAAGCCAATGCCTAGTAGTAAGAGTGTTCACCTGCTTGATGTTCTGTTGCGTCTTTAATCGCAGTTAACTCACCGGAAAACTGTTCAAGCATTTGTTTTTCGATGCCGTCTTTTAAAGTGACATCAACTTGTGAACAGCCATTACAGCCACCACCAAATTCTAATATGGCTTCTTTTTCTTCGGTGATTTCGACTAAGGTCACTTTACCGCCATGGCTAGCTAGTTGTGGATTGATTTCTGCTTCAATCATATAACTCACACGTTCGGCTAACGGTGCGTCATTATCTACTTTGCGTGCTTTTGCGTTCGGGGCTTTAAGTGTTAACTGTGAGCCCATTTGATCAGTGACAAAATCAATTTCAGCTTCTTCGAGAAAAGGCGCGCTCTCTAGATCAACCACTGCATCAAAACCATTAAATTCAAGTACGGTGTCTGTTTCTTCTATTGCATCTGGCGGGCAATAAGATACACCACATTCTGCACCGGGTGTGCCGGGACTAACTACAAATACTCTGATGTTGGTATCAGGCTCTTGGTTTGCAAGCAGCTTACAGAAATGTGCTTGCGCTGTTTCTGAAATGTTAATCATGGGCTATCTACCTCTAAAATGTTTATGTTGAGATAATAACAAAATTACTTGACTAAAACACTCAAGTAATCGTTTTTCCTTATGTTAATTTTGACTAAAACGTGCGACTATTTTTTCAAATATTGACTGCCTGGACTAATTTTAATGGATTTGGTGTTTCGAATTTTTGTTTATTGTTTTTTGTTTATCAGCGCAAAAGCTTTAGCTGTTGCCGATATCGCATATTTACCAACTGATACACAATATAAAGCAGACATTGCAACACCCACTCAAGCATTAGGGGCGTCAGTAGGTGAATGGCATGTGCGTCATGATCAATTAGCTAATTATATGCAAGTGTTGGCGTCACAATCGGATCGCGTTAGTTTAGTTGAAACAGGTCGAACTCACGAAAACCGTCCTCTTTATTTATTGGCATTTAGCTCTGTAGAAAACCAGCAAAATTTAGATGAAATCCAAGCTAGGCATGTTCAAAACTTAGGTAAATCGACTAATAAAGATGACCCGCTTATTATTTGGATGGGCTACAGCGTCCATGGTGACGAGCCATCAGGTTCAAATGCTGCGCTGTTGATTGCTTATTATCTCGCTGCCGGTGAAAGTGAATTGATCAATCAATTGCTTAAAGACAATATTATATTGCTCGACCCAAGTGTAAACCCCGATGGCTTATCTCGATTTGCACAGTGGGCCAATATGCATAAAAGTAAGAATTTAGTGGCTGACCCTAATCACCGTGAACATCAGCAAGGTTGGCCTTCAGGAAGAACCAACCACTATTGGTTTGACTTAAACCGAGATTGGCTGTTGTTGACCCATCCATCGTCACGAGCACGCATCAATCAATTCCATCAATGGCGTCCTCACATATTAACTGACTTCCACGAAATGGGTACTAACAGCACCTATTTCTTCCAACCTGGCATTTCTTCTAGAAAAAACCCTTGGACGCCATTAAAAAATGTTGAGTTGACTGCCGCATTGGGAGATTTTCATGCTGCAGCGTTAGATAAAACTCAGCAGTTATATTTTACTCAAGAAAGTTTTGACGATTTTTATTACGGCAAAGGTTCAACCTACCCCGATGCCCATGGCAGTATTGGTATTTTGTTTGAGCAAGCCAGTAGCAGAGGACACCTGCAAGACTCAGTTCACGGACCGTTGAAGTTTTCCGATACCATTCAAAACCAAGTGACAACTTCTCTTTCGACTTTTGCTGGAGCTTTAGCAAATAAACAAGCCATTCTTGATTACCAAGTGGATTTTGCAGAGCAAACCAAAGATTTAATCAAAGATGATGATTTAGCTGGTTATATTTTGAATGAAAAATTTGATCAAGCCCGGTTCTCAAAAATGTTAGAGATATTGTCAGCACATCAGATTCAATATTTTCCTTTAAGCAAAGATGTAAAAGTGGATGGACAAACATTTGATACAGTGAATAGTATGTTTGTACCACTAGACCAGCCTCAGTATCGACTGATAAAATCTCTTTTCTCAACGCGTAAATCTTTTGATGACAACACCTTTTATGATGTGTCGAATTGGAATCTACCTCTAGCGTTTAATATCCAGTATCAAGCAGTTGAGCGGCAACCAAAGTTAGCTAAGAAGCCCGTTAAAACGACTACAACCGTCAATCCTGAATTATTGCCAGGCGCATACGCTTATGCTTTTTCTTGGCAAAATTACCAAGCACCTAAACTTTTACAGCGCTTATTAGCTAATAAAGTAAAAGTTAAACTTGCTGGTGAAGCTTTTTTTGCGCAAACATCCCAAGGTGGAATGAGTTTTTCGGCCGGCGCAGTGATTGTGCCTATCGCTCTAGAACAGCCTGAAAATTTGTTAGGCATCATTGAAGCTCAAACGATGGGACTGGATATTCCTATTCACTCAGTCACGTCTGGATTAACCCGCCAAGGTATTGATTTAGGTAGTCGTAAAGTGCTCAACATCAGCTTGCCTAAAGTATTGTTGGTGGGAGGGCGCGGTACCTCTCAATATGAATTAGGGGAAGTATGGCATTACTTAGATCAGCATGTTGATATGCCTGTTTCAATCACAGACTTAGACCAATTGGGTAAACTTTCTTTGGACAGCTATACCCATATGATAATGGTCGAAGGCAAGTATAAACAGGTGCCTGAAAAAACTGTCAGCAAAATTGAGGGCTGGTTAAATAATGGCGGCATACTGATTGGTCAAAAATCTGCGGCTAATTGGTTTTCTGATAAAAAGTGGCTTAAAGCTGGCTTCAAAAGTAACAATGAGGTTAAGTTGGCGTTTGAAACAACAGGCATGACTTATAAAGATCAGGAAGCACTTAAAGCTAAACAAAGAATTGCCGGAGCAGTATTTGAAACACAACTAGATATAAGCCACCCACTCGCCTTTGGTTTTACTTCTACTAAATTGCCTATGTTTAGAAACAGTGCATTGGTGATGCGCCAACCCGACAAACCGTTTATTACTGTAGCAAGTTATGTTAAATCTCCACTTATGGCGGGGTATAGTGCTGCTGAGTTACAGCAGCTTATTGGCGGAAGCGCTGCAATTGTGACCCATAATTTTGGCAAAGGTAAAGTGATTGGTTTTGCTACTAACGTTAATTTCAGAGGTGTTTGGTATGGCACTAGTCGTTTGATGAGTAACGCCATTTTTATGGCTGGTTTTGTTAACGCACCAGGCTAACGCGCAAGGGTGAGGCAAATACTCCAAATATCAATCTTCAAACTAGGATTGTACTTAAGTAAACTGCGGTAAGCACAGTTCATTGTGCTGCCCGTGGTGATGACATCGTCGAATAACGCAATATGCTTATAGCCTTTTAGTCGTTGCTGGGCTGCTGCATCGATTTCAAATGCATTACGCAAGTTTTTACGTCTTTGGGCAGCCGATAAGTCAGTTTGAGCTGGTGTAGATTTGCATCTATTAATAATAGATGTGTCCATATCTAATCGACTTAATCTACAAATCTGTTTTGCTAATTCTATACTTTGATTGAATTTTCTGAACAAATACCGATTTTTGTGTAACGGCATTGGAATAATCACTTGAGGTAAAACGGGAATAGAGCATAAGCAGTGATTCACAAAAAGTGTTGCCAATGCATGCGCATTTGGGACATGTTTTGAGAATTTTAATCCAGTCACTAATTTTGACAATGGCCACTGATAATCTGCTAGGGCTAACACTTGAGGAAAATCTACCTGTGCTAAACCCAATTTCACCTTTGGTGATAACATTAAGTTGTGTTGGTATCGGTCAATATCAAATAATGTAAGATCACTAATGCAGTATTGACATATTGAAGTGCCGCTTGCTTGTCTACAGACTAAACAACTTTGATTCAGCGCATTTAACATTTTGGTGTCATCCTTTACTCAATATAAATATCAGTCTTCCCGAGGTTAAGTGTAGAAGAAATGTCAGTGAGATTAAAAGTATCAACTGTGGGTAGTGGTAAAAGTGGTAAGCCGCTTGTATTTTTGCATGGCTGGGGTATGAATAGTGGTGTTTGGCAGACTTTGATAGACATTCTCAAAGATGAGTTTTGCATCACCACTATTGATTTACCAGGGTACGGGCTAAATCATCAAGAGTTACCCATACCTTATAATTTACAGAATGTTGCAACTGCAGTGGCACAACATCTTCCGGCAAACTGTATACTCATTGGTTGGTCGCTAGGCGGCTTAGTTGCTCAGAAAATTGCCAGTTTATATCCTGAAAAGCTTAAACAGTTAGTGTTGATTTGTTCCAGTCCAAAATTTTCTAAAAGTGCTGACTGGCTTGGAATTGAACCCAATGTTCTGGAATTTTTTACTCAACAATTAGAGTTAGATTTTTCTAAAACACTAGAACGCTTTTTAGCTATTCAAGCCATGGGTAGTTTAAATGCCAGACAAGATACCAAAACAATCAAACATGCAGTGCAGCAATACCCGCAGCCTTCACCCGTCGCTTTAGCTGCAGGATTAGATATGTTAAACAATATTGATTTACGTGCTCAATTTAAAAAACTGTCTATACCTTGTCATATGTTTTTAGGTCAGTTAGATACCCTAGTACCTGACAAAATAGCGGTTGCTGTGCAGCAACTTAATGCAAAAGTAACAATAGAAATTATCAGCGATGCATCCCATGCTCCCTTTATTTCAAACACTGAGCAATTTGCTGAACGTTTAGTAAAGTTGTTGTTTGAAGATATAAATCCAGCAAAAGCTTTAAAAAAACATCAAAATGGTTAATAATTGAGCATGAGAGGTTTAGTAGTAGAGGTAGGTAGATGGATATTAGTAACAACATAAATTCTGCCATTGTCAGTGGCACTATAGGCATTAAACGGGCATATGATGGCATTTCACAAAATGCATCGAATTTGGCCAGCTTGTCAGCTTTTTCTGTACCATCTCGTGATCCTCAAGAGTTTTTAGCAAACGCAACTTTAAACCAGCTTAACGCGATCAAACAAGTTCTTCCGCAGGCTGCCGAGGGTATAACTTCGAATCTAGTAGGTCTGTCAATTAATCTGACCAATGCACAAGCTTCTTCAAAAGTAGTAGATACCGCTAGCGACACTGTTGGCACGATATTGGATATTCTGGCCTAGTTTTAGGCAACAGCTATTATGAACATTCTCCCTCCCGTCCCCACTCCAACAGTATTTAACGTCGGCACCGTTAATACCGAGGCAGTGCGCAGAGATAATACCCAGCGTGAGGCAGTGCCACAGCTAACTGCAAATGAAAAGTCAGCAGCTGAAACAGGTGTGGGATCTGAGGCTGATAAAGTCAAAACACCTGGACAAGCTTCGCAGCCGCTCACTTATGAAAAACCGGTTCCTCAATCGAGTCAACAACTTAACACGCAAAATGATTCCGCTAAAGACAATGGTCAAGATGCCAGTGCAGGCAAAGAAAATGCTGAAGATCAGCAAAAACAGCAAGCTGAACAACAGCAAATTACAGAGCTGAAACAACGAGATGCTGAAGTTAGGGCGCATGAACAAGCTCACGCTTCTCTAGGTGGTCAATATGCAAGCTCACCTCAATATGAATATGAAAGAGGTCCTGATGGCAGGCGATATGCCGTAGGTGGCGAAGTTTCAATCGATATATCTGAAGCTTCCACTCCAGAGGAAACTATTCGCAAAGCCCAACAAGTTAAAGCAGCGGCCTTGGCTCCTGCAGAGCCTAGCGCTCAAGATTTAAGAGTTGCAACCGAAGCCACTCAAATTGCCCTTGATGCGCGTACTGAGATAGCCAGTGAAAAAGCTAAAGATGCGCAAGAGTCATACAATCAAGCAATTCCTGATTCTCAAAAAAATGAAGATGAACAACAAAATTCTGTTACTGGGGAAACCCCTTCACTTGAAGATATTGTTGATGCATTAGATGTCGGCATACCAACTCGCACACTGGATATCAGTCAGACAGAGGTCGATGAGCAAAATGTTATTGAATCTGATTTTGATTCGGATGGTGCGAGTCAGTTTCTGGCAAATCGAGACTTAGAGATCACTCGCAGAGTGTCAGTGATTGAAAATTTTTATCAACAAGTAACTAATCCCCGTTCTGAAAGATTGCAGCAATCAGCCTAACCCCGCTATTAAAAATACGTTGTTCCAGAATGAAACAAGCCCTCCAAATGAGGGCTTTTTAGTTTTTATGAATAGGTAAAAATAGTTATTTTTTTGCTTTGGCAAAGGCATCAGCAAAAGCGTTACCCATCATTTGATTTGACTGTTTAGGTTGAGTCTGCTGCTGATTACTTTTAGCTGGGCGGCTGTGGGGCTTTTTATCTGAGTTATGTTTTTGTGCAGATGGTTTTGCTGCCTGATTGGGCGTATCGCCCATTCGCATAGTGAAAGATACTCGTTTTCTTTCAACATCCACTTCCATTACTTTTACTTTGACAATATCACCTGTTTTCACAATATCTCTGGGGTCAGAAATAAATTTGTCGGTCATGGCACTGATATGTACAAGTCCATCCTGATGCACGCCTACATCGATAAAAGCTCCAAAGTTGGCAACGTTGCTCACAACACCTTCTAATATCATACCAACTTTTAGATCCTTCAAAGATTGCACATCATCTTTAAAATTAGCCGTTTTAAACTCTGGGCGAGGATCTCGACCGGGTTTATCAAGTTCACTAATAATGTCTGTCACTGTAGGTAAGCCAAACAGGTCAGTGACAAAGTCTTCAGGTTTGAGTTTTTTCAGCACGTCGGTATTACCGACAATGTCGTTCATCGCAATACAAGCATGTTCGACAATCGAGTTAACCACTGGGTAGGCTTCTGGGTGCACAGCTGATGCATCAAGGGGATCATCTCCTCCCATAATTCGTAAAAACCCCGCTGCTTGCTCATAGGCCTTTGGTCCTAGACGTTCGACATCAAGTAATGCTTTACGGCGCTTAAATGCTCCGTGCTGGTCACGATAACTGACGATATTACTGGCCAGAGTACGATTAAGACCTGACACATGGCTCAATAAAGCGCCTGATGCTGTGTTGATATCCACGCCTACCGCATTCACACAGTCTTCAATCACTGTGCTCAATGATTTACCTAAGTTACTTTGGCTAACATCGTGTTGATATTGGCCTACACCAATTGCTTTGGGTTCAATTTTGACTAATTCTGCCAGTGGATCTTGTAATCGTCTTGCGATAGACACTGCACCACGTATTGAAACATCCATATCTGGCAGTTCATTTGAAGCAAGTTCTGAAGCAGAATAAACAGAGGCCCCTGCTTCACTGACAATAATTTTGCTCACCGGCAAGTCAGGATTTGCTTTAATCATTTCGGCTGTCAGCTTATCGGTTTCTCTTGAGCCTGTGCCATTACCAATACTGATAAGCTGTACTTTGTGTTGCTTACATAAAGTTGCAAGAGTGCGCAGTGACTTATCCCACTGATTCTGCGGCACATGAGGAAAAATAGTAGACGTAGCTAATACCTTTCCAGTTGGGTCTACAATAGCTATTTTCACGCCTGTACGCAGGCCCGGATCTAATCCCATAGTGACTTTAGGGCCGGCTGGTGCCGCCATTAATAAATCATTTAGATTTTTGGCAAATACGTTAATGGCATCTTGTTCAGCTTGTTCACGCACTGCACCAAATAGTTCGTTTTCCATATGCAGCATTGTTTTAACTCGCCATGTCCATTGCACGACTGACGCCAACCATGTGTCTGCTGGTCTGTTGGCAAATTTAATATTGACGTGTTCGGCTATAATCTGTTCACAGTATGAGCTTCTATCTCCCTCATCTTTCTCTGGATCAGCATCTAGACTGACTTGCAGAAACTTTTCGTTCCTGCCCCTAAACATTGCCAACGATCTATGTGAAGGGATTTTTTTCAACAGTTCGGTATGTGAAAAGTAATCTTTGTATTTACTGCCTTCTGATTCTTTACCAGCTATTACTTGGCTTTTTATATGGGCATTTTTGTTCAAATACTGACGAACTTTTTGCAACAATTTTGCATCTTCAGCAAATCGTTCCATCAAAATATACTTTGCGCCATCTAAGGCTGATTTAGTGTCTGGCACATCACCATTTTCTTTTACAAATGTTATAGCCTCAGACTCAGGGGTGAGCAGCGGATTATTAAATAAAGCATTGGCTAAAGGTTCAAGCCCTAACTCAATCGCAATTTGACCTTTGGTGCGACGTTTAGGTTTGAACGGAAGATAAATATCTTCTAATTCAGTTTTGTTTTCTGCATCAAGCAAACTTGCCTTTAACTGAGGCGTCATCTTTTCTTGCTCTTCAATCGACTTGATGATGACTTTTCGTCTGTCTTCTAAATCGCGCAAATAAGTTAAACGTTGCTCTAACTTTCTTAAGGCTATGTCGTCTAGACCATTAGTGGCTTCTTTTCGATAACGAGCAATAAAAGGTACTGTCGATCCTTCATCCAGCAACTTTACGGCAGCTTGTACCTGTTGCGCTTGTACTTGCAACTCATGCGCAATTTTTTCCACTATCATCATCGAAAACCCTGTTTGTCATTCATTTTCATCTAGGCACTTATATAGGGGTGCGAGAGAGAAATTACCAGCGCTAGATGAATAAAAGTGACAATATTTAGCTATTGATAAATTTAAACTACTATTAGAAGTCTTTAACTTCCATATATTGTCGGGGTTTGCCTGAAAATGCTCTGAGGGTTTGGGGATTCAAATGTAGTGGTTTTAAGGCAGCGCTGCGAGCCGGTAGTGTGAGCACTTTGAGGAAAATTCAAAAAGGCTGATTTAGAATCTCAAATACCGTAAAAATGTTTATTCTTTCTCAAAGGCATTTTTATACTCGATTGAGTTTATAAACCACTCTTTTGAACCGCTAGGTGTTTTGACAGTACATACGTCATCTACGCTCTTTTTGATAAGAGCTCTTGCCATAGGTGAATCAATGGATATGAAAACTTTATCTTCACCATATATTTCTTCTGGGCCTACGATCCGAAAATATTTAACTTCGCCATCGTCATTTTCAATTTCTACCCAAGCACCGAAGAACACTTTTCCGTCTTGCGCATGCGAATGGTGAACAACTTGGAGCTCTGGAAGTAGTTTCCTTAGAAATCTAACGCGTTTATCTATTTGGCGTAATAAACGTTTGTTGTAAGTGTAGTCCGCGTTCTCTGATCTATCTCCAAGGCTCGCAGCCCAACTGACAATTTTTGTAATTTCAGGGCGCTTTTTCATCCAAAGATAATCATGCTCATCATAGAGTTTTTTGTAACCTTCAGGTGTTATTAACTTTGTTTTCAATCTTCAACCTAACTCAGTGATTTGTTCAATTGCATTAATTATAGGTTTTTCAAGGCTTTTACCAAAGTGTCTATTGTTCATCTGGCCAATCTTTTTTTGTATCAACTTTGACAGCGCTTCTTGCTGATAACAATAAGTGGGTCCAGTTGAATTTAAATTGTGTGAATACAACAATAAGTATAGGTTAATAGCTAGCTACAGTGATGAACTGAAAAGTGGTAGAC